>VOFC01001956.1_pt1 | contig 38000 bp, 58 predicted proteins | sample 5384161 | NCBI WGS metagenome assembly VOFC01 (sample SAMN12384722, study PRJNA508395) | human gut metagenome | isolation source: healthy gut B | host: Homo sapiens | reverse complement strand
AGGAGACCGGCGCGAGCGCGGTCAAGCTTGAGGGCGGCAAAAGAGGTTCTGCCCCCAGATCCGCGCCATCACGGCCGCAGGCATTCCGGTCGTCGCGCATATCGGCATGACGCCGCAGTCGGTCAACGCCTTCGGTGGATTTACCGTGCAGGGCAAGGGCGAGGCAAACGCGCGCCGCGTGCTCGAGGATGCGCTCGCGGTACAGGAGGCAGGCGCTTTCGCGGTAACGCTCGAATGCGTGCCGCCGAAACTCTCCGCGCTCATCACGAAAAAGCTCGACATCATCACCATCGGTATCGGCGCTTCGCCCGAGTGCGACGCGCAGGTGCTGGTCTGGCAGGATATGCTCGGTATTTCCGGCTTCACGCCCAAATTCGCCAAGCATTTCGCCGAGGTGGGCGAAACGATGAAAAAGGCGTTCCGCGATTACGACAGCGAGGTAAAATCGGGCGCGTTCCCGCAGACCGAGCACACCTTTGTCAAGAGTGACTGCACGGAGGAATTTCTGGCGTCTCTCGATGTGGAATATTAAGGCTGCTGTGGAGGTAAATACAGTGATTATTGCAGAAACGATCGCGCAGGTTCGCGCACAGGTAAAGGAATGGAAGAAGCAGGGCCTGACGGTCGGTCTCGTGCCGACGATGGGCTACCTGCATGAGGGTCACGCGAGCCTGGTAGACAAGGCAGTTTCGATGTGCGACCGTGTTATCGCGTCGGATTTCGTCAATCCGACCCAGTTCGGCCCGAATGAGGACCTCGAGTCCTATCCGCGCGACTTTGACCGCGACTGCGCGCTGCTCGAGGAGCACGGATGCAGCATGGTGTTCCATCCCTCGGTCGAGGAGATGTATGCGTCGGACGCTGCGACCTTTGTTGAGATCCTGTCCGACATGCCCAAGCAGCTGTGCGGCAAGACCCGCCCCATCCACTTCCGCGGCGTGTGCACGGTCGTGTCCAAGCTGTTCAATATCGTCACCCCGGACAAGGCGTTTTTTCGGTCAGAAGGACGCGCAGCAGCTCGCCATCATCCGCCGCATGGTACGCGATATGTCCTACGGCATCGAGATCGTCGGCTGCCCGATCGTGCGTGAGGCGGACGGTCTGGCGAAGTCCTCGCGCAACACCTATCTGAGTGCGGAGGAGCGTAAGGCGGCGCTCGTGCTCTCGAAGGCGGTGTTCCTCGGCGAAAAGCTCGTCCGCGAGGGCGAAACGGATGCCGACAAGCTCGTTTCCGATGAAGGCCTGCATCGAGGCGGAGAAGCTCGCGAAGATCGACTATGTTTCCGCCGTCGACGCGGTCACGATGGAGAGCATACACCGCATCGACCGTCCGGTGCTCGTCGCCATGGCGGTCTATATCGGCAAGACCCGCCTCATCGACAACTTTCTGACGGAGGACTGCGCGAAATGATGCTTCATATGCTCAAGGGAAAAATCCACCGCGCGACCGTCGTGCAGGCCGAGCTGGACTACGTCGGCTCGATCACGGTCGATCAGGATCTTCTGGATGCCGCCGGCATTCTGGAATACGAAAAGGTGCAGATCGTTGACGTCAACAACGGCAGCCGCTTCGAGACGTACACCATCTCGGGCGAGCGCGGCTCGGGCATGATCTGCCTGAACGGCGCGGCGGCGCGCTGCGTCAGCACGGGCGACAAGGTCATTATCATGTGCTACGCCCAGCTGAGCGCGGAGGAGGCGAAAACGCACAAGCCGCAGGTCGTTTTTTTTTGTCGGCGAGGACAACCGCATCGAGCGCATCACGACCTACGAGAAGCACGGTCTGCTGCGCGATGCGCGAACACCGCACAATGGCGGTGCTTTGCGGAAATTTTGTGCCCTGACTTTGTTGCAGTTTCACGGTAATACATCAAGTATTACCGCAAAACTGTGCCTCGTCAGTACGCAAAATTTACTCGCAAATCGCTCTTGTCCAATTATGCGGTATTGCCTTAAAAACAAAAAATCAACACGATTGCCGCTGTTCCGGGCACAGGCTCCGGACGGCGGCTTTCTTTGTTATGAAAAAACAAAGGGATTTCCTCTTGCATTTTTCACATGAAACCTGTATGATGATAAGTAGTTTTATAATACGAAACGAAGGGAGTCTGTCATATGGCCGAACATTCCCCGGTTCAGTCGCTCGACCGGGCCTTTGACCTGCTGGAGATTTTATGCCGGTCGCGCGGCGGCATGACGATCGGTGCGCTGTCTGCGGAGACCGGGCTGCACAAGTCCACCGTGCACCGTCTGCTTACCAGCATGTGTGCGCGCGGCTATGTGCAGCGCGACGCGGAAACCAGCGTCTACCGCGCCGGTATGCGCCTGTGCGAGATGTCGAGCTATATCGTAGATAATCTGACGTTGTCGACCGGGCGCGCGCCGTGCTGGAGCGCCTCGGCCGCGAGACGGACGAGACCGTTCACCTCGTCATGCGGGACGAACGGGATGTTGTCTATATCCATAAGATCGACGGCGGAAACAGCGCCATCCGCATGTTCTCGCGCATCGGCATGCGCCTGCCGCTTTACTGCACGGGCGTGGGCAAGGCGATCCTTGCGACATGGCCGAGGTCGGAGGCGCGCGCGGTCTGGGAAGCGAGCGACGTTTACGCATGGACGGAGAATACGATTACCGACGAGGAAGCGTTTTTCCGCGAGATCGACAAGGTGCGCCAGCTCGGATACGCGCTCGACAACGAGGAGAACGAGGTGGGTGTCCGCTGCATCGCGGCGGCGATACCGGACTACCGCGGCCGGGCATTTTATGCGATCTCGCTGTCCGCGCCGACCGCCCGTATGGCAGACGAGCGCATCATGCAGCTGCGCGGTCCGCTGCTGCGCGCGAGCCGCGACATCGCGCAGGCGCTCGGCGGCAGCACGGGACGCTGACGAGGGGATGGCCTGCGCAGGGGGAGCCTGCGGACGAGGTGCATCCTGTGAAGCCGGAATACAGCCCGAATATTGACATTGCGGCGCGGCTGTTGTAAAATAGTATCACCATATTGCAAACGCGATGAAGGGGAAAGTACGCAGCGAGGTACGGCAAAGCGAGTTTCGGACGGTGGGAGCGAAACGCGGAGGGCGCGGCGGAAAATGGCCCCGAGCGCCGCACCGAACCGTTCGGCAAGGCTGTGGCGGCGCTGTCCTGCCGTTATCGGGGCGAAGGGTAAGTTTTTACCTGCTGAGGCGCACGTTCGCGAGGACGGCGCAAAACAAGGTGGTAACACGGAAGGTGCGGCTCCCGTCCTTGAATGGCCTGGGTGCCATTGGAGGGCGGGAGCTTTCTGATGCAGTCTGACACAGGATAAGGAAATCACGCAAAAAACGTTATCAATAAAGGAGAGTATCAACCAATGGAGAAGAAACCGTATTATATCTCGACGGCGATCGCATACACCTCTGCGAAGCCGCACATCGGCAACACCTATGAGATCGTGCTGGCCGACGCGATCGCGCGCTACAAGCGCATGACCGGCTACGATGTCTACTTCCAGACCGGCACCGACGAGCACGGCCAGAAGATTCAGGAGAAGGCAGAGGCTGCCGGCATCACGCCGCAGCAGCATGTCGACAAGATCGCGGGCGAGGTCAAGGCGATCTGGGATCTGATGAATACCACCTTACGATAAGTTCATCCGCACCACCGACCCGATGCACGAGAAGAAGGTGCAGAAGATCTTCAAGCGCCTGTATGAGCAGGGCGACATCTACAAGGGCAAGTATGTGGGCAAATACTGCACCCCCTGCGAGTCCTTCTGGACTGAGAGCCAGCTGGTGGACGGCAAGTGCCCGGACTGCGGACGGGAGTGCGTGGACGCAGAGGAAGAAGGCATACTTCTTCCGTATGAGCAAATACGCAGACCGCCTGATGGACTACATCAATGAGCATCCGAGTTCATTCAGCCCGAGAGCCGGAAAAATGAGATGGTCAACAACTTTTTAAAGCCCGGCCTGCAGGATTTGTGCGTCTCCCGTACCTCCTTCTGCCTGGGGCATCCCGGTCGATTTTGACCCCGGTCATGTGGTCTATGTCTGGCTCGATGCACTGACCAACTATATCACTTTCTGCGGCTCCGACCCGGACGGCAACCACGATGAGCACTACAAGAAATTCTGGCCGGCGGACGTTCATCTGATCGGCAAGGACATCATCCGTTTCCACACCATCTACTGGCCGATCTTCCTGATGGCGCTCGGCGAGCCGCTCCCGAAGCAGGTATTCGGTCATCCGTGGCTGCTCGTCGGCGACGGCAAGATGTCCAAGTCGCTCGGCAACGTGATCTACGCGGACGATCTGGTCCGCCTGTTCGGCGTTGACGCAGTCCGCTACTACGTGCTGCATGAGATGCCGTTCGCGAACGACGGCGTGCTCTCCTACGAGCTGCTCTGCGAGCGCATCAACTCCGATCTCGCGAATGTTCTGGGCAACCTCGTCAACCGCACCATTGCCATGACCAAGAAGTATTTCGGCGGCATCGTTCCGGCGCCGACCGCACCGGAAGCGCTCGACGATGAGCTCAAGGCGGTCGCCCTCGGCCTGCCGGCGGCTGTCGAGAAGAAGATGGACACCCTGCACGTTGCGGACGCCATCGACGAGGTATTCGCGCTCCTGCGCCGCTCCAACAAGTATATCGACGAGACTATGCCGTGGGCGCTCGCCAAGGACGAGAGCAAGCAGGCGCGTCTGGGCACGGTGCTGTACAATCTGCTCGAAGCCATCCGCTTTGCGGCGGTCGAGCTGAAGCCCTACCTGCCGGACACCGCAGACAAGATCTTCGCACAGCTCGGCATCGAGAACAAGGGCGTGGAGAGCCTTGCGTCCTTCGATGGTATGCAGGCCGGTCAGCCGGTGGGCGAAGCGTCCATCCTGTTCGAGCGCATCGACATCCCGAAGAAGCTGGCCGAGATCGAGGAGGAGAAGAAAGGCAGCCGAGGCAGAGCAGAAGCCGGCTGTCGAGTTCCTGCCGGATATCCCGTTTGACGATTTCTGCAAGGTCGATATGACGGTCTGCAAGGTGCTCGCATGCGAGAACGTCAAGAAGAGCAGCAAACTGCCTCAAGTTCCAGCTGGATGACGGCTCGGGCACGCCGCGTCCAGATCCTCTCCGGCATCGCAAAGTATTACAAGCCGGAGGAGCTGGTCGGCAAGACGGTCGTCGCCGTTACCAACCTGCCGCCGCGCAAGATGATGGGTCAGGAGTCCAACGGCATGCTGCTCTCCGCCGAAAAAAAGGACGAAAAGCTCAACCTGCTGATGCTGGACGACAATATCCCGGCAGGCGCAAAGCTCTGCTGAACATGCCGCGGAACTACAGTTCCGCCGGCAGGTGTGTTCTGACTACGCAGAACACGAGTCGTCCGAAAGTTCCCATGCGGAAACTTTCTCCCTCCAGAAGTATCAAAACCGAGGTACACGCCCCCGGTTTTGATGCGTTTGCGCAGCAAACGCTTTTTTCATGCGCGCTGCCGCGCGGCAGTGCCTGTATCGTGAAACGGACTTTATCGACAAACTGAGAGCGCAGACATTTGGTCTGCGCTCTTTTTTTCTCATGCGTTCCACCCGGTCTTCTCCTGCTCAGAACGCAGGAGCTTTTCGTATTCCTCACGTGCGAGCGTCGAAATATTGTGCAGGATACGCTCCTGCGTCTGCAAATACAGCTTGCGCAGACAGCGCGGCGTGCATTTGCCTGCCTCGACCTGCGCATCGTGCGCAAGCGACTGAATGAGGGCGGTGACGGTCGTGCGGCCGACCGGCGTGCCGCGCCGCGTGATGAAGATCGGTCCCGACAGAATGCCCTCGCGTCCGGCAAAGTCCAGAAGCTCCTCCTTCAGACAGCCGCACAGCTGCATATCATATTCCGGCAGACCGCCGGCCTGCGCGGCGCTTACCGTGACCGCATCGAGCAGATGCACGGGAAGTCCGGTCGTGCCGAGCAGCTTGACAAGCAGGGTAGGCGCGTTCCTTTTCGAGGATGCGCGCGGTTTGGAGCAGACGCAGATATTCCTCGCGCGTCAGCTCGGGCTGCTCGGTCTCGGGCAGGGGTGCGGGCATGACCTGCCAGCCGCGCCGCCCGCAGAAGGCGAGCAGGCTGTTCGCGGCGGAGACCGCGCTGTTGATGGTGCTCGGACAGTAGCCCTGCTCGCGCAGCGCTCGGGCCATCGGCGCATCGCGTCATGGCTCAGCCTGCGTCCGGGCAGAAAGCCGCACAGCTTGCCGAGGCTGTTGCGGTAGCATTTCAGCGTTTCCTCGGTGCGGCCGCGGCTTTGCAGATCGGTGAGAAAGGTTTCGGTCAGGGTATCGTCGAGCAGAATGACGTCCTCAGAGACAGCTGTCATTATGTGCACGCTCCTTTGTGTTAGTTCGGATTATGTGAGCTCATTATAGCGCAGAGACGGGCGCGAAAACGGTCGAATGGCGGCGGCGGACAGCAGTGTTTTTCCGGACGAGCCGCTCATAGAATGGAGCAGGTGATGAAACATGGGAAACAGACAGGATGGGGTATGGATGCAGGCGCGATCGCGTGCCTGCCGGAGGAGCGCGCCGCGGCGCTCAGCAGGGTTGCGGGCAGGAACGGATCGAGGAGCTGCGGCTGCGCTGCGGCGAAGCGCCAAGCGTGCGCATCGGCGGGGCGGAGCGCCCGCTGTCGCTCGCGCCGGTGACGGCGGACGAGCTGCGCGAAACCGTCAGCCGCGCGGCGCGGTACTCGGTACACAGCTATGCAGAGAGCATGCGGCAGGGCTTTCTGCCGCTCGAGGGCGGCCACCGGCTCGGTCTGTGCGGCACGGCGGTCGCAGAGAACGGCAGCGTCACGGGCGTGCGGCGGATTTCCTCGCTCAATCTGCGCGTAGCGCGGCAGATCGACGCGCTGGATGATATTATTGCACCGTATATCGGGGGGGGGCGCCGTTTTCGCTGCTCGTGCTCGCACCGCCCGGCTGCGGCAAGACGACGCTCGTGCGCGAGTGGGTGCGGCTCGTTTCGGACGCCGGGCACACCACAGCCGTTGCGGACGAGCGCGGCGAGATCGCAGGCCTTGCCGAGGGCGTGCCGCAGTTCCGTATCGGGCGCTGTACGGACATCCTGGAGGGATGCACGAAAAAAGCAGGCGGCGCTCATGCTGCTGAGGACCATGTCTCCGGCGCTTGTCGCGATGGACGAGATCACCTCGCCCGAGGACATCGAGGCGGTCGCGCTCTGCGCCCACTGCGGCACGGCGGTGCTCGCCGCCGCGCATGCAGCCGGGCCCAGCGACCTGCGGCGCAGACCGCTCTACCGGCGGCTGCTGTCGCTCGGCGTGTTCGAGCGGGTGCTGACGATCGAGCAGAAGGACGGGAAACGAAGCTATCGAATGGAGAAAACGGAGGAACGACATGCTGAAAATGATCGGCTCGGTGATGATCTTCGGCTCGTGCGCCGCACTCGGACTGAACGCGCGGCGTGAGCTGCGGCGCAGAGTCGCGGCGGCGGACGCCATGCTGCTCGCGCTGCGGCTGATGGAGAACGAGATCACCGCGCGCCGCACGCCCATGCCCGAGATCATCGACCTGCTCGCGAAGAACGAGAACGCGGTTGTCCGGCAGATCTTTTCCGGCGTGCGCCGCCGGATGCGTGAGCGCAGCGGACTGTCGCTCAGCTATCTCTGGTGTGCAGGCATGCGCGCGGCGCAGGCGGACGCCGGTCTCGGCCGGGAGGAGTGCGGCGTGCTGTGCGATGCGGCGAATTTCCTCGGACGGTATGACGCTTCCGAGCAGAAGGCCGCCATCGACACGGCGCTGCATCGTTTGCAGATGCTGCGCGAGCTGGCTTTTGCCGAGCTGCGCGACCGGGGCAGCCTGTACCGCACCTGCGGCATCGCGGCCGGTCTGCTCGTTATTCTGGTGCTTGTCTGAAGCGGAGGGGGAAAACGATGGACGTTGATTTGATCTTCCGCATCGCGGCGGTCGGCATCCTCGTCGCGGTGCTGGGGCAGCTGCTGACGCGGTCGGGGCGGGACGAGCAGGCGCTCATGACGACGCTCGCGGGCCTGATCGTGGTACTTATGCTGATCGTCGAGCAGATCAGCCGGCTGTTCAGCATGATGAAGAGCGTGTTCGGGTTTTGAGCGGCGCCGGACTGCTCGCGGGCATCGTCGTGCTCACGCTCGTGCTGTCGCTCACGCTCAAAAAGGACGCGCCCGTCATCGCGTTCCTGCTCGTGCTCGCAGCCGGAGTCGTTCTGCTGCTCCGGCTCGGCGAGGCGGCGCAGAGCATGATGCAGCGCTTTTCCCGCGCTGCTCGCGCGCGGGGCAATCTCGGCGCAGAGCTGTACGGGCCGGTACTGCGCGTCGTCGGCATCGCGGTTCTCGTGCGCATCCTCGCGGCGCTCTGCCGCGATGCAGGCCAGTCCGCGCTTGCGGCGAAGGTGGAGCTTGCCGGGACGGTGCTCGCATTCGGCGCGGCGCTGCCCCTGCTCGAACAGGTGCTGACCTTTCTCACAGAATGGACGGTATGATGAAAAAACGGATGAAAATTCTGGCGGCGGTTTTGCTGCTGCCGCTTGCTCTGTGCCTGTCCGCCGGGGCGGCGGAGGCGGACGCGCAGCGCGGGCAGGACGAGGCGGCGCTGCGGAGTGCGGTGACGGGCGAGGCGCAGCCGTATCTTGCGGGCACGGACGGGCAGGACGTTGCAGGCTCGTTCGCGCGGCTGCTCCGAAACGCCGTGCCGGACGCGAAAAGCGCGTGGGCGAAGGCGGCCGGCAGTCTCGGCGCGGCGGCCGGCATCGTTATCCTGACGGCGGCGGCGCGCGGCTTTTCCGAGGCGGCAGGGGGCGCGGCGAACGATGCGGTCGACATGGCCGGGGCGCTCGGCATCTCCGCCGTGCTGCTCCGGGACTTTTCGGGCGTGCTGTCGCTCTGCCGCGCGGCGCTCAACGGCATCGGCGTGTTCTCGGCCGCGCTTCAGCCGGTGCTCGCGGCGGCGCTCTCGATGGGCGGCAGCGCCGTGACCGCCACGACGCTTCAGGTCGCCTCCATGTTCGCCTTTGACCTCGTCCTTCGATTGATCGAGGGCCTGCTCGTGCCTGCGGTGTGCGTATATCTCGCGGTCACGGTCGTGGATGCGGCCGCCGGGAACGGCGTGCTGCGCGGGCTTGCAGAGGGCATCGGCAGCCTGTCGGCCGGAGCGCTCAAGCTCATACTTACGCTGTTCACCGCATATCTTGCGATAGCGGGCGGTGTTTCCGGCAACGTGGACCGCGTTGCGCTCAAAACGGCGAAGTTCGCGGTCTCGGGCGCGGTCCCGGTGGTCGGCGGCGTCATGTCGGACGCGGCGGAGACCGTTCTGTCGGGTGCGGTGCTGCTGCGCGGCTCGGTCGGCGTTTTCGGCATGGTCTGCGTCACGGCCATCTGCCTTGCGCCCTTCGTCCGCGCCGGGGCGTGCTGCCTGTGCTTTAAGCTGGGCGCGGCGCTGCTCGCCCCTCTGCTCGGACAGTCTCAGACGCCTGCTCTCCGGCATCGGCACGGGGGTTCGGTCTGCTGCTCGGCATGCTCGGCGCGTCCTGCACGATACTCTATCTCGAACTTGTTTATGCTGTTGCGATGGTGAAACCGTTATGAATGAACTGCTGCATACCATTCTGCTGCGCGTGACGCTTGCCGGGGCGGCGTCCGCAGCGGCACTCAAATGGCCGGGAGCGGCGCGATGCGCGAGACAGTGCGTCTCGCGGCCGGTCTGCTCATGCTCGCGGCTCTTTACAGCCGCTCGGCAGTCTGCGCTCTGTCGGGTGGAGCGTGTCCGCCGCACCGGACGCGCAGGCGATACGCGAGACCAACATGCAGACCGCGATGAGCGCGGTCGCGTCGAGCATCGCAAAGGCGCTCGAGAGCCGCGCCGCCGCCGAGGGCTACGACTGCCGCTTTACGGTCACGATGGCGACCGACGAGAGCGGTATTTTACAGGTAGACCGCGTGACCGTGCACTGCGGCGCGGACGATATTGCGCATCTCAGGGAGATACAGGAGCTTGTGACGAGCGAATGCGGCGTCCCGGCGGAGCGGCAGGAGGTGATCGCACGATGAATACGGAAAAAACTGCACGAGCTCTGCGCGCGGCTGCGGCCGCTCGCGAAAAAATACCGCGCAGCACTCATTGTCCTGCTCGCGGGCGTGCTGCTGCTCGTGTCGGGCGGCCGGGAGGAAAATTCGGACGCCGCGCAGACGCAGACCGATGCGGACAGCTTTTTCGCTGAGCGATTTCGAGACGCAGCTCTGCCGCCGCCTGTCTGCGATCGACGGCGCAGGCCGGGTCGAGCTGATGCTCTCGCTCGAGCAGACCGGGAGGCGGTGTATGCGGTCAACACGAGAGAGACCGGGCGGCGCGGCCTCGAGCCGGGAGAGTGATGTCGCGGTCATTTCCTCGTCCGGCTACGGCGAGACGCCCGTCACGGTCAAGAATGTCCTGCCGACGTTCCGCGGCGCGATCGTGCTGTGCGACGGGGCAGAGAACGCCGCGGTCCGGCTCGCCGTAACGCAGGCTGTCGAGACGGTGTGCGGTCTGACGAGCGACCGCATCACGGTTCTGAAACGCGCTCCGGCGCATAGAACGATCATATGGAAATCTTTCACCGCATCGAGGAGGGCGAGCGTGATGAAAAAAATCAAGAAACGCGGAGCGGTCTACGGCGTGATCGCGCTGCTGCTGTGCACGGCCGCGTATCTCAACTGGAACTATGTCGAGCCGCCGGCGGATCTGCTCCAGACCGACGGGAGCAGCGCGGACAGCGCTTCTGCTGCATCGGACGACGGCGCGGCGGCGGAGAGGATTATTTCGCTTCCTCGCGTCTGACAAGAGAAAAGGCGCGCGACGAGGCGGTGAGCACGCTGAAGGAGCTGTCCGAGAGCGCGGATGCGGACGAGACCGCGAAGGAGGATGCCGCCTCGCAGATCTCCGCGCTGGCCGCGGCCTCCGTGCAGGAGGCGAACATCGAGAGCCTAATTCGCGCAAAGGGCTATGCGGATGCGGTCGTCATGCTCTCGGACGGCTCGGCGAACATCGTGGTCTCGCCGCCGGAGGGCGGCCTGCAGGCGGACGATGTGACGAAGATACGCGATATCGTGGTCTCCGAGACCGGCATGAGCGCCGGACAGATCAAAATCGTCGAGGCCGGCAGCTGACAGCCTCATATTTTCCCTTTTCATTTTGCGCCCGATGTGATATACTCTTGCTAAAGGAGAGTGAGCACTATGGCGGATCATAAGGAATACTGGTCGACCGAGAGCGATCAGGGCTCTATTCGCATTTCTGAGGACGTTGTTGCCTCTATCGCGGCGCTTGCAGCCTCGGAGACCGACGGCGTGAGCGGTCTTTATTCCAGCGTAACGCGCGACATTGTCAGCTTTCTGAGCAAGAAAAACTGTCCAAGGGCGTGCGCGTCGAGCTGGGCGAGGGGACACCGTAAAGGTCGAGATCAGCTTTCGCGCTGTTCGGTCATAACATCTGCGAGGTCGCAAAGCAGGTGCAGGACAACGTCAAGAGCCAGATCGAGTCGATGACCGGCCTGCATGTGGTCGAGATCAATGTACACGTCGGCGGCGTGACCTTCGCGCCTGCGGCAGCAGAGGAAAAGGTCGCAGAGCCGGAGGAAAAGGCCGCAGAGCCGGAGGAAAAAGCCGGCGCAGACCGCAGAAAAAAGCCTGCCGGGGAGCAGGAAGAAAACGCGGCCGAGTAAATCCGGAAAAATGTGCGGTGAGCGTCGGTCTCGCCGCACATTTTTATACCCGGTACGCCGGACGCGGAAACGTCATGGGCAGCACCGCACAAGAAAAACGGCAGCGCTCTGCGGAAATTTTGCGCTCCTGTGCAATTATGCGGTATTGCCCTTTGCGTTTTTCTGTAAAATAGGATAAAATAAGATATTGATAGTATAAAAAACATGAATATCAGTTACCTTGATAAATAAAAACAGAGAAGGAGCCTGCCGCCGTGAACGAGAATGTGATGAGCAGAACAAAAGCAAGAGAGATCGCACTGCACCTTATCTTTGAGATGGGTTTTCAGCAGTTTGAGCCGGAAAATCTGGAGGAACGGCTGGACGAGAACATTATGCGCTCGCTCAAAACCGATGCCGAGATGTATGCAGGCAGGCTGAGCGTCGAGAACGCCGACTATATCCGCGCAGTCGTCAAAGGGCGTTGCAACCCATGTGGACGAGCTTGACGGCGCGATCGAGCGCAACGTCAAAGGGCTGGAAGCTGAACCGCCTGTCGCGCATGACCAAGGCTGTGCTGCGCCTTGCGATCTATGAGATGCGCTATGTGAGCGACGTTCCGGTCGGCGTTGCCATCAATGAGGCGGTCGCGCTCGACAAGATCTACGACACCGAGGAGGCTGCTGCCTTCATCAACGGCGTTCTGGGTGCGGTCGCGCGCGAGAAGCAGGAAAAGGACGAGACCGATGCCTGAGCGCTTTCTGGGGATCGACACGTCCAATTACCGCACCTCGGCTGCGGTCTATGACGCAGGCTCTGGCGAATGGTGCAACCGCGGCAGCCTGCTGACCGTGCCGGAGGGCGCGATCGGCCTGCGGCAGTCGGACGCACTGTTTCAGCACACCGTGCATCTGCATGAAAAAAAATCGAAGCTCTGCCGCAGGGCGAGGTGCGCGCAGTCGGCGTCAGCACCCGTCCGCGCGCGCGGTCGAGGGCTCGTATATGCCCTGCTTTCTGGCAGGAAAAAGCGTCGCGCACAGTGCGGCGCGCATTTGCTTTCTGTGCCGCTTTTACGAGGTATCCCATCAGCAGGGGCATATCGCGGCGGCGGCGCTGTCCGCCGGGCGGCTCGGACCTGCTCGACAGCCGCTTCCTCGCGTGGCATCTGTCGGGCGGCACGAGCGAGCTGCTTTACGTCGAGTGCGGCGCGGACGGCCTGCCGGACTGCACCTGCATCGGCGGCACGACCGACCTTGCGGCCGGTCAGCAGCTCGACCGGGCGGGCGCACTGCTCGAGCTGCCGTTCCCGTCGGGCGCGGCGCTGGATGAGCTTGCGCTGACGGCAGAGCCGCAGAAGGGATTCCGTCCCAGAGTGACGGACTGCAGATTCTCGCTCTCCGGCATGCAGAACCAGGTGGAAAAATAAATTTAAGACCGAAAAGCCTGAGGACATGGCGCGCTTCGCCCTCGAAACCGTGGCCAATGCGGTCATCAAGGCGACCGAACAGGCGAAGGAGCGCTATGACTTTCCGGTGCTTGTGCGCCGGCGGCGTGATGGCGAGCCGGGTCATCCGCGCGCGCATGGAGAAGCGCTTCGGCAGCGGCGTCAGCTTTGCCGAGCCGACGCTCTCGGGCGATAACGCCGTAGGCGGGGCTGTGCTCGCGGCAAGACTGTACCGAAAAACCGGCGCAGACGGACAGTGAGCCTGTCGAAGATCTGCGATTTTCCGACAAACAGAGTGTGAAATCATTATGGCAGCGATTTATACCGTATCTCAACTGAACAATGAAATAAAGGACCTTCTTGACGCGGTTCCGGGGTACCGCAATCTGCTTGTACAGGGCGAAATCTCGAACTATAAGGCGCACTCGTCCGGCCATCACTACATGACGCTCAAGGACAGGGACGCGGCCATCAACGCCGTCATGTTCCGCTCGGACGCGATGCGGCTGAAATTCCGTCTGGAGAACGGCATGAAGGTCATCGTCCGGGCGCGTGTCAGCTCGTTTCCGCGCACGGGTGCGGTGCAGCTTATATCTCGGAGATCATTCCGGACGGCGCAGGTGCGCTGAACGTCGCCTTCGAGCAGCTGAAGGCAAAGCTGCAGGCCGAGGCCTGTTTGCCGAGGCACACAAAAAGCCGATCCCGGCCTGTCCGTCCTCCATCGCGCTCGTGACCTCGCCGACCGGTGCGGCGGTGCGCGACATGATCCGCATCCTCGGGCGGCGCTGGCCGCTCGCGAAAGTCGTGCTCTACCCGGCGCAGGTGCAGGGACAGGGTGCGGCGGAGAGCATCGCGCGCTCTCGCGCTCGCGAACGCGATCGGTGAGGCGGATGTCATCCTGTGCGGTCGCGGCGGCGGCTCGATGGAGGATCTGTGGGCGATCAACGAAGAGGTGACGGCGCGGGCGATCTATGCTTCGGAGATCCCGGTCATCTCGGCGGTCGGTCATGAGCCGGACGTCACGATCGCGGACTTTGTCGCCGACCTGCGCGCCCCCACGCCATCCGGCGCGGCAGAGCTCGCGGTTCCAGACCGCGCGGACTGGAAGGCGACGCTCGAAATGCGGACGCACGGCTGCGTGCGGCGGCGGGAAAGCAGACCGAAACGCGCAGAAGGCAGCTGCAAAGCCTGAGCGAGCGCCTGTCCGTGCGCACGCCCGTCCGCTATATCGCGGAAAAAAGCGGCTTGTGCTCGACACGCTGACTGAGCGCCTTCAGGGAACGGTCCCGGCGCGGCTTGCGCACGAAAGACAGCAGCTCCGGACGGCGCAGAACCGCCTGCTTGCGGCAGGCAAAGGGGAAATTGCACCGCGCGAGACTGCGCTTCACGCAGAGACTGTCGCGTCGCTCGACGCGATGAGTCCCGCTGCGCGTGCTGAGCCGCGGCTATGCGGTCGCGACAAAGGGCGCACGGGGCGCGGTCGTGACCGATGCGGCGGCGCTGAAGGAAGGGATGCGCTGCACATCCGATTTACAAAAGGCGCGGCAGACTGCCGCGTGATCCATACCGAGGAGGAACAATAAATGGCGGAAAAAGACGTTTGAAAGCCAGATGGCGCGGCTCGAAGAGATCGTGCGTCTGCTGGAGCGCGGCGAAGCGCCGCTCGCGGAGAGCATGAAGCTGTTCGAGGAGGGCACAAAGCTGTCCGCCGCCCTCGGAAAACTGCTCGACAAGGCCGAACAGAAGGTGACGGTCGTTCAGGAAAATTTCAGGGCGAGGTAACAGAGCGTCCGTTTGACGCAGAGGAGGAAGCAAAATGACGTTTTCCGAACAGCTTTCGGCGGATATTGCGCTGATTGAACCGGCGCTCGAAAAATACCTGTCCCGCGAAACGCACGAGGGTTACGACCGCATTTTCGAGGCTGCAAAGTACTCCGCGATGGCAGGTGGCAAGCGCCTGCGTCCGGTAATCGTGCTGGAATTCTGCCGCCTGTGCGGCGGCGATATCGAGAAGGCGCTGCCGTTTGCGTGTGCGCTCGAAATGATCCATACCTACTCGCTCATCCACGATGACCTTCCGTGCATGGACAACGACGACTTGCGCCGCGGCCGACCCGACCTGCCACAAGGCGTTCGATGAGGCGACGGCGGTCCTCGCGGGCGACGGTCTGCTGACGGCGGCGTTCGAGACCGCTTCGGCGGCAAAGGATGTTCCGGCGGCAACCATCGTGCGCTGTATTCGCATTCTGGGCGAAAACGCCGGCATGAACGGCATGATCGGCGGTCAGGTGCTCGATATGCTGTCGGAGCACCGCCGCATTTCCGAGGACGAGCTGCGTCTGCTTCAGAAGCTCAAGACCGGCTGTCTGCTCCGCGCCGCGTGTGAACTCGGCTGTGCGGCGGCCGGAAAGACCGACGAGAACATCGCTCGGGCCGCGCGCTTACGGCGAAAAGCTGGGTCTGGCGTTCCAGATTGAGGACGACATCCTCGACATCGAGGGCGATGCCGAAAAGCTCGGCAAGTCGATCGGCAAGGACGCCGCGAGCGAAAAATCCACCTTTCCGTCTCTGCTCGGTCTGGAGGAATGCCGAGGGCTTGCGGCAAAGCTGACCGAGGAAGCGGTGGACGCGGTAAAACCGCTGGACGGTCATGCGTTCCTCGTCGAACTGGCGCGCAGCCTGACCGGCCGTACCAGGAAGACGCAAGATGTAAAATTTGCGTATTTTCGTGAATATTTAAAACGTTCTGAATTTATGGTAAACAAAACAGTGACGTAGTATCCTAGTCAGTACATGCAATTCCCAAGACGGGCCTAAAAATCCGTAGACGGGCATATCGATGAAGTCTCTGGTGTTTGCTTCTTACGCCCAGTTTGGGGTGGATGCTGGAGGTTAAGGCTTGAGGGCGCGCTTCAATGGCATGAAGTACCGACCCTCTTGCCGTGGAGACCCGTGACTGTCGGACACCTATAGCATCCCTTGGGGTTGATGGATGTCCAACGGCACGGGATGAAACCTGCAATGCGGTGCGGAGGACCCTGCAAAGGGATTGATCCCCTCGCGCTGACCAAAACGCTGTGTGCAGCGTAGCCTGCCTTGAGTGGGCATGGTGAATAAGGTATCCGCCTGCGGTTTCCCGGCCAGGAATGCCGCGGGAATTGACTTTTGAAACCATGTCTGCAAAAGAGGCTAAGAATTGTTTTGACTGTTGTGAAATCACCCAGGCTATTCGTAACGAGGCAGGCCGTGGATTGCAGTGCGGACTAAGTGGCAATTCGGTCCCGGTGATGGTAACATCCCGGCACGGACTTTAATGGGAAACCCCCTTGACGGCGACGCGTGGCAGTCCGCGGGAAAACCAACCGAACCTCAAGCCGCAAGATTTACTCGGTTCTGCGTCACTTACCTTTTAATAAAGAAACGAAAGCGGTTATAAAAGGCAACACCGCTGCGGTAAAAATACAGGGCGGCGGAATTTGCGGTTTGCCGCAATTTTCTGCTTTATGGAATAAAAAAAATCGGTGAAGGTCGTTATCTTCAGTGGATACGACCGACAAACAAAAGAAAAAAAACCGCCGCAAAAGCCCAAGGCTGTTAATCCCGCATGGGTCGTGACGATCACCGTCATCAGCTTTGCGCTGAGCGTGTGGTCATGTCCTACATTTCAAACGAAGCGCTGGCCAGCGCAGGCACGATTCTGTCCTTTGCGGTGCTGCTGCTCTTCATTGCGCTCGGCATTGTGTTTGACATGATCGGCGTAGCGTCAACCTCGGCGACCGAGAAGGAGTTTCACTCGATGGCGGCACACCGTGTGCGCGGTGCGCGAGGCGATCTGGATGGTGCGAAACGCAGAAAAGGTTTCCAGCATCTGCAACGATGTGGTGGGCGATATCTGCGGCATTATCTCCGGTGCGACCGGAGCACTTATTGTTGCACATATTACCTCAGGCGTGAGTGCGGGACTCAAGGTTGCGGTATCTCTGCTGATTACCGGTCTGGTTTCGGCACTGACCACCATCGGCGGCAAGGCAGCCGGCAAAGGGCATCGCGGTAATGTGCAGCGGCAAGGTGCTGGCGCTCTGCGGACGCGTGCTGTCCGTTCTGCCGCTCAAGCTGGATAACAGAAAGTAAAAAGATATTTTAGATAAATCTGCCTTTCCAAAGGTGGGGATATTTTCAAGCAAAACGATACGGAATTTTGAACAATATAAGCAGTCCTGCTGATTTGCGGGACTGTCGTACGACACACTCGGCGTGCTGTGTGCGGCGCTGCGCGAGTTCATCGTGGACTCGGTGTCGCAGACCGGCGGTCATCTGGCGTCCAATCTGGGCATTGTAGAGCTGGCTGTCGCACTTGAACGCGAGTTTGACTCCTCGCGCGACCGCATCATCTATGATGTAGGCCATCAGTGCTATGTCCACAAGATCCTGACCGGTCGGCGCGACCGCTTTTTTCACGCTGCGGCAGTACGGCGGTCTGTGCGGCTTTATGAAGCCGGAGGAGAGCATCACCGACCCGTGCATCACGGGACATGCCTCGGATTCGGTTTCGGTGGCGCTCGGCATGGCGCATGCACGCACGCTTAAAACCAGAAGTACCACGTTGTCGCGGTCATTGGCGACGGTGCGCACTGACCGGCGGCATGGCATATGAGGCGCTGCGCAGCCCGGCACCTCTCGGAGCCGCTGCTCGTGGTGCTCAACGACAACAATATGTCGATCGCCAAGAATGTCGGCGGACTCAGCCGCCATTTGTCGCGCCTGCGCGTCAGTCCGCAGTATCTGCGTGCGAAAACCCGCATCAAGGGAGCGGCTCAGCCGTATTCCGGGCGGCGGAACGATCACGCGCGCGGTTTCGCGCTTCAAGGCGAAGATCAAGCGGGCTGTCCTGCCGACCTCGCTGTTCGAGCAGATGGGCTTTACTATCTCGGTCCGGTGGACGGACACGACCTCAAGAGCGTGTGCGAGTTCCTGGCACTGGCGAAAAAAAATGAAAAAACCGGTTCTGCTGCATGTTTATGACACAGAAGGGCAGAGGCTATGCCCCGAGTGAGCAGTATCCGGAGAAATACCACGGCGTTTCAAGTTCGACCGCGTAACAGGCGCACCGCTTGCCGCGAAGAAGGAGGATTTTTCTGCGTTCTTCGGCAAGGAGTTTGCGCACTCGCTGAGAAGGACAACCGCATTTGTGCGATCACGGCAGCTATGCCGTCCGGCACAGGCCTGACCCGCTTTGCCGAGAAATTCCCGAACGCTTTTTCGATGTCGGCATCGCCGAGGAGCACGCCATCGGTATGGCGGCCGGTATGGCGGCACAGGGACTGGTGCCGGTAGCGGCCATTTATTCAACCTTCCTGCAGCGTGCCTATGACCAGATCGTTCACGATATTGCAATCGAAGGTCTGCACGTTGTTCTGTGTGTGGATCGCGCGGGCATTGTCGGCGCGGACGGCGCAACGCATAACGGTGTGCTGGATATCGCGTTCCTGCGGTCTATCCCGGGTGTGAAGATTTTCTGTCCGTCCGACTTTGCGGAACTCCGAGTCATGCTGTCCCGTGCGATTTACAGGGAGACCGGACCGGTCGCTATCCGTTACCCGCGCGGCAGCGAAGGCGCGTACCGCAAGGGAGCTGTCGGCGCAGCCGCTCGTGTGCGTACACGAGCAATCCGGCAGTGGTGACGATCGTCACACACGGCATTATGGTCAATCAGGCGATCGACGCCGCGGAAATCCTCATGCACGAGGGCATCCGCACACAGGTTTACAAAGGTAAATGAAATCGGCAGCGGACTGGAACAGGCGTATGCCGAGGTGAAGGAAAAGCTGGGCAGCTGGTGTGTCGTTGCGGAGGACGTTGTGCCGAACGGCAGCGTCGGTGAGTGGCTTGCCGCGCACCGCACGCGAGCGCACCAATCTGCTGAACACCGGCGACCGCTTTCTGCCGCACGGCGGCGTAAACGAGCTGTACCGTCACTGCGGCATTGATGCCGAGGGCATTGCGGCATATATCATGAAAAATCGGAATGGGAAGGAGAACGGCGTTGGCTAAGAAGAAGACTGGACGTATTGCTGTTTGAAAAGGGCCTTTTTGCCCCTCACGGGAGCGCGCAAAGACTGCGATTATGGAGGGAATCGTCTACATTGCAGGCCAGAAGGCGGGCAAAGCAGGCGATATGGTTGACGAAAACGCCGAACTGGAGGTTCGCGGCAACGAGAACGCATTTGTGTCCCGCGGCGGCAAGAAAGATCGAAGGCGCTCAACTACTTTTAATATCGACCCGCCCGATCTGGTTTGTGATGGACGTTGGCGCATCGACCGGCGGCTTTACCGACTGCCTGCTGCGCCGCGGTGCGCGCAAGGTGTATTCCATTGATGTTGGCTACGGTCAGCTGGCGTGGAGTCTGCGGCAGGATCCGCGTGTAAAGTGCATGGAGCGCACCAATATCCGCTACGTCACGCCGGATATGCTGGAAGAAACGCCGTCGCTGTGCGTCATCGACGTGTCGTTCATTTCCCTCAAGCTGGTGCTGCCGGTCGTTTCCAGCCTGCTGACCGAGGACGGCCATGTTGCAAACCTTATCAAGCCGCAGTTTGAGGCCGGCAAGGGCAAGGTCGGCAAAAAAGGCGTTGTCCGTGAGCCGGAGATTCACCTTGAGGTGCTGCAGAATTATGTGGAAAATGCGCACGCGGCAGGCTTTAAGGTGCTGAATGTGACGTTTTCTCCCATCAAGGGCCCAGAGGGCAACATCGAATTTCTCGGCTATCTGGCAAAACAGGGCGAGGAGCACATTCCGGATCTGGCGGAGGTTGTCCGTCAGGCACATGAGGAGCTGGACGCAAAGGCATGATGAAGAACATTTTCATCTATCCCAATCTGCGCAAGGACAGCGCACGCGATATCCTGCAGCCGGTGTGCGATCAGCTGCGGCGTGACGGTGTGCGGCTTATGCTGCCCAAGCAGATGCAGGTCGTGCCGCCCATCATTGAGGACGCGGATTACATGAAAACCGAGGACGCCGTGCAGTTTTGCGGATATGGCGGTCGTGCTTGGCGGAGACGGAACCATGCTCCGTCTGGCGAGAGAGGCGGCGCAGAATCAGCTGCCGCTGCTCGGCATCAATGTCGGTCACGTCGGCTTTATGACCGAACTGGAACCGGCTGAGCTGCCCGAAATGGAAAAAGCTGTTCACCGGTGAATTTTCACTGGACAGCCGCATGATGCTGCATGTTGCTGTGCAGCGCGGCGGGCGTATCGTGTATGAGAACGACGCGCTCAATGATATTGTTATCGCAAAGGGCACCGCATTCCGCGTGGTGCGCGTCGGCATTTCGGCGGACAACGAGGAGGTCACCCGCTTTAACGGTGACGGCGTGATCGCGGCAACGCCGACCGGCTCAACGGCCTACGGTCTGTCGGCAGGCGGCCCGGTCATTGAGCCGAGCGCGGAGAACATCGCCGTTATTCCCATCTGTGCACATGCGCTGGCGGCGAAGTCGTTCGTGTTTGCGCCCGAGCGCAGCGTGTCCATCACCGCAGCCTGTGAGGGCGGCAGTGAGGTGTTCATCTCGGCGGATGGCGGACAGGGTTTTGCCGTGCGGCCGGATGATCGGGTCATTATCACCCGTTCCGACCTGCAGACGCGGCTGATTCGTCTAAAAGGCAATAGTTTTTATCGAATTTTACAGCAGAAGCTGTGAGAGACGCTGCTATAAGAGAGGAAAACACGAACGATGAAGTTTCAACGACAGGCAAAAATCCTCGATCTCATCGACCGGTTTGAGATTGAAACGCAGGAGGATCTTACCGCACATCTGCGGGCACTTGGCTACAACACCACGCAGGCGACCATTTCGCGCGATATCAAGGAGCTGCGGCTTATCAAGACGCTCCTCGGAGACCGGCAAGTACAAATTACACCTCCTCGAACGCCGGGGCGGCAGACAGCTTCACCACGCGTCTGCGCAACATTTTCCGTGAGTGCGTCACGGATATTGATGCGGCACAGAATATGGTCGTCATTAAAACACTGCCCGGTCTGGGACAGGCGGCGGCAATGGCGATTGATGCCATGCGCGCACCCGATGTGGTCGGCACGCTCGGCGGCGACGATACCGTATTTGCCGTTATGCGCGATAACGACAGCGCGCAAAAAAGTTCTGCAAACAGGCAAGAGATATTCTAAAGTAAGCGAGGGATAAAGCGGCAATGCTGCAATTACTCCACATTGAAAACATAGCGGTCATCGAACGCGCAGACATCGAACTCGATAAGGGTCTGACCGTGCTTTCCGGCGAGACCGGCGCGGGCAAGAGTATTGTTATTGATTCGATCGGTGCGCTGCTCGGCAAGCGCGTCAGCCGCGATCTGGTGCGCTCGGGTGCGCAGAAGGGCTTTGTCAGCGCGGTGTTCACCGATCTGCCGCGTGCTCTGCGCGAACTGCTTGACGAGCTTGCGCTTTCCGGTGACGAGCCGGACACGCTGTACGTTCAGCGGCAGATTTCCGCGGACGGCAAGAGCACCTGCCGCGTGAATATGAAGCCGGCCAGTGCAGCTGTCCTGCGGCAGCTGGCGCCGTATCTGATCGACATTCACGGCCAGAATGACGGTCAGAAGCTGCTCGATGAAGCGCATCACATCGAATATCTGGACGGCTACGCAGGCTGTGCAGAAATACCGAGCGATATCGCCCGAAATATCAGGCACTGGTGACACTCCGGCGGGAGATTACCGCGCTGGAGACCGGCGAGCAGGAACGCCTGCAGCGCATCGACATGCTGACCTTCCACAAGGAGGAAATCGAGCAGGCAGCACTTAAACCCGATGAAGATGAAGCGCTGGCGCAGCGCAAGGCGTATTTCGACGACGCGGGCAAGATTGCGGGCGCACTCGAGCAGGCGCGTATGGCGCTCTCGGGAGATGACGAAATTGCGGGCGCGTGTGAGCTGCTCGATCAGGCGGCAAGCGCCATCGAGAGCCTGCGCGAAGTGTCGGACGCCTTTCGACGGCATGGCCGAGCAGGCAGAGGAAGTACGTCTGCTGGCGGCAGACCTGCGCGACAGCGTGGCAAAGTCAGGGGACAATCTGACTTTTCTCCGGCAGAGCGTGAGATGGTCGAGCAGCGCTTGATGAAATCTATCGCCTGAAGCAGAAATACGGCGGCACGATTCCGGAAATCCTCGCGTACCTTGAGAAGATAACCGCCGAACTGATACGCTCGAGAACGCGGACGACCGCAGGGAAGAACTGCGGGAGCAGTACCGCGGCATGCTTGCGGAGGCAAAGGGCACGCCGCTGAACTCACCGAGCAGCGCCGCAAGGCTGCCAAGCAGCTGGAGGGCGAAATCGTGCGCGAGCTGAGCGAACTCGACATGGATAAGGTGAAAATGCGGGTTGCGGTCCGCACCGGCACCAAGCTGTCCGGCGCACGGCTGCGACACCGTGACATTTGAGATTTCGGTCAATCCGGGTGAGCCGGAAAAAGCCGCTCTCAAGGTGGCCTCCGGCGGCGAGCTGAGCCGAATTATGCTTGCGCTTAAAAACGTATTGACAGCGGGCGAAGATGTTGGTATGCTGATTTTTGACGAGATCGACACCGGCGTTTCCGGCCATGCGGCTCAGCAGATCGGTCGCAAGCTGTCTGCCATTGCGAAAAAAAGCAGACGCTGTGCGTTACCCATCTGCCGCAGATTGCCGCCATGGGCGACCATCACCTGCGCATTTCCAAATCCGTGCGGGACGGCCGCAGCTACACCGATGTCAGCCCGATGGACAGAGCACACCGCGTAGACGAAATTGCACGTCTGCTCTCCGGCGAGGAAATCTCGGATGCAGCACGCCGCAACGCAGAGGAACTGCTCGACGCAGCCGGACAGGGAGCGTGAACCCGTGGTAATCATAGACGAACGCAGAAAAGAGCGTGCCCGTAACGGTATTCGGACTCTTTTATCATAAAAATCAAACAAATTGAAATACAGGAGACAGAATAATGCAGCTTTACGACGAACTGAAAGCGCGCGGTCTGATCGCGCAGGTAACGAACGAAGAAGAGATCAGCGAGATGATCAACAACGGCAAGGCAACGTTTCTATATTGGCTTTGACCCGACCGCGGACAGCCTTCATGTCGGACACTTTCATGGCACTCTGCTTAATGAAACGTTTACAGATGGCAGGACAACAAGCCGATCGCGCTGATCGGCGGCGGTACCGGAATGGTCGGGGATCCGTCCGGACGTACCGATATGAGAACCATGATGACGGTTGAGACGATCCAGCACAACTGCGACTGCTTTAAAGAAGCAGATGGAGCGCTTCATCGAATTCGGAGGGCAAGGCGCAGATGGTGAACAACGCCGACTGGCTGATGAACCTCAACTATATTGAGTTCATCCGCGACATCGGCTCGTGCTTTTCCGTCAACAACATGCTCACGCGCGGAGTGTTACAAGCAGAGAATGGAGAAGGGTTTAAGCTTCTTAGAGTTCAACTACATGCTGATGCAGAGCTACGACTTCTACTACCTGTTCAACCAACTACGGCTGCAACATGGAGTTCGGCGGCGACGACCAGTGGAGCAACATGCTCGGCGGTACAGAGCTGATCCGCCGTAAAGCTCGGAAAAGACGCTTACGCCATGACGATCAACCTGCTCCTTAATTCCGAGGGCAAAAAAAATGGGCAAGACCGCTTCCGGCGCAGTTTGGCTCGATCCGAACAAGACTTCTCCTTACGATTTCTACCAGTACTGGCGCAAATGTGGACGATGCGGACGTGCTCAAAAAATGTATCCGTATGCTGACCTTCCTTCCGCTCGAGGAGATCGACGCGATGGAGAGCTGGGAAGGCGCACAGCTGAACCGGCAAAGGAAATCCTTGCATACGAGCTGACCGCTCTGGTACACGGCAAGGAGGGAGGCCGAGAAGGCACAGACCGCTGCCAAGGAGATCTTTTGTTTCCGGCGGTGCGGCTGCCAACATGCCGACCACCACGCTGACCGATGCGGACTTCACTGACGGCCAGATCGGTGTGCTGACGCTGCTCGTGAAGTGCGGCCTCGCGGCCTCCAACGGAGAGGCGCGCAAGCTCGTACAGGGCGGCGGCGTTTCTCTCAACGGCGAAAAGGTCGCGGATTTCAAGCAGCAGCTCGCAAAGGACTTCTTTAACGAGGAGTGCATGATCAAGAAGGGCAAAAAGACCTTCCATAAGGCAATTCTTGGCTAAAAGCTGTCGAGGGACGATCTTTCCTGATAGACGCAAAAGCGGCGTGAACGTAGGGTTCACGCCGCTTTTATATCTGGAACTTTAAGAGAGAAAATCGCTCTGCCACCAGCATGACCAGCGGCAGCGTCGCCACAGACAGGATGGTGGACAGGCATACGACACCGCCTGCCGGTAATCCTGATCGAACTTCTGCGCGAAGATAGCTGTGCTGCTGGCAACCGGCGTTGCCGCTGCGATCAGCGTAATCAGCGTGATTTTCGCCGCGCGCAAAGGGAAACAGCAGGAAGATGAGCACCGTCACCGCCGGAACGACAAGCAGACGCACGGCAGAGACAACGTACAGCCTTGCACTCGCAAACAGATCGCGCAGGCGTACTTTGGACAGGTAGAAACCGAGAATGATCATCGCCAGAGCAGTATTGGCGTCCGCAATGTAGCCAATCGTGCCGGTGACGACCGAGGGCAGTGTCGGCTGAGTTACAAACAGGATAAGACCGATTACCATGGAAATGAAAACCGGGTTGACGAACACCATTTTCAGATTGATGGTTTCCTTTTTGCCTGATATAATAACAATACCGTACGTCCACTGCAGCAGATTGACAAGCGTGCTGTATGAGACAACGTAGAACGCCGCCTCCGCGCCGAATACAGCTGTGACAAGCGGAATGCCGATGAAGCCGGCGTTGCCGAACGCGACCGCAAAGTTTTCAATCCGGTGCCGAGTACCGCAGGTGAGGTACGCCACGCCGATGGACGCGATAAACGCGATCACCGCGATCACAGCCGAAATGCCCATGGCACGCAGTTTGTCCACGCTGAACTCGGACATATAGCTGCGCAGGATAACGCACGGAATGACCGCATACAGCAACACGTTGGACAAATCACGGCTGCCCTGTTCGGTTATCATGCCGCGGCGGGAAAGAAGCAGGCCGAGCATCATCAAAAGAAACATGATGATCGTCTGCTGAAGCAGAATTTGAGTAATCATAAAGGGAAATTTTCCTGTACTTTCATAGAATGGAGGGGAACGCAATGGAATTATACCAGCTTCGGCAGTTTGCCGCCGTAGCAAAAATACGAAAATATGACGCGCGCCGCCGAGAACCTGAACGTGGCGCAGCCCGCTGTATCCAAAACCATACGGAATCTGGAAAGCGAGCTGGGAGCCGAGTTATTCGAGCGAACGGGAAAGGGATTACGCCGCACCGAGCAGGGGAGATATCCTGCTGCGGTACGCACGGACGATACTGGAAGCCGAGCGCGACGCGCGCGGCGAAATCGAGGAGAGCCTGCACCGGACAGGCGGTCTGTGCATCTGTGCGCTGTCGTGCGCGGAGCGTATCAGTGAGATACTCGCGGGTTTTCCGCCGAGTACGGCAATCTGGATCTGCGCATCAGCAGCACGCCCGAGGGCAGCGACCGCTGCTCGATTCCGCGGTATCGCGGGACGAGGTGCCTGCAGGCGCCGTCCTGCTGTACGATGAGGAGATGTGCGTGGCTGTGCCCGAGGGGACACCGGTATGCCGATCGGGAAAGCGTATCGCTGACAGAACTTGCCGACGACCCGTTTATCGCGCTGAGCAATTCGCAGTCGTTCCGGCAGATTTCCCCGAGCATATTTTTCGATCAGCAGGTATGGAGATGCACGCCGCTATCGAGTGCGACAGCGCGGCCTTGCAGATCCGACTGCTGTCGTGCGGCATGGGTGTTGCACTGGTCGCGTCCGGCGAGTGGCGGCAGGTCTGCGAGGACGCAGGCGTGCGCCTGCTGCACATCAAGGACGCACAGTGCCGCCGGTATATCTATGTGCAGACGCTCGGACGGTTCCGCACGCAGAGTATTCGCGCGTTTACTGCGTATTTGGAGCGGTATTTTTGCGCAGATGGCGTAAATCCGCGACAGGTCATGCGGCGTGTACCTCGAGAGAACTTTTTCACCGAGTTCAAACTGATGCAGGCTTTCGAGCGAGCACTGAACCATATCGAATACCGCCTGATCGGTGAAGAACGCAACATGCGGGGGCGACGATAGTGTTCTGGAAGGATTTCAGGATGATGTAATCGTGGTTGGTGACGCGGCTGTTGTAATTGTGATCGACGCGGATCACGTTATCCTCACCCTCAAAGCAGTCCACGCCGACCGAGCCTACACGGCCGGACTCAATGCCGTCGATCAGAGCACGGGTGTCGATCAGTGCGCCGCGTGCGCAGTTGATGATGACAACACCCGGCTTTCATCTGCTGAATAGCCTCGGTGTTGATCATGTGGTAGGTGCTGTCGTTGAGGAAGGTGTGCAGCGTGATGACATCGGACTGCGCGTACAGCGATTCGAGCGAAACGTACTCCGCCCATCTGCTTCATTTCTTCGGACGGGTACGGGTCATGTGCGATAATGCGGCAGCCAAAGCCGGACAGATTGTGAATGACGGCCTTGCCGATACGGCCGGTGCCGATGACGCCGACGGTCAGGGTTCTGCATCTCCATGCCGCGGGCCGCACCGGATGCGCCGAGCGAGTAGTCTGCGGTGTGCGAGCGGAACATGATGTAGCCGGCCTTGCGGATGCACATCAGCATGAGCATGACCGTGTAGTTGGAAACCGCATACGGCGAATATCCGGCGTGGGATACGCGGATGCCGAGACGCTCTGCAGCTTTCAGGTCCACATTATCGTAGCCGATGGTGCGCAGGGCCACATAGCGGACACCGTTCTCGGCCAGCTTTTTCCAGAATCGGCGCAGGCAGATCGCAGGTGCAGGAAATGCCGTCGTAGCCGCGGGTCAGCGCAACATTATCGAGGGTCAGCGTGTCCTTCTGCAGCGTAAGGTCCATATCAAGCGACTGACTGAAGTGATCGAAAACGCGCGTTCGTCCGGACGGGCGTTGAATGCCATAACTTTCATTTTTATTACTCCTTGATCCATTCGTGGGTGAGCTTGCCGAGAATTTCGATGCCCTTGACGATCTGCTCGTCGGTCGGGGTAGAATAGTTGAGGCGGAAGGCGTTGGACACCTGCTTTTCGTCTGCCAGGAACGCCGAGCCGGGCACGCAGAGTACACCGCGCTGAATCGCCTCGCGGACAAACGGCTGCGAATCCATGCCGTCCGGCAGGAAGGCCATGGCGAACAGGCCGCCTTCCGGCTGCGAGAACGTGACCGCCGGATGGAAGGTGCGGCGCATGGTATCGAGCATAAGATTGCACTTTGCGCGGTATACGTCACGCGCTTTGTCGAGGTGCGCGGCAAAATCGTATTTGGTCATGTACTCGTTGCAGACGTACTGGAACAGCACGTTGGAGTGTACATCGGTGGTCTGCTTGGCGATGGTCAGCGGCATGGTGAGCGACTTGTTGAACACCAGAAAACCCAGTCGGAACGCGGGGCCATCACCTTGGAAAAGCTGCCTGCGTACAGCACGCGGCCTTCGGTGTCCATCGACTTGATGGTCGGCACATCCTCGCCGGAAAAGCGCAGCTCGCCGTACAGGTTGTCCTCGGGATGGCGATATCGTACTTGCACGCGAGTTCGTACACCTTTTTACGCTTTTCGAGCGTGGTCGTGATGCCGGACGGGTTCTGGAAGGACGGGATCGTATACAGCAGCTGGCCTCGGGGTGCGCCTTGAGGCGGTCTCGAGCGCATCCGTATCCATGCCGTCCTGCTGCATCGGAATGCCGATCAGCTTGGCGCCATACGAGCGGAATGTGTTCAGGCAGCCGACAAAGGCCGGGTCCTCAGTCAGAATGATATCGCCCTCGTTGACCAGAACCTTAGTGGTCAGGTCGGCGCACTGCTGACCGCCGGACAGGATGAACAGCTCATTGTTCTCGAAATCAAAACCCTGTGTGCGGGTGAGGTAGTCCTTCATCGTATCGCGCAGCGGCGTTAGCCCTCGGACAGACCGTACTGCAGAACAGAGATCGGTGCGTTCTTCATGACGTCTGCGATGATGTCCGCAATCTCGGGCACCGGGAAGGTCTCTGCGGACGGGTTGCCGCCGCCAAACGAGATCATGTTCGGGTCCGCGCCGAGCTTGAACAGCTCGCGGATGGCCGAGCCGTGCACATCGCTCATACGGTTGGAAATTTCATACTGCATATCTATCGCTCCTGTTAAAGATTTGGAATACAAGAAAACAAAAAGGTGCTAGAAACCCCTTAGTCGGTAGGTTTTCAGCGCCCTTTGCTGATGATTCTATTGTAAACCTGCACAAGAAATTTGTCCAATATCTGTTGTTTATGACGATATAACGGGAAAGAATACATGCTATGCCTTGAAGAATCACGCAAAACCTGCGATAATAGTAGGAGTTAGAATCACTCGAACATGAAAGCGAATTTTGCTATGAAACATATCTGTATTGGCATCACGGCACGTTGATGCCGGAAAAACCACTCTGTCGGAAGCCATGCTGTATCAGGCGGGTGCACTGAAAAAATTAGGCCGCGTGGACCATCAGGATGCGTTCCTCGATACGTTTGCGCTCGAGCGCGCGCGCGGCATCACAATTTTCTCAAGCAGGCGGAGTTCTCCTGCCGCACACCGAGGTGACACTGCTGGACACGCCTGGTCACGTTGACTTTTCGGCGGAGATGGAGCGCACACTGCAGGTGCTCGACTGTGCGGTGCTGGTCATCAGCGGCACGGACGGCGTGCAGGCGCATACGGAGGCTGCTGTGGCGGCTGCTGACGCGGCAGGGAATCCCGACGTTTCTGTTCATCAACAAGATGGATTTGGACGGCGCAGACCGAAATACACTCCTGCAGGAGCTGAAATCGCGGCTGGACAGCGGCTGTGTGGACTTCACTTCGACGGACACAATGGCAGAGGAGCTTGCCGTATGCGATGAAGGTCTGCTCGAGCAATACCTCGAGACAGGAATGGTGGATGACAGCCAGATCGCACAGCTGGTTGCGGAACGAAAAAGCGTTCCCGTGCTACTTCGGCTCGGCGCTCAGGCTGGACGGCGTGGACGCGCTGCTGGATGGTCTGGAACGCTATCTTCCTGCACCGCAGTACGGCGCGGACTTCGGTGCGCGTGTGTTCAAAATCGCGCGTGACGCACAGGGCAACCGCCTGTCATATCTCAAAATCACCGGCGGTGCGCTTTCCGTGCGCGACCAGCTTTCCAGGCAGCGGGACGGCGGCTGGCAGGAAAAGGTGAGCGGCATCCGCATCTATTCGGGCGAAAAAATTCCGCACGGCTGCTGGCCGCGTCGCAGCGGCATGGTATGCGCGCCGTCACCGGGCTCACCATACCCGTCCGGGTATGGGTCTTGGCAGCGGCCGGTGCGCTGCCGCCGGTGCTTGAGCCGGTTCTCGAGCTACCCGCGTGTGCCTGCCGGAAGGGCTGTGACGCGCATGTCATGCTGCGCAATCTGCGGCAGCTCGAGGAAGAGGACCCGCAGCTTCGCGTGGTGTGGAACGAACGATTAGGCGAAATCCACTTGCAGCTGATGGGCGAGGTGCAGCTCGAAATCCTCACCAGCGTTATCGCGGAACGCTTCGGCGTGGATGTGACCTTGACGAGGGCAGCATCGTCTACCGGGAGACCATCGCGGAGCCGGTCATCGGCATCGGCCACTTCGAACCGCTGCGCCACTACGCGGAGGTCCATCTGCTGCTGGAACCGGGAGAGCGGGGCAGCGGCATTCAGCTTTCAACGGCCTGTCCGACCGATGTGCTCGACCTCAACTGGCAGCGGCTTATCCTGACCCATCTCGCGGAAAAAACGCGCGGGGCGTGCTGACCGGTCACGCCTATCACGGATGTGAAGATAACCATCCTCGTCGCCGGACGCGCCCATGTCAAGCACACCGAAGGGCGGCGACTTCCGCGAGGCGACCTGACCGCGCCAAATCCGCAACGGTCTGATGCAGGCGCAGAGCATTCTGCTCGAGCCGTATTACGATTTCACACTCGAGCTGCCGGACGAATGCGTTGGCCGTGCAATGAGCGATATTCAGCGCATGAACGGCACGGACGAGCCGCCGAGCAGGGTGCTCACGGCTCGGTTCCTGACCGGAACAGCGCCGGTTTCCACCATGCGCAACTACTGGACCGAGGTCGCGGCGTACACCAAGGGACGCGGTCGGCTGTCGTGCACACCGGACGGCTACGCACCCTGCCACAACGCGGAGGAGGTCATCTTGCCGCCGCCTACGATCCCGACCGCCGATGTGGAAAAATACGCCGGATTCCGTGTTCTGCTCTCGCACGGTGCAGGCTATGTTGTCAAGTGGGATGAAGTGCCGGGCACGCGCATGCGGATACCTCAAACGTGCTTAAACCTAACGGAAGAAGAGCCGGAAAAAGTCCGTCCGGTGCGTTCCTCCGGCCAGGCGTTGCGGAGACGGCTTCGGCGGCGATGCGGAACTGGGGCCTTGTTTGAACGCACCTACGGTCCAGTCAAAAACCGCGGCTTTGAAGCCTTCCAGCAGAGCCGTAAAGAAGGCCGCGACGCTCGAGCAGCTGTACGTCACCCGCATCCGTGAGGACGATTATCTGCTCGTGGACGGCTACAATATCATCTTCTCGTGGGACGAACTGCGCGACGTTACCGCCCGTGATGTCAACGCCGCCCGCGAAGCGCTCGTCAACGTGCTGAGCAATTATCAGGGCGTGCGCAGGTGTCATCTTATTCTCGTGTTTTGATGCCTATAAGGTCAAAGGCGGCACCGGCTCGATCGAGCAGCGCGGCGGTATCCATATCGTCTACACCAAAAGGAGGCCGAAACCGCGGATATGTACATTGAGCAGGCGTCTCCTACGACCTGTCGCGTAAGCATCGGGTGCGCGTGGCGACGTCGGACGGCATGGAGCAGATGATCATCCTCGGACACGGTGCGGAGCGTATGTCCGCGACCGAGCTGCACTGGGAAGTGGAGCAGGCCAATGAGCATATTGAGGCAATTCTGAAAAAATTGTAAACAAAAATCGGTTTGGACTTGAATTCATAGTAAACCTGTGGTATATTAGTAAAAGGGGAATTTGCAACTATGAAGATTTCAACCAAAGGAAGATATGCGCTTCGTCTGATGATCGACTTGGCGCAGCATGACGCAGGCGGCTACATTCCGCTGCGCGATAATCTCCAAGCGACAGCAGATCTCCGGCCAAGTATCTGGAGCAGATCGTGGTGCAGCTTTCGCGTGCGGGCTTTGTTATCTCGACGCGAGGCGCACAGGGCGGCTATCAGCTGGCGCGGCATCCTTCGGGTATACCGTGGGCGATATTCTGCGTATTACCGAAGGCTCTCTTGCGCCGGTGGCGTGTTTGGGCGAGCCGGTGGATTGTCCTCGTGTAGATGAATGCATTACGCTCAGCTTTTTGGCGCGGATTGTATGACACAATCAATAATTATGTTGATTCGGTCACGCTCGAGGATCTTTATCAATAACGGAACGCTTAATTTTTCCATCTAACGCAAAAAAGACAGACGATTTTTCGTCTGTCTTTTTTTCGTTCCATTCGGTTGAGTAATGGAGAATTATCCTCAGAGTGAAGAGCGGCTTCTTTTGCCCTTCGGGCAATTTACCTTTATGTGTAGCAGTACGCTATCTGAACTGCGAATGGGTTGCGAAACAAACGCAAGAATAATTCGACTGCCGTTCTCCTTTTCGAGCGGTCGCCGGTCTCTGGTATGCGCCAGACTAAGAAATAATAGAAACTGGAGTCCCAAAAAATAAGAAACCTTTGGTATCTATCCGCTGGGGCCATCCCGTCCCATTCCGGTATTTCCCTTTGCATATAAACTTATGCTCGATGCAGCAGCTTTTTGACACTGAGCAGCATCTCGCGGCTGTTGAGCCGCAACCGCGCCGAACAGTGCAATCTGCCAGACGAGCCACAGCGGCGGCTCGAGCAGCATGAGCACGGACTGCACGGCAAGCAAAATCACGGTCAGCGTCAGGCGCGGCACCTTCCAGCGGACCGGCATGAACGACGGCTGTCGATTGCACGGTACAGGAACAGAGCCACATAGCTGATGAGCGTTGCCAGCGCCGCACCCGTGCCGCCCATCCGCAGGATGAGCAGGGCGTTCAGACCAATGTTAATAACCGCGGAGAACGCCGTGGACAGGAAGGACGCGACCGTCTTTTTTCCAGCAGGTACACGCTTTTCTGGAAGCTGGACAGGCAGTTGAAGCCCGCGCCGACCGCCAGAATCGGGATGAACGTCCAGCCGATATAGTAGCTGGGCACGGCAAGCACGGTCATAGCCAGCTTGGCGCACATTACGCCGCCGGACGATGATGAACACGATGGACGAGTATGTGTTGCCGACGTTCGAGAAGAACGTGATCTGCTCCTCCTTGGTGTTGTTGTTGACCATGGATATCTGCCATGCATCAACAAGATGGACGCGACAAGTGCGATCAGTGTCGGCACACGGTAGGCAATCGAGTAGATGGCGCTGACTGCGGTATCCTGCATGGAAGCGAGGAACACCTGATCCGAGAAGCCGATAATATACACGAGAATCGCATCCGGCACGAGCGGCAGAGAGTACGCCAGCATCCCGCGCCACAGGTGTGTGTCCAGACGCTTGAGCTTGACGTACTTCCACAAACCGGCGATAATGAACAGGCAAACAGTGGAAAGTGCGTCCGAGCAGATGATGGAGAACACATAGCCGAAAATGTTCCAGTGAAACACCTTCAGATAGAGGATGTTGAGCACGATCGTCATAAAGGTGCGGAAAATGCCGTCCAGCGCGTACAGGCGCACATGGCCGAGCGCGCGGATGAACTGGCTGCACACATTCTGCGTGCACGAGGTCAGAACATACAGGTAGATGATCCACTGATACTCAAGCAGTGAGCCGGTAACACCCGCCGAGGTGTTATAGTGGATGAACTCAGCAGCGGATGGAACGGCAGTGCGATAATAAAGCCGCACAGCACGGTCACAAGCGCAATGGTAAACACACTGCGCTTGTAATATTTGCGTTCAAGTCCATAGCGGATGACCGCCTGTCCGATGGACAGCGACACCACCGGATACAGAATACTGGTGGTCTTGATGATCAGGTCGGCGACACCCATTTCATCCTGCGTCATCATGCCGGTGTAGAAACGCAGCATGAGGATAACGAGAATCTTGGAACTGAACGTGCCTATCGCGAAGATAAAGGTATTGCCGAGAAGGCGTTTGTATTGATTCATTTTTTGCCCTTTCTCAGCCGGGTGTGTGGCACTGGTCGGTAACGCGGTCGGTCAGCCATGCAGCGATGATGCCGCACAGCACGCCGATGACCGCACCGGCCAGTACGTCGGTCGGGTAATGGACGCTGGCATACAGCCGCGAAAACGCAATGGCTGCCGCCAGCAGAAAAGGCCAGAAAACCGGTCTTATGGTGGAAGAAGTACAGCGCCGAAGCTGCCGCGAACGAGCTGAGCGCGTGCCCGGACGGAACGACCACGGGTCCTCCGGAACGAGCAGCGCCGTCAGGTCGGTGTGGGTGACAAACGGACGCGGCCGCATGACAAGGTTCTTTGAGGAACACATTGCCAAGCAGAAAACCGACGCCGAGCGCGATCAGCATCGCCGCGCCGGCGCGGCGTGTTCGCCGGAAGAACAGCAGCAGTACGGCAAGCGTAATCCAGACAGCACCATAGCTGCCCAGCAGGGGAGAACACCTTCCAGACCGTGTCGGACAGACCACCGCGCCAGTGCTCCGAGATGTACGCGAGAACGCCGTAGTCAACTGAATGCACAATATCGAGCAGAATATCCATTTACCGGAATCGCCGCCTTTCAGGAGAGTAGAAGTTGTTTTTATGGCCGAGGGATGGTTATGAAAACAGCTTCTCGGTTATTTTCGGAAGCAGAACGGTCTACTTTTGTCCACGATGAGGGCAATCGCCTGGTCGCCGGTGACGTTGGTAGCAGTGCCGAAACTGTCCTGCGAGAAGTGCAGGGCAATGATAAGCTGCTGCATCGGGTCGGTGAAGCCGAGCATCGAGGTGATCAGGCCGAGTGCCGACATAAACGCCGCCGCCCGGTACACCCGGAGCCGCAACCATGGTAACGCCCAGCATGAATACAAACGGAGCAAACATGGCAAAGGTCGGGTTCATGCCGCTTGCAAGCATGATACCCATCGAGCCGAGTACGAGGCAGATGGTATCACCGTTGAGGTTGATGGTAGCGCACAGCGGAACGACAAAGTCGGCAACGTCGTTGTTGATGTTGTTATTATATGCACAGTTCAGTGCAATCGGAATAGTCGATGCAGACGACTGGGTGCCGAAGTGCGGTAAAAGTACGCCGGAGCGACGTTCTTCATGCTTTTGAAGTGGTTCTTGCGGCAGACAATGCTTGCCAGACCAAACTGAGACAAGATGTACAGCAGCTGCAGCACAATAATGATAGCATACAGGGAAGCGAACATCTTGACGGTAGCCGCCAGACGGCCCTCGGCTGCGATGTTGGCGAACAGACCTGCGATGTGAATCGGAATCAGCGGAATGATAATGCGGCTGAGTACGCCGGTAACGATCTTCTGCAGATCGCGGAAAACGTTCAGCAGGGAATCGCCCCGAGGTTTGCCATGCCGATGCCGAGCACGAATGCGAACACGAGCGCCGTCATAACGCCGAATATCGGGTCAACGGTGATGGTGAACAGCGGCTCAAAGGCATTGCTCTCGAGAGCATCGCCGGTGATGGGCTGAATAAGTCCCGGCAGAACGGCCTTGCCGATGAAGAAGGTCAGCAGACCGGAGATAACGGTTGTACCGTAGGCCAGCAGCAGGGTCAGACCGAACAGACGGTTGGCCTTCTTGCCAAAGCTCTGCCATGCCGACCGTGATGAACGACAGGATGATCAGCGGGATCATGAATGACAGGAAGGTTGAGAACAGCGAGGTAAAGGTTGCCAGCAGGCGGATGATGGTAACGAAGAACGCAGTGTCCGCGATGCCGAACCACTGTCCGCACATACCGATGAGGATACCGGCGATGATGCCGATAATCAGTCGAATTAACAGTCCTAATTGTTTCACTTGCATTTACTCCTCTTTTTCACAAAATATGAAGTTGCTTTTACATTGGACGAGGATTTTTTCTGCAAACAAGGCGCTTTTCTGCAGTTCCGTGGGATTACCAACGCAGTATGCGGAAAAATTTTGTGCAGTGGCTGTGAAAACAACTTCTACACATACTAATAATACTATATCAGAAAATACATCTGATAGCAAGTTAAAGCGACAGATTATGACGGCATATACCGAATTTATCCGAATTTGTGGTTGCTATCATGAATACAGGGCGCTATAATATAAAGGTGTACCTGTCGAATGGCTGTCGCGAAACCGTGGTTTCGCCGACAAGCAGGAACGGACCATAGACCGTTTCAAAATCGTCCGAAAGTTCCCATGCGGAAACTTTCTCCCTCCGGAGGTCAAAAAAAAGTGATATATGCTCCCTCTTTTTTTGGAATTTGCACAGCAAATTCTATTTCATGCGCGCTTCGGCGTGGAAACATCAGACAAATGAAATACAGCATAAAGGGGAAAGACGATGCATTTGACGTTTTCGTTACATCAGTAAACAATTCCAAGCATAGACATAGATTAGTTAAGAGGTATACTCATGGCAGATAAAAGCGCAAATAAACCGAAGAAGGGAGCGCATTTGATCAAAAAACAGGCCCCAAAGCCGGAAAAACCGGCGCAGGCCGTCCGGACGGAAGCGAAGCAGCCGAAGAAGAAACGTCGTGTTCCTATCGGCGTAAAGATTGCCGTCAGGGTTGTCATTGCGGCGGCAGCCGGTGCATTCGGCTATGTGTACTGCTACCCGAATGTTTTTCCGGGTGTGACCGTCGGACCGATTGCAGTCGGCGGCATGAACCGCGATGATGCGGCAAACACCATTGAGGACCAGAGTGCGCCGCTGTACGAGGGCAAAAAATGTCACGGTGACGATTTACGATTCCAACTATGATATTCCGGTCGATAAGGTGCTGAAAAGTGTGGACGGCATCCAGTCCGCCGAGAACGCCTATGAAAATAGGCCGCACCGGCAATCCGCTCGAGCGCGCACGATATCATCGGCGCAATGCGCGGTCACAGAGAGGCGCAGATTGCGGCAACCGTAGACGAGGAAAGCCTGCGCGGCACGCTCAACGAAATCGCGGACACGGCGCTGACCGAGCCGGTCAATCCGACCTGGGAGCTGAAGGACAGCAATCTGATCGTGCATTCCGGCAAGCCGGGCGTCAAGTTTGACACGGATGCGGTAGAGCAGGCGCTGACCGATCAGATCCGCCTGATGGACTTTGAGCCGTATGAGGTCTCGACCGATGTGACAGCCGCTCCGGCGATTGACGTTGACAAGATCGCAGCCGACATTATCGGTGACCCGGTCAATGCCACCGTCAGCAAGAAGGACGGCAAGACCATCATTGCCGGCAAGGCAGGCGTATCGTTCGACACCGACAAAGCCAGGGAGATCATCGGCGACGGCTCGCAGGAGACCTACACCATTCCGGTGACGATCACCCAGCCGTCCATCACGGCAGAGATGCTCAAGGCGAAGCTGTTCCACGATACGCTCGCGCGCACGGCGACCAATCTCGACGAGGGCAACGCACCGCGTACGAACAACATCCGTCTGGCGGCTAAAGCCATCAACGGCACCATCCTCTCAATCCGGGCGACGAGTTTTCCTATAACGGCACGGTTGGCGAGCGCACAGCCGCACGCGGTTATCCAGGAGGCGCACGCCTACTCGGGCGGCAAGATTATTGACGAGTTCGGCGGCGGTGTCTGCCAGCCGTCCGCGACGCTGTATATGGCTGTGCTGCGTGCCGATTTGAAGGTGATCGAACGGCATAATCATTCGTTTACCGTGTCCTACACACCGCTCGGTGAGGACGCAACCGTGGATTACGGCAATCTGGATTTCCGGTTCGTCAGCAATACGGCGTATCCGGTCAAGATTCTTGCCGAGCAGACCGACGGTCAGATGATCATGACTATTGTCGGCACCAAAACGAAGCGACAAGACGGTCACGACCCGCACAGAGGTGCTCGAGACCTATAAGCCGGAGACCATTACCAAGACGGACAGTTCGATGGAGGCAGGCGACAGCCGCGTGGAGACCTCGGGCATCACGGGCTACTCGACCAAGACCTACAAGCAGATTACCGAAAACGGCAAGACGACCGAGGTGCTGGCCAACAGTTCCACCTATTCCAAACGGGATGAGGTCGTTTACGTCGGTGAATAATAAAAGAAAACGGAGAATGTTTATGGACAGTTTTACAGCTGAGACCCGCAGACAGCTCAAGCGGGAGCAGAAGACGCGTGTAATGGAAAACCTTGGCCGGTGTATCGGCATCCAGCTGATGTATCTCGTGCCGTATGTGCTGCTTATGGTGATCCTGTACGTTTCCGTGTTCGGCAGAGCGTTCGCGCTCATCGCAGGCGGTGTCAGCGCAAACGATTACCAGCTGATGGCGGCGCTCTCGCGCGGACTGAATACCATCTGGCTGTGCATTGCGCTCATGCTGGCGATTACGGGCCCCTGCAGTTCGGCCTTATGCACTTTACATCGGTCTCGCACACGGCGAGGATGTAACGGTGGGTACACTCATGTATCCGTTTACCTCGCTGAAAAGTGTCTGGGCGGGCATC
>VOFC01001420.1_pt1 | contig 38000 bp, 53 predicted proteins | sample 5384161 | NCBI WGS metagenome assembly VOFC01 (sample SAMN12384722, study PRJNA508395) | human gut metagenome | isolation source: healthy gut B | host: Homo sapiens | reverse complement strand
CCCAAAATAGCCACAAACTCGCCCTTTTTCAATGGACAAATTAATACCGTTTAAGGCTGTGATAATCTCCGAGCCCCACCTTATATTTTTTTTACAACATCTTTTGCCTCAATCAGCGCCAACAATATCCCCCCCCATCTCAATTGATTCATAACGCTTACGTTATCATACAAAGCAAATTCTATGCGGTGTATGATAAATCATAGTACACAAACTCTAATCTTAATAGTACTGGCTTTTTTTTCTCCACTTGTCAATCAATACTTTTTACAAGTTGAAAATTAATAATATATACCCTATTTTATTAGACTTTCTCTGCCACCAAAAAGTTTCCAGTTCTCAAGGTGAATTTTATAAAGCCAGCCTTTTTTCCCACACCCGCAGTTCTGGAAAGCATCTTAATTCCTCCCGAGCTGTTCCTCTTCCTGGGAAGAGGCGGAGAAAATTGGAGTTTTCCGCTTTGGGATGCAACATTCCATGTAATCGTGTAAGACATGTAACACTTTTTAAAAATTTCTTTTACTATTTTATTTTTTTTCATCAGGATTTTTTCAAAGAGTATTCCATGTTTTTACATAACGCTATTGGTTAAGCCAAAAAGTATTACATTCGTACTATATTGGCTCATATCAAAATAGCAAGAACGTCCCATCTGCACAGCAATCAAAATCATCTCCGAACAAGCCGTATTCAAAACTCATGAGTTTTGAATATCCATCAGTGGTGGACAGGAATGAAAAAGGCGCATTTATCGGGGATTTCTCCGATTGTCCGGCAGACATAAAAATGACCGAGAAATATCCTAGGAGGGAAATAAATTGAAAAACAAAAAATTATTTGCAATCCTGACATTGGTGTGCTTCATGATGACATTAATGCCAGTTGCTGCTTTCGCTGCTGAACCTGCTTACACAGTTGAAAAGGGAAGCGTAGCAATTGATTCCTTAGCTGAAACTGTAACAGTAACAGCTACAACTGGTTCTGTATACAGCGTTGCTGAAAATGGAACCTTGACACTTATTGGCACTGTTCCTGCTGCTGTTGGCGAAGGTAATTATGTAGTAATTAGTGGTACTGCACCAGCAACATTACCAGCTGATGCTGCTACAGTAGCTGTTACTGCCACGGACATCTCTAAAGCAGATGCTACAGCTGCATATGACCATAGTGCCATTTTGACAAAAGACCGTGAAGCTTCTGTTGAAGTAGGCGAATTTGCAGATGTTCGTTTACTGGTTCAGAACAAATGGAATTTGCCTGCTAAAGCTGACAAAGTATATGTTTGGGCTACACAGGGAACTTCTAAAGCTCCTGTAACAGGTCTATTAGTTAATAAGGCAGATGGTACTTCTGCTACTCCGTTAAAAAGATAAAGATAATAACAACAAGCCAATTGAAGGTGTATATGAATTAACGGGTTCTTTCAAAACTACTGCGACAGGTGCAAAAGCATTCAGCGTAGGATTTACTTCTGGTGGTGCAACTTACACAATTCATGCATCTTTTGAAGAACCAACTTTTGAAAATGGTAAAATTGCTGAAGCAAAAAGAATTAACTACTGCAGATGCAACCAAAAATGTGGAAGTAGTTGCTGGTACCTTATCCAGCGCTCGTTATCAGGCTGATGTAACTCTGCCAGCAGGCGGTAGTTATACACGTTTTGTTGATGTTAACGATGCAAATGGTACTGCTGTAGGTAGTAATGTAGTAAATAACGTTATAAGCGGAAATATTTTGAAAACAGTTGTAGTTGAAGCTAACAATGTTGCAGAAGAAGAAGTTGTAGTTAAATTACATGCTCCAAATGGTAATGCTCTGCCAAGTAAAACGTTGAAAATTTCTGCTGCTGGGGCAATTGAAGTTTCTACAGAATCTGTAACAACAGATAGATTAGGTGAAGCTAGCTTCAAAATTTCGGGTAGTCAGGAAGGTACCTATAAAGTATATGTAACTTGTGGTCAGTTTGAATTCACCATCGAAGTTCAAGTGGGTGCAACTCAGGCTACAACAATTGAATGTACTGATGAACCTGAAAATCCAGTAGACATCATTGGCAATACTGATTTAAGTGATGTTGTTGAATTTACCATGTATGATGTAAACGGCAATGAATTAAAACCTGCTGATTCCACAATTCAGGGTTGGAATAAAGCTGAAAAAAGTAATTCTACTGCCAAAATTGATGGTAAAGATGTAACTGGTTATGTAGCTGTTGTTTCTCAGCCAAGCGCCTCTAAAATTGCAAAATAAAGATCTGTGGTTTGATGGTGTAACGATCCATTCCAACAGAGCATTTACAGCTGAAGGCGTATATGAATTCAAAGTAGTTCTGAACAATGGTAACTATGCAACTGCTAAAATTGAAATTAAAGAATTTACTACTCCTGTTGAATTAGTTCTGGAATATCCAGCAACTGTTGAACTGGGTGCTGAAGTAGCATTAAATGATTTGTACTGGTTAGATGCTAATAAAGTTGAAAAATCCGCTAAAGGTAAAAGTAAACTTAGCAGCTACTGGTTATGCTGTAGAAAGTTTTAACTCTAATACTGGTTTGTTAACCGTAAAAGGTGACGAAAAGTATGTTGGCGCAGAAATCACTGTAACTGCTGTAGATGAACGTTACAATCTGATTGATACTGCTGTTATTAAAGTTGCTGAAGGCGCTTCTAAGCTAGCATTCGCAACAAAAACAGCTGAAGTAAAAAGTAAACAACAAAATCAGAGTAAATGTTGTTGATGAAGAAGGCAACGTAGTTGCTTTGGGTAACAAACAGGTTACTAATGGTACAGTAGATATCAGCTATGTAATTTTGGACAAACCAGAAAATGCTAGAGTATTTGCTTCTACCACCGATGATAAAAAAGTATTCACTGATGGCTATTTCACAATGAACTTAACATCCAATACAGTTGGTAATGTAACTGTTCAGGCTGTTCTGAAATACACAGCACCAAAATCTGGTAACCAGACTGCTAACGTAGTTAAATACTACACTGGCACCCAGATCTTTGCCGTTGGTACTGGCTCTGTAGGTGATGTAGTAGTTATGTCCATCGGTTCTAACGAAATCATCATCAACGACAAGAAAGCTACTATCGACGCTGAACCAATCATCCAGAATGACCGTACCTATGTACCATTCCGTGCATTGGCTGAAGCTTTCGGCGCTGAAGTTGCTTACGATGAAGCTACCCAGGCAGTCACTGCTGAACTGAACGGTGTAACTGTTGTTATGACCATCGGCTCCGCTACCTACACTGTAAACGGCGCTGAAAAACTATGGACGTTGCTCCATTCATCAATGGTTCCAGAACTATGGTTCCTGTAAGATTTGCTGCTGAAGCTTTCGGAATTAAAGTTATCCCAACTTACAATCCAGATGGCTCCACCGCTGACATTCTGTTCAACCTGTAATCGATAAGATTATTTAGAACTGAATAAATGTTAATCAGACAGAGACTCTCATTCGAGGGTCTCTGTTTTTTGTATTGTTCCATTCATCAACGGTTCCAGAACTATGGCTCCAGTAATGCTTCGCTGCTGAAGCATTCGGCATCATCTGCACGTTAAAACAGCCGGAAGGCGGCGTTGCTGCGGAGTATGAGAACGCCTTGCATATTTCAATATGCGTCGTTGTTCTCATCTCCTAGCGCCTTGCCTCCGACTGTTTTTCCCCGTGCAGAGCAGTTATCCCAACTTATAACTCAGATGGCACAACAGCCGACATTCTGTTCAACCTGTAATCGATAAGATTATCTGAAATTGAATAAATGTTAATCAGGCAGAGGCTCTCATTCGAGAGTCTCTGTTTTTGTATTGCTCCATTCATCAACGATTCCAGAACTATGGCTCCAGTAATGCTTCGCTGCTGAAACATTCGGCATCATCTGCACGTTAAAACAGCCGGAAGGCGGCGTTGCTGCGGGTATGAGAACGCCTTGCATATTTCAATATGCGTCGTTGTTCTCATCTCCTAGCGCCTTGCCTCCGACTGTTTTTCCTGTGCAGAAACAGTTATCCCAACTTATAATCTATATGGTTTCACTGCCGATATTCTGTTCAACCTGTAATCGATAAGATTATCTGAAATTGAATCAATGTTAATCAGACAGAGGCTCTCATTCGAGGGTCTCTGTTTTTGTATTGCTGAGACTGTAACTGTTTCTAATGCGGCTCTCTTTATAGGCTAATGGATAGTCAAAAACGATTCTAAGATTGAGAAAAACGCATAAGTCAAAGTGAAATCCACGCAGCTATATTGATTGAGCAGAAAACTGGCATTTGTGCTGTATTTTGCACCCCACTATTAGAGCAACCAATACAGAAAACACTGAAAAAAGCAAAAAATTAGAGCAGAAAATGTTTCACGTGAAACATTTTTACTCCAACCATAGAGAATGATGATTGGGCGAATCGCCCAATCATCTGCTATACAATTATCATAAAGCGTTGCATAACGATTTGTTACACAACGTCCGGCAAAGAGACTCGGCAATTCACCGACTCCTTATAAAACAAAGCATGATACAACGCCAACGATATAACAAATCGTTACCCCATCACAGCAGCACTACAGAATATCGTTTTGTCATGTTGAGCCATAGGAGAAACATTTTTCAGAACATAAAAACAGATAGAAGATCCCGCTGTCGCTCAGGATGACAGAACTAGCCTAACAACCAGCGGGCCGTTTCCAGCGCAAAAATGCGCGCTAGTGGCATCGCACCCTACAACGTATCTACCGCACAGAATACAGGAGGACACAAAATACTCTCTGCCCTTCTATGGTTTTAGAATCTCCGCTACCTTCGCCAAAATTCCGACTTGGGATGGACAGTAACGCAGCTTGTGCAAAGCGTGATGAACGCCAGTTCAGCAAAGCTGCACAAGCAAAACTGTCCAGAGCCACGGAGGAACGGGCGAAGTGTAGCAAATAAAAACGAAGTGTAGCAAAAATAACCGAAGCTGTAGCAAACAAAATAAAAAGAGCTGTCCTGCCGCTTACAAACAGAACAGCCCGAGATTTCTTTCAAAGCAAATATTTCCAAATCCCTTGACACAGCGGCGCAGAAAAGCGCGCCAGCAAACTGCGATGTTAAACTATAATTACTATATGAGCTGCCACATGGCATTGCTCAGGGGGTTTAGAGGACTAGCGAGTCATTGAGGGATGACGCTAGTCCTCGTTTTATTTCCTCTTGCTGCGCTTTTGGCGCAAGGAACGTATATGTTTATGCCAATCTTTCACCAGACAAACTACAATCTGGATACTGGACAGACACAAAAAGACGGTATAGGCTACATAGTAAACTGTAATCATTTCATCCATCATACACGCCTCCCTTCCTGATAAATCATAAGCTGATAGGTTGGGAGCAATAAATAAACAACTACATCGCCGCGCAAGGACTTGTTATTTTTCTGCCTGACGTCGTTGTTTGCAAATTTGCTTGCTTACGTACCGCTAGTACGTCGCGCTGCACAAATTTGCAAGCCGCCTAGTCAGTCAAAAAAAATACCTGCGTCCTCCACTGCCGGAAAAATATTTTCTTTACTTTCAAGAAAATTCGTTCGACATATTTCTACCCTGCATTGCCTAATAAATATTAAATAGGCAGAGGCCCTCGAATGAGAGTCTCTGCCTGATTACATATTACATAGATTAGGCGCCATCTTCTATCTTCGCCTGCCTGTTTTTCCGCCATAGATACCATTGGCGCTGCAGGCTGGTGATTGCAATGGCTGCAACGGCCCAAAAGACGGCATATTGCAGACAATCCACCATAGCAGGCGCCAGAATATCCAGCCCCGCCCCCCTTCATGTTGAGATATTTAAACGGCAGGGGGCTACATGGGCGAAGGGCCAGAGAAAACCTACCAGCTTGAATAATCCATCTGGCATCAGATAGGGCAGCCAGATGGCTCCGTTGGTGATTAACAGCACCATCCCCAGACACAACAGCAGCTCGAAAAAGTGCAGACAGTGCTTAGGCCGGATAAAGGTCGCCAACAGCATGGCTGCTGCGCCTAAGGCAATTTCAAAGGCCCCCAGCAGCAAAAAAGTAACAGCCCATGGTGCCGCGAACCGGTAAGCCAAAAAATAATCGGCCAGACAAAAGCCAATCCAACTGGCTAAGGCAGATACCACATAGATATAGCCCCAACGCACTGCCAGCTCCAGCCGTTTCTTCCCGGAAAGGGCCCGTATTCCCTGCTGCACCAGCTCCTGATGCAGCGCAGAAAACATCGGCAAGGCAAAGATACATACCACCGTCATCTGCACCAGATAGGGCATAAAAAATAAATGAGATAGCTGAGATAACTCATATAAGGATCATAGAGCGTGCGCTCGCCATACTGGAAGGTATTGTAGGTATGCATGGCTGCGTCAGCCGGCATACCGTTGGCCTCCAAAATGGAAAGCATCACGCCGGCACTGTAGGTACCTGTTACCGCTGATACATAGGCCATAATATTATTGGCGATCAGCGTATTGGTACCGTCAATAATCGTCAACAACTCTTCGGGATGTTTGGCCTGCAGCTCCTTATAGAAATTTTCGGGAATGATCATCCCGCCGTTTAGCTCTTTTGCCATAAATTTGCTGTTCCAGACTGCTCTGGTCTTCTACAAAACGGACCTCTAAACCAGGATGGTCCTCTAAGCCTCGGATAATCTGCCGGGAAAAGGCCGAATTATCCAAATCCACCACACCGAAGGGAATGTGCTCTACATAGAGATTGCCCAACAGCCAGCAAAACAGGCAGGGCAGCACCAGAGAGGCCAATACCAGCATCTGCAGCGCAAGGTGGTCTTGTTTTAACCATTGTTTCAGCATACCGGCGGCACCTCCTGTTCGGGCTGCGGCGTAGGCTCTGCAAGCTGTTTCGCAGGATTTTTCCGGCCTAGTTGCTTCTGCCGGTAGATAAGCCATAGCGGTATCACCGGAATGGCTGTGAAAGCCGCAAAGAGAAAGAGCCAGTGGATATCGCCGATTACCAGCGCTGTCGAGCTGCCTAAAGCATCACATCCCGCAAGGGAATGGCAAAATAGGTGAAGGGGATAGCCCTGGCAATGGCCTGAAAGAGGGGCGGCATCCCCAGAGCCGGAAAGGTGTAGCCGCTGAATAACAGCATCGCCATCACCACCACCGCCGCCTGTACCGCCAACACCTTCAGCTTATCCGGCAGCAATAGCCGCAGGATAGCCGCCAGATTGCCGATGCCAAACATATTGAAAAAGGCCAACAGGGCAATGGTACTCCACGCGCCCTGCATGGGGATACCGAAGCTGTGCATCAGCCAGACACAGCAGAGTAAAACAGCGGTGGCCAGCAGACTGCCCAATAAACAATAGAGCAATGGATGTACCTTTTTCGTCCTCATCCTTGCGGATGGCCTCCACCAGAAACATATACATGGTAAGCTGTACAATATTGGCAATGGCGCCGGGCACCACATAATTGCGCAGTGATTTTTCCGGGTTGCCCAGATAGCGGAAGGTATTGCTGACCGGCTGGGCGTAAAGCAGCGCTTCCTGAGGCTGCAAATCCAGCTTGCCCTCCAGAATTTGTATGGATGCAGCCACCCGCAGGGTGGTCAGCACTTCGGTCAGCTTCACCTTGCTGATGCCCACCACCGACATCTGGCAGCCGTCATAGACCAGCAGGATAGACGGCGAATTGCCGGCGGTAACGTCCTTGAAAAGTCCTTGGGAATTACCATCCCGGCTACAATGTGATTTTGCGCAATCTGTGCTTCCAATTCTTCGGCGGTATCGCCATAGAACACCACATCAAAGGTGTCATTATTGGCCAGATTTTGTACCAGTGTGCGGCTTAAAGCCGAATTGTCCTCATCAATAATGCCAAAGGGCGCGCTATGAATGATGCCGTCCTGGAAGGTATAACAGAGTACACAGGTGGCGAAGATGGGGACCAGCACAACCAATAAAACGGGAAAGATGAGATGTCTGAGAAACTGTTTCACAGAGCATCCCCTCCGCATTAGCGCCACCGTCAGCCTGCAGGCCATCCGGCTGCGAAAAAAATCTACAAAGGCGGTCATTCCGGCATAAAGCTCGGCGTCAGTTTCTCCAGCTCTACCTTCACGCTGAAGGCTACCACATCAAAGCTGCCGTTTTGATTGGTGGCCCGTTTCACGGCAAAATCGGCATTTTTATTGATTTGTGTTACAGTGCCGGTAAAGGTCTGCTCCGGATAGGCCGGAAACGTGACCTTCACCTTCTGCTGTCTGCTGACCTGACCCAACTGGTCCTCCATCACCTTGCAGCTAATCCATGGCTTGTCGGTGCTGGTAATCACCGCAATGGGTAAGCCGGTAGAAACCAACTCCCCGTCGGCGGCATTCACTGTAGTGACGACTCCGCCGGTGGGCGCGGTAATGGAGGTTTCCTTCAGATAGCTTTTCTACCTCAGCCAGAGCTCCCTGGGCTGCTTCTAACTGTCCCTGATAGGCTTCTACAGAAGCTGCGGCCGCAGCGATATCCTCCTCCGGTCTGCCCCCTTTTGGGCTGCCAGATACTGCTGCTTGGCAACCTCATACTGGGTAGCTACCTGGTCAAAATCGGACTGGCTGATGGCTTCCCGCCTCCAGCATGACCTGCATGCGCTGATAGGTGGCTTCTGCCAAATCGTAGGCGGCCTTGGCTTGGGCCAGGGTTTCCTCGCTGGCGCCGTTTAACGCTTTCTGATAGGTGGCCTGCGCGGCCTTTAACTGTCCCTGATAGGCCTTGATGCTGGCCTGTGCCTGCTGCTTCTTGGCCAGCAGCGTGTCACTGTCCATAATGGCAATTACATCGCCTGCCGCTACCGCGTCGCCCTCCTTGACGCATACCTTAGCCCCCTTGCCGCCGGTTAAGGTGTTGATATTGGTTTCTTCCATCTCCAATGAGGACTGCACGACCAATCCGTTTTCTGTCTTTCCCACCAGCGCGTCGCCGGTTCGCGGAAATATTGCAGTCCCAAATAGACAGCCGCTCCCAGTACGGCAATGGCCGCTATCGCTACAATGAGGTTGCTTGCAAAACCCTTCTTTTCCATAATAACGCCTCCATGTTGTTAGATTGCTTTGGATACCCTACAGTCCCTTATATTGCTCGTAGATACTGAGGTCGACGCCTTTCAAGAAAGGCTTCGTATTCCAGCTTGGCAAGTGCATAATCATAGGCGGCCTGCTGCCTTGTTAATGCCGCCTGTTCATACTCCAGGCCTGCTGCCTGAAAAGCCAGCGGTGAAATTAGGCCCACCTCGGCGTATTTTTCCGTTTGCTGATATTTCACACCAGCGTTCTGATAAGCGTCCAGCTTTTCCCTGATAGGTTTGCCCGGCCACCTTCACGGCGTCAATCAGCTTTTTTCAAATCATTATCCAGCGCCGTTTCCTCATTCTGTATGGAAATCTTAGAAAGCTCAATATTCAGGTCATAAATCTTTAGCGTATCACTTTCAAACTTGCCCTCGTCCTTCAAATCCTGGGCGTCCTCTTTGTAGTTATCAATATCCCGCTGCAGCGTTTTTAAGGTATAGTCGTTTTCCTGGCCTGCTTGAGTAAATCAGCGCTGTAGCTGGGGGCAATCGATACATAGCCCGGCTCGGCCACCGGCTCAATATGTAACGCGGCATCCAGACTGCGGCCCATCATATCGTTCAACTGCCGTTTTAAAAGCTGAACGCCATCCTTTTACCTGTTCTAGCTGGGTGGCAGTTTCTTCTATGGAGAGCTGAATGTCCTTGGTGTTTACCGGAACCGATAAGCCAACTTCCTCCTGTTTGACGGCGACTGCGTATTGCTTTTGCAGCAAAGCGGCTTTTTGCTCCAATAAATCCTGGGTATGTTCCATGGTAATGGTTTTGCGTACCAAGAGATTGGTGATAAGCTTGACTTCCTCTTCCCAATCGGCTTGGCTTTTGGTTACATCATCCTGCTTGTTTTCGATGGTGCGCAATGTGGTATCCACTTCGTCCAGGCCGTCCCATAGCTGCTCGATGGCGTCCTCGGCGGTAGAGATGCCCGAATTAAGCTGGCTTTCCATGCCGGTTAGTGCAGTCATTTGGGCTTGCAGGGCAAGATACCGGCTGTCGGTTAATAGTAGCTGCTGCAGTTGGGCCTGGGTGGCGCCGGGGTGTTCTGCGGCAATTAATTGCTGAACGGTCTGGATGCCCTGCTGTACGGTGGCCTGATTTTGGCCTACCGTGCCGAGGAGTTATAGGCGTCTGTTTCTTTATCGTAAACCGAATTGAGGGGTAGACTGCACGTCCTTGCGGGTATTCTTGGCCTTGGTATGGCTTTCCTCCAGTAAATCCAGATTGAGCTTATATTGTTGACCAATCCGGTTATGCTGCCCAATTTGCTGGATAATCTGTGCCAGGGTGTAGGTATTTTCCTTCTGTACCGCAGCTTCTGTGACCACTGTAGGCTGGTCCGGCTGTTCTGAGGCCATCGCGGGGCCTGAGGTGGAAAGCAGCAAAGGCAATAGGAGCAAGGCCGCCACTTTTTATGGCGCTGTGTGAGCCGTTCCTGTGGGGAATATACCGGTTTGTGGCAATTCTTTGGGTAATTCATAGAGAAAACTCCTTTCAGATAGAAATTCGTAAAACAAAGAGAAAACCTTTAAGAAATCACAGCATATAATTTTCAAAACGAGATGGATAGATACAACAATAAGTCTGTTACAGCCCCAAAGGACTGCCAACAGACTTATTGCAAAAAAATTGTGTGTTGTTTTTATAGCTTACAGCTTACACAAGATAGTTGCTGTCTTGTGCAGCCATGCTAATATTAAAGCTTAAATAATACATCGGCTGCATTGTGCGTCTTTCTGCACAGGCAGCCGCACTGATTATAACTTATAGTTTAAATAATATATCGGCTGCATTGCGTGCCTTTTTACGCAGGCAGCCGCGCAGATATTATAATTTAAATAATACGTCGGCTGTAGCGCCGTTGTCATCATAGGTTGGGATGACTTTGCTGCCGAAGGCTTCGGCTGCAAATCTTACCGGCACCATGGTGCGGCCGCCGCTGATAAACGGAGCCACATCGGCAGTTTTTTTCTTCACCGTTTACGGTATAGGTAGCGGAACCGATGGTCATGACAACGGTATTGCTGCCTAAGGTAGCGGTAACGGCCTGGGTAGCTTCATCGTAAGCCACTTCAGCGCCAAAGGCTTCTGCCAGGGCACGGAACGGCACATAGGTGCGGCTGTTCTGTACGATTGGAGCAGCGTCAATGGCAGCCTTTTCGCCATCAATTACGATTTCGCTGGAACCGATGGACATTACCACCGTTTTCCCCGATAGAACCATCGCTGAACACGATATTCTGAGTACCTTCATAATAACGGGTTGCCCAGGTTCCTTCTGTGGTGTAAATCTGCAAACCTAATGTGTATTTTACGGTTACAACGCCCGGTTTATCACATTCGATACGACTCTGACCATAAGTATCATTAATCAAACCAGCTGGAGCGCCACCTGCAGCGCGGGCCGCAAAGTTTACTTTGGCTCCTTCTGGCTTAGCTACTACGATGAAACCGGTATGTCCTGCATCCAGTTTAAAATCGCCAGGTTGTACTGGATAGGTGTCCGGACCATTTTCAGGTTTGACCAAAGGCCAATATTGATTCATAGTATCTCATCGCTACCACTGGTAATGCCCAAAATTTTCTGATAATTCAAATCCATAACACCATAAGTTAAATCAGTTGGCGTATTGATTTTTGCAGTTGTAGTAAATGGCATCATCATAGTTTTACCAGAAGTAACATTGATGGTTGCTTCACCAGTTAAATTATAGCGGTCATTCACTGCAATTACCTTAATTTCGCTGTTCAAATATTTATCGTCAGATTTAGTCCAAATATTTACCTTGCTATCAGTCTGATTAGTTTCAGCTTTCGCTACCGCATAGCCGTTTACGGAAATATCTGTCCCTTTTTTAAGGTGGCATCACATTTCATACCGTTGGCGTCCACTAATTTCACACTTGCATAGGTTTTACCCGACAGTTCCACAACGGAAGCTTTCGGTTCTACTGTTAAAGCAACTGGCGTTCCCATTTCAGCGATTGTGAAAGTAACAATTTTATATTTACCATCTTTTAAAGCGATTTTAATAGTGTAATCCCCAACAACTAAATCCTCTTCAAAAACGTAATGTAGCCTGGAATGGAGCATCCTTTGCAGGAACTAACCAAACATCTTCATTTTCCAGTTTGGAAGCAGCTGGCTGAGACACAATAGATACATAATCTTTAGCAGATTTATCATAGTTACTTGCAGAGACAACTGTACCGGATGCATCTGTACTCGTATAGGCAGCAAAAGCTGGTTCTGCAAAAATCCCCCGCCATTCAGCATAGCGTAAGGCATTACCACATTGTCATTAACATCGCGCATCTGCACCCATAAATAATCGCTCAAATCGGAGCCTTGTGTTGCATCATCAGTGGAAATTGGTGCGGTTGGCACTTTAGTTTGAACAATATCATATGCACCAGTAGAGGATGCATAAACGATTAATTTTGCACTATAAGAACCACAGTCAATATATACCGTGTAGTTATCTGTATTAGGAGCTTCTGCAGTTAAAGTCAGAGTAAATTTAAACTGTCCTAACGTGTCAGTTGTCACAGTTTCTTTTTTTTACAATACAATGGGTACCGTTTGTCGATAATTTAACTGTTGCACCTTTTACCGCTTTTCCATCTTTATCTAACAGTTTAAAGGTGATGTCATCAGAAGCAACGCCATTTGGTTTTAAATGCTTATTGACAGCGGCAGAGGCGTTGCCGCCTGCGCCAATTGTAGCACTGCCATCATTGGCAATGGCGTTATCAATTGTTACTTCATTTGCTTTTACCTTCATTGAGAATTACTGTTTTGCCAGCAATTCCTGAGTCCAGCTTGATCTATAATTTGTACAGTATATAAATCACTATCACTGCTAGAGGTTACTTCCACAACTCGTTTATTAGTTTCTTAGCCTAGTTTTCTTCAACATCTGACAAAGCTTCTGCCCAAGTCTTGCCTTTATTTTTTCTAACTGTGGATTTGTAAAGGCAGCATATACACTGTATTTTCCTGTATTTTGAAATGCAAATTTATAGTCATTGTTTTTTCACTTGGGCTGGCAATTGTAAAAATACCATTCGTACTATCATCACCAGTTACGTCGGCTGTTGTAGATTCTACTCCTAAAGCTGGAGCAGATGTACCATCTTTTAAAACCAAAGATATACTGTAGTTACATTTTGTTGTCCGTCAAAATCAAATTTAATAGTCGTTGTTTTTGCCAACTTTTTACGCTAATCTTCTTTATCTGTAAATACAGAACAACTTTGATAATTAAAACTGGCAGCGAAAGCGGCAACTGGCAGGAATGTCATTGCAAAACAGAGCAATGTCAGCACTGCAAATAATTTTTATATATTGTTTCATAGTAATATTCCCTTCTTTCAATGGAGTAAGCGCACCTGATTCCGAACAACGGGGCTTACTCTGCGGTTGCAACAATCTCTTTATCCCGAAATAGAAATAAGAAAAAACAAGCGAATACGATACCATGATGTTATAACAGGATGTCAAAAAAATTCATGCAAAAACAAGGAGAAGATGTTTACCGACTTCGGCCTGCGGCCTTTGCTCAACATGACAAGTTTGGTTTTTGTCTGTTTTATGTTTTTCAGAATGGCAGGCTTGTCGCTTCGTCCTGCTTTTATCTTTAAGCAAAAAAGGGACCGGCTTTTCAGCCAGCCCCTTCAGCCTAAGAAGATGGGAGTGATTTGGGGAATCCACTGTTAGATCTTTCTTAAAGGAAGTTGAAATTCTTTTATAACAACACAAGAATCTTGTGTGTTATACATCAATCATTGTTTGTTCCCAGTTCTGATTACAGATTGAACAGAATGTCGGCTGTGGAGCCATCTGGATTGTAGGTTGGGATAACCTTGATACCGAAAGCTTCTGCAGCGGCGAAACGTACTGGAATCATGGTTCTGGAACCGGTGATGAATGGAGCAACGTCCATGGTCTTTTCAGCGCCGTTTACAGTGTAGGTAGCGGAGCCGATGGTCGTTACAACAGTTACACCGTTCAGTTCAGCGGTAACAACTGAGTAGCTTCATCGTAAGCAACGGTAGCGCCAAAGCTTCAATGCCAATGCACGGAATGTAATGTACGAAGGTACGGTCATTCTGAATCATTGGAGCTGCATCGATGGGTGCCTTTTGCATCATTGATGATTTCGTTGGAACCGATGGACATTACAACTACCCACGACCTACGGAATCTTTTTACTGCAAAGATCTGGGTACCAGTGTAGTAACGTTAACGCCATCATCCTGAGGTTACTTTGCAACAGCCTGGATGGTAACATTGCCGATTTTGTTAGCAACAACATTCATTTTGAAGGTACCTTCGGTCCAGATGTTATTATCGCCATTGTAGGTAGATACGGATACTTTAGAACCTTCTGGTTTATCTAATACTACGTAGCTGATGTCAGCCAGATTTAGCTCTGTTCAGAGCAACTTTTGTTGCCTTCACTGTCTACTACAGCAACGCCAACTTTATTGTTTGCATCTACAGCTAATGTTTTGGTATCAAATGCTAAAGCAGTAGCTTCATCATCAGCAACAGTGATAACAGCCTGAGCAGTTAAGTTATAACGGTCATCTACTGCGATAACAGTGATTTTAGAACCAACATACTTATCATCATCTTTTTTACTTCAACAGTGCCAGCAGTATGTTTTTACTTCAATATAGTTGCCGCTCGCATCTTTTCGCTAGTCAAATGTTTATTATTTAAATAGCAGGTAGCATCTTCAGTATAGAAGTTTTCAACTGCATAGCCAGTAGCAGCTAAGTCTACTTTGTTAGTGCAGTCTTTGGTTACGCCATTAGCATCAACCCATTCCAAGGTGTCAATAGCTACGTAAGAACCAATTTCTACAGCGTCAGCTTCATATTTCAGATTCAGTGCAACTGGAGTAGTAAATTCTTTCACTTCAAATTTTACAGTAGTATATTTACCATTATCCAGAACTACTTTGATTTCGTAAGTACCTTCAGCTAAATCATCAGCATCTACTAATTCTAAATCAGCTCTATATTCATTGCTACCGCCATTTCTCACATTCTGAACTAATCTCAAATTTTTATTTTCCAAGTCAGATGCAGATGGCTGGGAAACAATTGCTACGTATGGACGTGCATTAACAGTCTTGGTACTGTCAGAAATATCTTTTACAGCATTGTCATCGGGACTGGAATGCATATACAGCCCCTACACTTTCAGCTTCAGCCGCCGTTACAGCATTGCCGTTAATCAAAAAGTGAACTGAATTTTATTGCCCAAATCATCTGTAATATCAATTGGAGCTTCTGGAGATTTTACGCAAACAATATCGTATTACCTACAGAACCAACTTTTACTACGATGGTAGCTTCAAAAGAACCAGCTTTGATATATACTTTGTATTCGCCATCGCGGGCAGCGCTCAGGTTCAGTTTTACTTTACCAGTGCTGTCAGTAGTAGCTTTTCTTTGTTCAAAGTAATGTTAGAGCTATTGGTATCAAAGGTTACTGTCTGACCTTTTACAGCTTTACCTTTTTCGTCAACTAATTTAATGGTTAATTCATCACCAATAACATTGTTAGCTACGCGACCACTCAAAGTATATTCAACACCATCAGCATAATAGTCTAAAGTGTCGGTTTTTATCTTCAGTTGTTGTATCAGGAATTTTATCACCTTTAGTAACCGTCAACGTCGAGGAACCACCAACTGTGATGTCAATACCGTATTTGCTGGATGTGCTGGAAGAAAAATTTCAATTACTTTATGGTTACTATCTAAAGCCACCGATTTTATATTCCACATCGTTCATAGCTTCAGCCCATGTCTTATCCTGAGCTTTTAAATCAGCAGGATTATCAAAAGCTGCATATACAGTGTATTTGCCGGTGCTACTGAAGGCAAAATCATAGTCTGTATCTTCACTAGCATTTCCTTTTAGCGATTACAAAAATACCATCATTGTTGCTGTCGTCTGCAGGATTGTTAGAATCGGCACTTACACCCATAGCAGAACTTCAGATGTGCCATCTTTCACGAACCAAACATACAGAGCAGTTGTTGCCTTCCTGACCATCAAATCCAAATTTAATGGTCGCAGTTTTTGTCTACTTTCACGCTAGCATTTTTCATCATCAGTGAAAACTTTGCAGTTCTGATAGTTAAAACCAGAATCAAATGTTGCAGCGAAAGCATCACACCAGCATTAATGTCATCATGAAGCACCACCAATGTCAGAATTGCAAATAATTTTTGTTTTTTCAACTTTTTTCCTCCTAGGATATTTCTCGGTCGGTTTTACGCCACGCCGGGCGTTCCGGCAGAGTGCCGAAAAGCCTTTTGTTGGTAAATGTCCACCACAGGAGGATATTCAAACTCATGAGTTTTGAATACGTACAGGTAGAATTTTCAAAACTATTTGTCTGAATTTTTCCACTGAGAAGCGGAACATTTTGTCAAAGACGACTTCTTTAAAATGATGTGGCAGAACCCACCCCTTTTCAAGCTGAATATTTTAATTTTTAATAACCCACTACTTATATTTAAAACCCGAAGGTCTTAAACAAATTTCGTCAACTTCATTATACAGAGATTTATTCACTTTGACAAGTAGTTTTTCATCTTTTTATGATTTTTTTCAATTGCAACATTTACAATTTTTAAATCTTGAATACAGATAGTATAACACCCATTTTTTAATAATGCAATATGTTTTTGTAATAAATTTGTTATTTTTTTTGTTTTTTTCAAAAACGCTTTAGCAGTTCTTTGAAAAACTTGCCATCTATTTATAGACGTAATCGTTTTTTGAAAAGTTCCCCTGTTTTTCAAAAAAAAGTTTTAACTGTTCATAACAAGTTGCTTTTGACAGCTTATTTTTCCTTGCCTGTAACTGTGTTCTATTTTTACTTACCGGTCCGCCCTGCTGCAAGACCAACATTCTGGCAAGCGGGGAAATTTACTCTGTTTTTCTGGCGGAGCTTTCCAATCTTCTGGCTTACCATTTTAAGCAACATATTCATACAGACGCAGTCATTGCTAAAAAAGGTTCCCGTCCCAGAAAAAATTTGAAAACATTTTTGAAATATTTTTGAAATATTTTTGTTTATTTCTTTACATTCTTATTATTCTTTATATTCTTGTTTGTGGTTCTCATCTTTTCTTGGTTATCAGGTGGTTTGTGGCCCAATTTACAATTGTCTATAACAGCTTCCATCTAGTTTCTGGCTTGGTTTCCATCTGGTTAACATTCTGGCTCTTATTTTTTCTTTTTTGCCCTCAGGCACCGCGCAAACAAGAACAGCCCTGAGATTTCTTTCAAAGCAAATATTTCCAAATCCCTTGACACATAAAAACTGCTATGTTAAACTATAATTACTATATGAGCTGCCACATGGCATTGCTCAGGGGTTTTAGTGGAGGACCAGCGAGTCACGAGGTATGACGCTAGTCCTCGTTTTTATTTCTCTTGCTGCGCTTTTGGCGCAAGGAACGACATGCTTATGCCAGTCTTTCACCAAGTCAACTACGACTTGGATGCTGGACAAACACAAAAAGACGGTATAGGCTACATAATAAGCTGTAATCATTTCATCCATCATACACGCCTCCCTTCCGTTCTTACTTGTAAGCGTTTGGTTGGGAGCAATAAATAAACATTTTACAGGCTCCCTAGAAGTATGCTACAACGCTAACGATATAACGAATTGTTATCCCATTGCAGCGGCATTACAGAATATCGTTTTGTCATGTTGAGCCATAAGGGAAACATTTTTCAGAACATAAAAACAGATAGAAGATCCTTCGCTGTCGCTCAGATGACAGAACTGGGCTAACAACCAGCGGGCTGGTTCCAGCGCATTCGCGCATTCGCACAAAAAACCGTGCTTCATTCGCGCTTTAAACGCGCTAGTGGCAACGGCCCCTTACAACATATCTACCGGATAGACCACAAACAGGAACAAAGCACTTTTACCCTTTTATGGGTTTCGACTCCCCGCTACCTTCGCCAAAATTCCGATTTTAGGCGGACAAATTACAAGGCTGTTCAACCGAGATGGACGCTAGTCTAAATCGAGGTGAACTGCGCAGTAATTTGTCCGAAGCCACGGAGGGATAGGCAAAGGTAGCAAATAAATCATGGTAAATGTACGTGTAGAAGTGTATAATGTAAACTATACGGAGCATGCAGAGGTTCAGACCGCGTTGATTGAGCGCAGCCAAAGCCTAAAGGAATACAGTCAGTTTGTCCATCAGCTACAGCAAAGCAAGCAAAAGGCAAGTCTTTTGAAGAAGCATTGCGAGAGGCCATGGACTATTGCATGGAACGAGATATTATGCGCGGATTTTTGGAGAAACATGGGAGTGAGGTGCGGAATATGTTGTTTACAGAATGGAACTGGGACGATGCCTACCGTATCGCCAGAGAGGAAGCCATGGAAATTGGTATGGAGCATGGTCTCGAAGAGGGAAGGAAACAAGGTATTGCACAGGGTATTGAGCAAGGGATTGAACAGGGGATTGCGCAAGGTAAGCGTGAAGCAATTCAGGAGTCTATCTATATTTTAAAAGACGTGGTGCCTCCAGATGTGCTGGCAGAAAAATTTGAGTTGCCTTTGGCTGAAGTGCTGCGTATTTTGGAAACTGATTCTATGCCAGTACAATCTAAAGAGTAGCGTACATCATTTGCACAGCAATTTATTCGTTGCTGTTGCACCAAAAGCTAGTATATCTTACCGAACAAATAAAAATTGAGCCGTACATTCACCAAGAAAAATGTACGGCTCAATTTTTTTATTTATTTCCGGCTTTCTGTGCCAGATAGGTTTCCAAGCCATGACGGCGCAGCTTACAGGAGGGACATTCTCCGCAGCCGTCGCCTTTGATGCCATTGTAACAGGTGAGCGTTTTTTCCCGCACATAATCCAGCCGCCCCAGTTGATCGGCCAGGGCCCAGGTTTCGGCTTTATCAATCCACATCAGCGGCGTATGAATGACAAATTCATAGTCCATAGCCAAATTCATGGTTACGTTCAACGATTTGATAAAGACGTCGCGGCAATCGGGATAACCGCTGAAATCGGTTTCACATACGCCGGTAACAATATGTTTGGCGCCTTTTACTTTGGCCAATACGCCTGCAAAAGTGAGAAACAGCATATTGCGCCCTTCTACAAAGGTGTTGGGCAACTGGCCGTCTTCTCCGGCTTTACAGCGATATCTTCTCTGGTCAGCGCATTGGGTGCTAATTGGTTTAGCAGTCCCATATCTAAAATATGATGCTCCACGCCTAAATCGGCGGCAATTTCTTTGGCGCATGCAATCTCCAGTTTGTGCCGCTGGCCATAATCGAAGGTAACCGCGATGACCTCTTCGAAATTTTTGCAGCGCCCAAAATAAACAAGTGGTGGAATCTTGCCCGCCACTAAACACAACAACTGCTTTTCCCTGCATACTTCGTTTCTCCTTTTTTATTCTGTTGATTACTAGATATCTGTATTTTTTCTTCTGTATGACGAATATCTTCCCTAAATATATAGATTTATAAGCTACTATAACAGCAATAATGCTTCCTGCCGTAAATTGCTGTCCGTTTCAAAAAGCGCCGCGGAAGGTGGCGGTGCGTGTCACGGTACCGGCTTTTTTGATGCCACGGGCGGTCATGCAGCTATGCTCGCCTTTAATCAAAACCGCTACATCTTCACTTTCGGTAATTATAGATAATTTCAGCGATATCGCTGCCAATGCGCTTTTTGTAATTGCAGCCGCCTGCCTACCATATCAGCAATGCGGGCGATCTTGCTGAGCCCAATAATCTTTTCCTTAGGTAAATAGGCTACCGACACGGTCATGTTATACATAAGTGCCATGTGATGCTCGCAATAGCTGAAAAATCGGGATCTCCGTAACTGCTACCATGTTGTTCTGCCGGCTCAGATAATCTTCATCTTCAAAGGTGGTGTCAAACATCTGCGCAATCTGCTCATTGGTATAGTTCATGCCCTCAAAGACTTCGGCATACATCTTGGCCACTCGCTGCGGCGTTTCTTTCAAGCCCCTCTCGCCCGGGTCATCTCCTAACGCCAGCAGAATTTCCCGAATATGATATGCAATTTTTTCTGTATCAATCGCCATGGTTTAAACACCTCTCATTTCTTGGGGCCAGAGAATTTTATGCAACTGTAATTGCAACCGCACTTTGTTCAAACATTGTGTTTTCATGGCCTCCACAATCAAGAGCGGGTCAATCAGCTCCCGCACCGGGCTGAAAAATACTTGACAGCGCTGGGCCAACTGATAGTTCTGCACAATTTCTATAGCTCTGTTCAAATCTTCTTCACTGGCAATCCAAATTTATATACGTCCTGCTTACACACCTGCTGCAAATTGTCTAAGCACATCTGGGACTCCATACCACTGGCCGGCAATTTTGGCAATCTAAAAAATATAGCAGATATTCTCGGCAGGACAAGCTCTTGAAACGGCCCAATGGCGATGGAGCCGTTAGTTTCAACATGTACCAGCAAAGTCTTATCTTGCGCCAGCAGTTGCAACAGCGGAATCATATCCTGCTGCAGCGGTTCGCCGCCAGTTAAGGTAACATTGCGGATGCCGCTGGCTTTTGATTTCCTCATAGATTTGCTGTGCCTCTTTCCATTGCACCGGCGTGCTGCCATCCCAAGAATAGGCCGTATCACACCAACTGCAACGCAGATTTGCAGCCCTCAAACCGCACAAAAATAGGCCAATTCTCCGGCGGTAGGGCCTTCACCGTCTAAGGAGATAAATTGTTCAATCACTGGCAGCATGACTACACCTCCCGATAAATACAGCTATTCACTGGCGTTTCAAAAATTTCTACCGAGTAAACCGGATAGCCGGCGGTTTTGATTTGATAATAAATCGCCCGCGCCATTTCTTCGGCCGTAGGGCGATAAGGCACCATACAGATAGCAAACTGATTTGGCAACTGGGATAATTGCTGCGCCACAGCCTGACCGTCGGCATTGTCTTCAAGGAGCAGCTTGTGGTCGTATTGGTCGGCAATTTGCTTCAGCAGCGTCTTTACTTCACCGAAATCAGCCACCATGCCCCCGCTGCTGTCCCTTCCTGATGCAGATTTTGACTGGCCAGCTCTACCGCAAACGATAACGATGGCCGTGTATGTTGCTGCACTTACCGGCATAGCCGCTGAGATAATGGGCGGTGTCAAATTGTATTTCATTTTTTTAAGATAAACATAAACTTCCTCCGGAAAATAAAAAAAAAAGCGCTCTCAGGCGCTACCAACCATGCAGAAAAAATCTGCATCTGATAAGCCTAGTTTTGTTTTTACGACAGGATGGTCTTAATGAACTGTCAAAACGATATTTGCTTTTGCAATTACAATCATCCACCTCTGGTGGACATTTTTCTTTTCCTGTTATGCATGTTATTATAGCCCGCTTACAGCAAAAAGCAATGGTTTAGCGATTTTTCTTAAAATTCTACTGGAAAACCGCCGTTTTTGTTTTTTATAAATGTATTCTGTATAATGGACAAACCATCTTGATTTTGCTAAAACAGATAAGCTAATATAGATACTGAAAAAGATATGCACGGTGCTTTTTGCCCTGTTATCCGTTCGACCCCGGCTTAGAAATACAGAGCATCTTGGCTCTGTATAAAGAACGCACAAAATACAAATACTATACATCTTTTATAGATTGCAATCAGGAGGCGTATTTATGAAAAAAACTGTTCCATTTACACTTGAACAGATTGAGCAGATTGCTCAAACTTACCCAACACCATTTCACATCTATGACGAACAAGCAATTCGGGAAAATGCCCGCCGGTTAACTAAGGCTTTTAGCTGGGCGCCGGAGTTTCAGGAATATTTTGCTGTAAAAGCAGCGCCCAATCCATATTTGCTGAAAATTTTAAAAGAAGAAGGCTTCGGCGGCGATTGCAGCTCCATGGCGGAACTGGTGCTGTGCGAAAAGTTGGCATCACCGGTGAAAAAGTGATGTTCACCTCCAACGAAACACCCATTGCCGAATATGTAAAAAGCCAAAGAGCTGGGCGCTGTGTTAAACTTAGACGATATCACCCATATTGAATTTATCGACAGCCAGATTGGTCTGCCAAAGACCAATTGTTTCCGATACAATCCCGGCCCGCTGCGGGATGGCAATGAAATTATCGGCAAACCGGAGGAAGCCAAATATGGCCTGACCCGGGAGCAACTGTTTGAAGCCTACCGCATCATGAAAGATAAGGGCGCTACTAAATTCGGCATTCATACCATGATTGTATCCAACGAATTAAATCGCGATTATCTGGCAGAAACCGCTAAAATGATGTTTGAGCTGGTGGCCGAAATTTCAAAAGAAGTGGGCATTCAGTTCTCCTTCGTCAATTTTGGCGGCGGCATTGGTATTCCTTATAAGCCGGAACAGGAACCGGTAGATTTAGAAGCGCTGGGCCAAACCATCAAGCAATTATATGAGGAAATCATTGTGGCCAACGGTCTGGCTCCGTTAAAAATCTGCCTAGAATGCGGACGGATGGTAACCGGCCCTTATGGATATCTGGTGACAAAGGCTATCCACACCAAGGACACCTACAAGCACTATATCGGCGTAGACGCGTCCATGGCCAATCTGATGCGGCCCGGCATGTACGGCGCTTATCATCACTGCACTGTGCTGGGCAAAGAAAACGCACCGGCAGACCATGTTTATGATGTGGTAGGCAGCCTCTGCGAAAACTGCGATAAATTTGCCATTGACCGACAACTGCCTGCTATTGAAATCGGCGATTATCTGGCCATTCACGACGCTGGCGCCCACGGCCATGCTATGGGCTTCAACTACAACGGTAAGCTGCGTTCGGCCGAATTGCTGCTGAAAGCGGACGGCTCCATAGAATGTATCCGCCGTGCCGAAACGCTGGACGATTTATTCGCCACGCTGGATTTCAGCAAGCTGTAAGCTAACAATAGACACGAAAAGAGGGACTGCCCGTGAATGAAGCAGCCCCTCTTTTTTATTCTCAATGATTATATGGTGAGCCGGAAGGGCTGCAGCAGTAAGCCCACAATCCACCAGGCAATGCGTTTACCCCTGAAACCGGCGCGATTTCCAGCTCCGCCGGAATAATATAGCTATCCTCCCCAACCAATTGCCGGCTCTGCCGCTCTAAAGCCTGAAAATTTTGATTGAGCTGCGCAGTCAAAGCCGGACTATCAATCACCAGCATGGTTTCAGTGCTGAGGTAGGTGCTGCGCAAATCCAAATTAAACGAACCGATGACAGAAAAGCGGTCATCAATCGTCAGCGACTTCCCGTGCATGGAGTTTCCGCCGTCGTACTCGTAAACAGCAAAACCACTCTGCAAAATTTCCTCCTTATGGCGCAGATAATCGGAAGAAGCAATAAAATTGTCGCCATTTTCCACCGAATTAACCACCAACCGGCAATCCTCTACCTGTTGGGCCACCTGCTGTAGCTGCTGAAGCATAGCACCATTGCAGACCGCATAAGGAGAAAAGAAGGTCACCTGCTGTTGAGCCTGTCCCATCAATTGGCACAACTGATAAAACAGCACCGGCTCTTTGGCCGTCAAACCGGGGTCATTATACAGCAACTGAATTTGCCGCACCGGCACTGTACGGCCTATAAAATCTAAATCCTGAAACAACTGGCTATGCTGCTGCAACAACCGCATATAATGCTCCTGTAAATCACGCAGCAGCTTTTTGCTGACTGACAGAGGGATTGCTCTGTGCCCCATAGAATTGGCAGCTATCGTCATTCCAAATATCATCAAAATATTGCTGTAACTGAAACAGCGAGCTTTCCCCGCTTCGCTCCGCCTGGTGCTGCGTGTTATAAACCAGCACCTCCCTGTCCAGACTGCGGCTGTCGGTGTCATACTGGCCGATAAAATAATCGTGGGTATTGCGGCCGCCCAAAATATAACCCAAATCATCCACAATTATATATTTGTCATGCAAACGGTATTGATTTATCCACGGCCGTAAAGGTCGATTGGATTATAGAGCTTTATCTGCACATGCTCATGGGTTGCCACCGCCCGAAAAAATGGGCGATTGCTCCAAATGATACCAACCGTTCAGGCCATCCACCAAAATTTTTACTTCCACACCTTCATTGGCCTTTGCAGCAGCACTGCCAGCAAATCCCGGGTGCTGTTGCAATCCCGCATATCAAAGGTGGTCAGAATAATCTGTTCATCGGCTTGATTTAGCAAACGAATGCGTTCCGTCAAGCGCTTTGATTGCTTTCCAGCAGCATAGCCCTGTCCACGCTGTCGGCGTCGCCATAAAACTGCTCCACACTAATCTGCTCTTTGGTCTGCTCCGTTAAAGTTGGCGTATGAAGCAGCGGAACAGAAAGGCCTACCAGCAAATACAGCAAAGCCAGCAAAACTAAAATTCCCGCTTTTTGTAATTTTGTGAAAACCATAAGCTGCATCCATCCCTTTTCTGGACAAAAACTTCGTTGCATAAACCTTATAGCGCCCGTAGGCTTTTGTCAACGCGTGAAATATCGGGTTTTCATTAAGTTTTTGTAACAGCAGCGCAAATTTTTTTGCAGCCCCGTTTCCTCCGCAAGAATATTGTGTACAAGCTGTAAAATAAGAATTGACTCTTGATTTTTTTCCGCATGGAAAGCATAACATTAACAGCATTAATATTGTAACCACTACACAAAATTTTCAACACAAAGAAGGCGAACAATAATGAAAATTATGATGCAGCTTGCTATTATCTTTCTGCTCTGCCTGATTGGCGAAGCCATCGCAGCCATTTTGCCCTTTCCTTTTCCGGCCAGCGTCATCAGCATGATTTTAGTATTCTGCTTTTTTTATTATGGGGACCGCTCAAGGTATACCATATCCGCAAACAGACCGATTTTTTGCTGGATAACATGGCTTTTTTCTTTATTCCACCGGCGGTATCCATTGTAGAAAACCTGCACTACATGGAAGGAAAGCTGGCTATTTTGATTTTTATCTGCTTCATTTCCATTTTTACCACCTTCGCCATTACCGCCTGGACGGTAACCGCCATGGTAAAATGGGAAGAGAAACGAAAGGAGCGCAAACGCCGTGCAAGACTTACTGCAAAATCTCAATGAAGTATTGTATTCCCCTTATTTTGGCGTAGTATTGAGCATTTTGGCCTATCAGTGCGGATTGGTTATCAGTAGAAAACTCAACCATCCCCTTGCCAATCCACTGCTGATTGCCGTGATTGTCATTATCGCTGTGCTGCAGCTTTTCACATTCAATGGAGGCCTACAACCAGGGCGGCGAGCTGATTAATTTATTCTTAGCGCCAGCCACTGCCGCGTTAGCAGTGCCCATTTATAAAAATTTGCAAATTTTAAAGACCAATCTGGTGCCCATTTTAGTGGGAACCATCGTCGGCTCCTTTTCTTCCATGGCTATCATTTTTTGCGCTGTGTAAAGTATTCGGTCTGGATAGCCAATTAACAGCGTCACTGCTGAGCAAGTCGGTTACCACGCCCATTGCCATGGGCGTTACCGAGCAATTAGGCGGTATCGTGCCTATTGGCATTGCCGCCGTAATTTTCACCGGCATCACCGGCTCTATCGTAGCGCCGTTTATGGTGAAGCTGTTCCATGTTTCAGACCCCATCGCGCAGGGCGTAGGCATCGGCACCTGCAGCCACGCCGTTGGTACCACCCGCGCTATTGCCATGGGAGAATTACAGGGGGCTATGAGTGGTATCGCCATGGGGCTGGCCGGATTTTTCACCGTCTTTTGGGCATTTTTATTTGCCATTTTTCTGTAATACGCAGCCATCAACATTTCTGTTATAAACTATTTGAAATCCCGCTGTTTTTTTAGGAAATTCGTTTTGAATATTGCGCTATAATCTGCTATAATAAAAATCAGCAAATTCAATTTATTCTAAAGGAGTGTTTCACCCATGCAGAACCCAAGTCATACACAAGTTATTTTCGCCGACAGCGCAGAAGAAGCAAAAGAAAAATATTTGGCGCTGGGAATTAAACCAGACCACGACCCCAACCCACAGATTGACGTTATCAAAGCCACCGAAGATGAAGATTTCGACATCGACATGGATTTCAACCTGATTGGAGAAATCTCCGTAGGCATTGACGTTATGAACATCATTCGTCAGGATTACCCAAGAGCCTACGTCATCTATTATATCGAAGAACACTAGTTGCCGGAGAGCGCTCCATTCTGGGGCGCTTTTTTGATGCGCAAAGACGCTACAAATTTCATTGCAGCAACAGGAAAAACGATTTATCCCATGCATATAGGTAGCGCCACAAGCACCGACAATTTGTATAAAAAATCTATCCCCATAAAAAAAGCAACAGTCGCATGAATTTGCTGCGACTGTTGCTTTTTATTGTATTTTGATAAAAGTTTTAAATAGAATTGATTTTTTATTCAAGAATATATGTACGTGTTCAAAACTCATAAGTTATGACTATCCTCCTGTGGTGGACATTTACCAACAAAGGCGCATTTTTTCGGCACTCTGCCGAACGCCCGGCGTGGCGTAAAACCGACCGAGAAATATCCTAGGAGGGAAAAAAAATTGAAAAACAAAAATTATTTGCAATCCTGACATTAGTGTGCTTCATGATGACATTAATGCCAGTTGCTGCTTTCGCTGCTGATCCAGTTGGTTATCTGGAAACTTCCGATACTTCCAGCTATGTGTTCACAGAAGACAATGATTTGGAAGTAGATGAAACAGCAACAATCGAACTTGACATGTTTGACCGTTATGGCAATCAGAAGGCTAAAAACAACTGAATTGTATGTTTGGGTAACTCAGAAAGGTTCCACTACCCCAGTTGACAGCGTAGAAATTATCAGTGCAACTGATACTAACGATGTTGCTACAACCAATATCGTTGATATCAAAAAATGCGGCTGGAACTAAAGACGCCTATGTTTACAAATTGACATTGAAAGATGGTAGCAAAATTAGTAATAGTTTCACTTTCGATGTGAAATTCCATATTGCAGAAACTTATATCGTTCACGCATCTGCAAATGCACCAACCATTCAAACAAACGGCACCGTTTCTACAGCTACTCAGTTTAAAAATACTGATAGCGAAGTAGTTGTAAGTGCAGAATCTGTAAGCAGTAAAGATTTCGTTGCTGGTGTTGAACTAGTTGGTCAAGACGATAACTATGAAATTCTGAATGAAAAAGGCGTTGCAGCGACAGAATGGATTGGCGTAGGACCTGTAGCTGGCGAAGATGAAACAGTTCTGGCTTTAGCAAAAGATGGTGCAGGCCATCAGTTATATCAGGTTAAAGGTACAGACACAGTCGTTTTTGCTGTTACTACAACAGGAAGCGGTTCTACTGCAACCACTAAGTATTACGCTGAAGAAGATGTAAATGAAACTAATCCATTAAATTATAATGCAAGCCAGTTAGAATTATTATATATTCAAACTGTAAAACCAACTACTAGCACAAGCGATATTTACGGCGATGCTACTTTGGTAAAAGATGGTTACACTGTAGATCGGTTATATGTAGGTGCTACTAATGTTGAAGAAAAAGAAGTAAAAATTAAACTGTACAATGGCAAGAATGGTCAGTATTTAGCTGGTCAGACCTTGAAAATTGAACCAGTTGGTGCTATTAATGTGGATGCTACTTCTGTAACTACCGACAGAAGAGGGGAAGCTTCCTTCAAAGTATCTGGCAAATATAATGGCAACTACAAAATTTATGTTTCTTGTGGTCAGTTTGACTTCACCATCAATGTACAGGTAGGTTCTGCTGCTGCAGTTAGTATCAAATGCACTGAAGAACCAACTCGCCCAGTTGATATTTTAGGTGAAAAAGATTTAGATGAGTATGTAACCTTCAAAATGTATGATGTAAACGGCAACGTAGTTGCTCCTGAAGAATCCAAAGCTAGCGTACAGGGTTGGGTTAAAGCTTTAAACAGTGATGATGACAGTTATCGTTACGCTGTACACACAGGTGAAACTGAACAAACCGTCGATGCAACTGGTTATGTAGCTGTTATTTCTCAGCCATCCGGTTCTAAAATTACTAATAAAGATTTAACATTAGTAGTGGATTCTAACGGTAATACAACTATTAAATCCAAAAACAGTTCGCCGTAGAAGGTACTTATGAATTTAAAGTAGTTCTGGATAATGGCGCTTATGCAACTGCTAAAGTAGAAATTAAAGAATTCCAGACTCCAGTATCTTTGCATGTTGAATATCCGGATTCCATCGAATTAGGTGCTACTATTAATCCAGGCCAGAAAAAAAATCTACTGGTTAGATGCTAATGACACCATGAAATATGCAAAAACCGACGCTGGTGTAAAAGTAGACTTAGCTGCTACCGGTTATGCTGTAGCAAACTTCGATGCACAGACTGGTGCTTTAACTGCTAAAACTGATGAAAAATATGTTGGCAGCATCATCACCATCACCGCTGTTGATAGCCGTTACAACTTGATTGCTACTGATGAAGTAAAAAGTTGCTAACGATGCAAAAGACCTGAAATTTGAAAAAGAAATCTTTAGATGTAAATGTAAACAACAAAGTAAAAAAGTAGAAGTTGTTGACCAGGATGGTACTGTAGTTGCTCTGGGCAACGTAGCAAATGATAGCCGCAGACAGAATGCTGCTTATGCAATCAGCTATGTAATTCTGGACAAACCAGAAGATGCTAGAGTATATGCTGTAACTGACGGTGAACCTGGTAGTACCTTGGCATCCAGCGGTTATTTCAACATGAACCTGACCTCCAACAAAGTTGGTAATGTAACTGTTCAGGCTGTATTGAAATACTCCTACACCGATGTTGACGCTGCTACTAACAAACAGACCAACGTAGTGAAATACTACACTGGTACTCAGATCTTCGCTGTAGGCAATGGCTCTACTGGTGATGTAGTTGTTATGTCCATCGGTTCTAACGAAATCGTTATCAACGATACCGTGAAAACCATCGACGCTGAACCAATGATTCAGAATGACCGTACCTATGTACCATTCCGTGCATTGGCTGAAGCTTTCGGCGCTGAAGTTGCTTACGATGAAGCTACCCAGGCAGTCACTGCTGAACTGAACGGTGTAACTGTTGTTATGACCATCGGCTCCGCTACCTACACTGTAAACGGCGCTGAAAAAACCATGGACGTTGCTCCATTCATCAATGGTTCCAGAACTATGGTTCCTGTAAGATTCGCTGCTGAAGCTTTCGGAATTAAAGTTATCCCAACTTACAATCCAGATGGCACAACAGCCGACATTCTGTTCAACCTGTAATCGATAAGATTATCTGAAATTGAATAAATGTTAATCAGACAGAGGCTCTCATTCGAGGGTCTCTGTTTTTATATTGCTCCATTCATCAACGATTCCAAAACTATGGCTCCAGTAATGCTTCGCTGCTAAAGCATTCGGCATCATCTGCACGTTAAAACGGCCGGAAGGCGGCGTTGCTGCGGAGTATGAGAACGCCTTGCATATTTCAATATGCGTCGTTGTTCTCATCTCCTAGCGCCTTGCCTCCGACTGTTTTTCCTGTGCAGAGCAGTTATCCCAACTTACAATCCAGATGGCTCCATCGCTGATATTTCTGTTCAGCCTGTAATCGGTAAGATTATTCTGAATTGAATCAATGTTAATCAGACAGAGGCTCTCATTCGAGGGTCTCTGTTTTTTGTATTTCTGAGACTGTAACTATCTCTAATGCGACTCTCTTTATAGGCTAATGGATAGTCAAAAACAATTCTAAGATTGAGAAAAACGCACAAGGCAAAAGTAAAATTCCCGCAGCTATATTGGTTGAGCAGAAAACTGGCATTTGTGCTGTATTTTGCACCCCACTATTAGAGCCGCCAATACAGAAAACACGGAAAAAAAAGCTAAAAATCGGAGCAAAATGTTTCACGTGAAACATCTTTACTCCAACCATAGAAAAAAAGCGATGAGGGGCGTATCGCCTCCCCATCTGCTATACAATTATCATAAAGCGTTGCATAACGATTTGTTACACAACGTCCGGCAAAGAGACTCGGCAATTCACCGACTCCTTATAAAACAAAGCATGATACAAAGCCAACGATATAACGATTCGTTACCCCATCACAGCAGCACTACAGAATATCGTTCAGAACATAAAAACAGATAGAAGATCCTTCGCTGTCGCTCAGGATGACAGAACTGGCCTAACAACCAGCGGGCCGTTTCCAGCGCATTCGCGCAGAAATTCGCGCTTCAAACTCGCTAGTGGCAACGGCCCCTACAATGTATCTGCCGCGCAGAATACAAAAGGGAACAAGGCATTCACTGCCCTTTTATGGGTTTCAACTCTCCGCTTCGCTTAGAATAACCGCATAGGACACTTACTACTGGTCTATGGTTTAAAAAATTCCCCGCTACCTTCGCCAAAATTCCGACTTGGGGCGGATAGCGATGTAGGCTGTGCAAAGCGTGACGGACAGCGTAGCTAGTCCGGCAAAGCTGCACAGACAAGGCGATGTCCGAAGCCACGGAGGGATAGGCGAAGTGTAGCAAAAAAACCGAAGTGGTAGCAAATAAAAACGATGGGTAGCAAACAAAATAAAAAAGAGCTGCCCTGCCGCTTACCAACAGAACAGCCCGAGATTTCTTTCAAAACAAATATTTCCAAATCCCTTGACACATAAAAACCACGATGTTAAACTATAATTAATATATGAGCTGCCGCATGGCATTGCTCAGGGGTTGGTTAGAGGACTAGCGAGTCATTGGTCGTTGACGCTAGTCCTCGTTTTCATTTCCTCTTGCTGCGCTTTTGGCGCAAGGAACGCATATGTTCATGCCAATCTTTCACCAGATAAACTACAATCTGGATACTAGACAGACACAAAAAAAGACGGTATAGGCTACATAGTAAACTGTAATCATTTCATCCATCATACACGCCTCCCTTCCGTTCTTACTTGTAAGCGTTTGGTTGGGAGCAATAAATAAACAAAGAACTGCATCGCCGCAGCAATGCCTTTATTCGCTAAGCCGAATTTGATATACCCCCGCTCAGCACCTGGGCCTGGCGAGAAATAAAATCCTGACTTCATTATAACGGAATATTTTGTAAACTGCAAGAAAATTCGTTCGACATTTTTCTACCCTCTATTTCCTATTATGATTGCTGCATAACTATTAAATAGGCAGAGTCCCTCGCATAAGAGTCTCCGCCTGATTACATACTACATAGATTTGGTGCTATCTGCAAAAGCACATAAGGCTGTTCCTGATTTTATCGCTACTTTTATCAGCCCTGCCAATTTGTAAGCGCCGCTCAGTTGCCTTCCACAACTTTATAGCTGATTTCACCGTCCGCAAGTACAGCCCGCCCGTTGGTCCATTCGATGATCTGGGCTTTAAAATTTGCTACATCGTCCTGCTCTACCCAAACATGCAGATGCACCAGTTCGTCATAAATAATGTCTTTCGTATCATATTGGTTTAAACGCAATTGGTTCTGTAAAGCGCCTAGCATGGTGTAATCCACCGTAACAACGATAACTTGATATAACACCTTCGTGATAATTTTGGCGGCTTCTAAAGCAATTTTCGCGCCTCTGGTGTAGGCCCGCGCCAAACCGCCGGTGCCCAGCTTGATGCCGCCGAAATAACGGGTAACCACCACAGCCACATCCCGCACATCTTCTTTTTTCAGCACTTCCAGCACCGGCACGCCAGCAGTGCCCGACGGCTCGCCGTCATCGTTGCAGCGCTGGATCTCGTTATGCTCGCCCAGCACATAGGCCGGCACATTATGGGTGGCGTCCCGATGTTTTTTCTTGATTTCTTGTATAAAAGCCAGCGCTTCTTCTTCATTGCTGACCGGTTTTGCATAGCCAATGAAGGTAGATTTTTCTATAACAATTTCTGCCTGGCCCAACTGCTCTACGGTTCGATAGGTTTTCAGCATAAATTCCTCCGCTATGATAGACAGGCTGCATCATGCAGCATTGTCCACATTCCTCTGTTTGATTTACTGCTATTTTAGCATGCCGCCGCCGCTTCCTCAATGCTTCTTTTGGCAGACGCGCCTATTTGCTTGCATATCGCTTGCAAATCTCTTTTTTATTTTATGCAGAGAAACTCCCTGTTTTCTTTTCGACATTTTATTTTGCTTTTTCGGCAGAAGGTTCCTTTGTTTTCTTCTCAGCTACAGAATTCCACTGTACAGAGAAAATTTTTCGCCCTTTCATATGGATTATCTTTCCCTAGTTTCTGTGGATAATGTGGATAACTCTGTGCATAACCCATAAATTGGCGCTTTTTCTGTGCATATTTTGGTGGATTGTTTTCATAAAACTGTGTATAAGCAACAGTACCGTTTTGAGACTCTTCTCAATGTTGTGTTTCACTGTCAAATCATAAAATTTCAGAACAAAATATTTTTCATGAATTTTTTTGCAAAATACAAAAAAGATATTTGTCAAATGTACTAATTTACAGTACAATATAATTATCATAATAAAAATTTAGACTATTGGGTGATAACTTATGAATAACTTACCTCAGATTACTGCAGAACAGTTTGAACAGATTACCAAAGAAAACAAGGAAACCTGTATTGTGGTATTCTCCAAAGAAACCTGTTCTGTCTGCAAACAGTTAGCGCCCATTGCGGAAAAAAATGGCCGCCCAATTTGAAGGGCAGGTAAATTCCTACGGCATGGACGTTAAAACACCTGACGGTCTGGCTACGTTCAAATCCTTGCAGTTGATGGGCGTACCCCAGTCTGTTTTCTTCCTGAACGGCGAAATGAAACAATCGCTGCCAGGTGCGTTGAGCGAATCTATTTTCAAAAAAGAAATCAACGACATGATTAATCCGAAAAAAGGATTGCTGGGCAAATTAAAAGGACTGTTCAAATAATTTGTTTTGTTCTATACGCTTTGATAAAAGAGACTGCCGATTGGGCGGAAAACGCACCCCAATCCGGCAGTCTCTTTATTATTGTCCACTTTGTTGTCCACCATGTTCGCTTTGCGGAGAACCTGTCCCCATTTTTCAGCGGGTTCGCTGCATAAAAAAAGCTACACCATCAGAAAATATAATACAGAAATCAGCAGCAAACCCGGTAATCCTAAAACGGCCATCAACAGCACTGTTACAAGATTGATCGGCAAATGGATGCCCCAGTATTCGCCGATGATACTGATAAAGCACAAAATCACCACAGACAACACCGAATTCATCAACAGCTTCAGCATCATCTGTACCGGCGCTGTGGCCAGACGGGCAATGAGAAATATCAAAGCCACTGCAAAAAGACAAATAAAACGGTTTCCATCTGGATATGCGGCATAACACGTCCCCCTCAGCATCATATTCTGTTTTTTATCCTATGCCGCGGGCTTTCTGATTATGTCAACGAATTGGAATATTTTCACAACTAAGCGATTCGCTTTTGGCTAAGCGCAATAAATATTCATACCGCCGCTCTGCCGCCATCACCTGATAAATCACCGCATCAATCAGCGCTGGGTCGCTGACTTCGTTATACACGCTCTGCGCGTTGCGCCATTGATTTTGGCTTCTTCCAGCTCTAAAGCCAAATCCATCCCAACCACCTCCATACTCAGATAAAAAGTGCAAGCCTCTTTTCCTATAGTATGTACCGCTTGGGCAAAAATAATCATTTTCTCAAAATTGGGCGCCAAGCTGCCGGTAAACCTGCAGCGCATCCAGCACATGATAAGGCTCTGTGGTGTGATTGCCGTCGGCTCGCGCCGTAACCAACAGATACTCCGCTCCGTTTATATTGGCCAATGTAGCCAGGCAAAGGCCAGCCTTTTCGGTATATCCTGTCTTTCCGCCAAGGATAACGCCGCTAGAACAGTCCAACTGTTCTAAAAGCCCAAATAGACTGCTCTGCATGGTAAAGCCATCGGGATGACAGTTGGTAGCAGGCACCACGTAACGACTGCAGGTAAATACGGTGCGGAAGGTTTCATTTTGCAGCGCATAACGCAGCAAAATTGATAAATCTTTTACTGTTGTATACTGCTTATCGTCATGCAAGCCGGTGCTATTGGTAAACTGGGTCTTCTCCATGCCTAACGCCTGCGCCTTTTTCATTCATCAACGCCACAAACTGCTGCTCAGAGCCGCTGATAGCTATAGCGCCAGCCACGCAGCACTCGGCGCCGGAGGGCAGCAGCATGCCGTAGAGCAAATCCTGCAGCCGCGCTTGCTCACCGGACTGAAAGCCCGCCAGCGACGCATTTTCTGCGCGAAGCGTTTGCAGCAATCCATCGGGCACGGTAACGGTTGTCTGTAAATCCTCGGCATGTTCTATGACCACCAACGCCGTCATCATTTTTGTCAGCGAAGCCGGATAAATGATTTCTTCACTGTTGCGCTCCGCCAGAATGCGACCGGACGCGCCATCCAGCAAAATGGCATTTGCACTGTGTAGCTGCGTTAAGTCTGGGGTGACTTGCTGCACTTCATGCAGTCCGATACGCTCAGTAAAAACGAAAAAACCGGCTGCGAGGTTTGCAGCAATGCTTCTACGCCCCAGCTTCCCACCACTAAACACGTCAGCAGAAACAACAACGTCACTGTAAACCGCACCGGCCGCAAACGATAGCGGTAACGCTTTTTCTTACGGTTCTTCAAACTTTTCCCTTCTTCCTTGCAATTGCTCCTTGTAATTGAACAATGAAACACGCTGCCGGTAAAAAACTCCTATCGGCTTTATTGTAGCCAACAGGAGCGTCTTATGTTTTAATATTTACCGTGGAAATTCTTAAGATTTTCTAAATTTTATCGTTTCTCTGCATACTATAGGGGCAGTGTTACCACAAAGCTTGTCCATTCATTTTTCGCTGCTGGCTGTAATTGCGCCGCCATGCAGTTGGACAATCTCTCTGGCAATGGCCAATCCCAAGCCGGCGCCGCCGGTGTTAGTCGCGCGAGCGTCGTCCAGCCGAAAGAATTTATCAAAAATGGATTGCAGCTTTTGCGGCGGTATGGTCTTACCATGGTTGCCAATCACAATTTGAGCTTCCTGCGCCGTTTGTGATACCGTCACGGTGATTTCTGTATCGGCATAACTGTAAGCGATGGCGTTTTTCAGAATATTGTTGAACACCCGCGCCAACTTTTTCGCCATCGCCGTAAACGGTCAGGTTTTCGTCACCGGAAAGTTTGATGGTATTGCCGTGAGCCTCCAGCAGCGGATAAAATTCATCGCTCATCTGCACCAGCAGATAATATAAGTCCACACGCTCTTTTTCCAAAATAATCTGCTGTAGATTATACCGGGTAATTTCAAAAACTCGTTAATCAATTTTTCCAGCCGGTTAGCTTTTTGTAAGCGCAATATGCACATATTTGCCCTTTTTGCGCCGCAGGCATATCCGGCGCTTCGTCCAGCAACGTCAAATAGCCGATGACCGACGTCAGCGGCGTTTTCAAATCGTGGGCCAGATAGGTAATCAAATCATTTTTACGGGTGGCCTCTTCTTTCAACATTTGCTCGTGACGCTGCATATTAGATTTCAGCTCCGCCATCTGGCTGGAAATCTCCGCATATTCCTTGGGAAAAACTCTGGCTGCGGCAACGTCCTCATTCATATAGCTGCGCATCATATCGCTGATTTCCGTCACTGCACTGTGCAGTTGCTTGCGGCTGTAATAGTGGGATACGCCATACACCACGGCCAGCCAAAATAACGTGCTGAAAATCAACAGCCATAATAATAAAATCTTCACACTAGGCCAATAGGGCTGCCAAACATAAACTTCTGCGCCATCAGCCCTATTCACCGGGTGCAACTGCATATAATTTTCGCTGAACCAATTTACAAAAAGCACCGTTCCACACATGATCCAGCAAATAATACAGCATCATGCAAATGCCGATTACAAATACCAGCACCAACAGCCCTTGCCCTATCAGTTTTCGTTTAGTTCTCAATTTTATAGCCACATCCCCACACCGTTTTTATATATTTCGGATTTTCCGACGAATCGCCCAATTTTTTCCCGCAGATGCCGGATATGCACCGTGATGGTATTATTGTTTTTGCTGAAGTATTCGTCGCCCCAAATCTGATGAAACAGCTCCTCCGCGCTGACCACCTTGCCTTTTGCTGACACAGTATGCGCAAAATTGAAAATTCGGTGGGCGTCAGCGACAGCGGCTTCTCATTTAAAGTGCAGGCATGGGTTTTGACGTTCATCACCAAACCGGCATGCACCAGCACATCTTCGTCTGCCTCAGGACCGGTATTGTAGCGCTTATAGCGCCGTAGCTGGGCTTTTACCCGCGCCACCAGCTCCAACGGCAAAAAGGGCTTAGTGATATAATCATCGGCGCCCAACGTGAAGCCTGTAATTTTATCAATCTCCTCCACTTTGGCGGTCAGCATAAGAATGGGATAATTGTGCCGCTCCCGTATTTTCTGACAAATTTGAAAGCCGTTCATTTCCGGCAGCATCACATCTAAAATGGCCAAATCTAGCTTTTCCCGGGCAATACAATCCAACGCTTCTTTGGCGGTATAGCACGGAAAGACTGTGAAATTTTCATTTTTCAAGTATAAGGTCACTAAATCGGCAATTTCTCGTTCGTCATCTACAATCAAAATCTTTTCTGCCATGGTATAACCTCCCTCCCTTTATTATAACGGAAAAGTACCTGACAATCTGAAAAATTTTATGAATAAAAGATTAATATTTTCTTAAGACGTTTCACAGCCTGCCAGATTTCAATCAGCAGTCTGTTTTTGCGCCAAGCATACCCTGCGCAAAAACAGACTGCTTGTTTAACCGCCCAGAGTAACGTCCTGCCTTTGATACCATTGCAGCGCGTCGTAAAAATCCTGGGGCTGAAAATCGGGCCAGAGCCGGTCTACCACAAAAAAATCCGAATAAACAGTCTGCACCGGCAAAAAGCCGGACAAACGGCGCATACCGCCCCAACGAATAATCAAATCGATGCGGGAAACATCGCAGGAACGCAATCCGGCGCGAATTTTGGCCCGTTCCCGCCCCGGCGCAGCCAAATCGGCCAAGTCCCACTCCCAGCCGTAGTTCACCAAAAAATTGACGCGAATGCCGCCGCCGTGTAAATCGGTGCGCGTTGTATATTGCCGCAGCGTCTGCGGAAAACTGGGACCATCGGCATTGCCCACCACCAACAGCGACACCGGCTCGGCAGCAATCATCTCCACCGCCTTAGCGCAAGCCCTAGAAAAGGCTTGCACCTGCTCCGGCGGGCGGCCGCAATTATCGGTGGTGTAACCATAATAGGTAAGCTCCTGCACGCCAGCCTCCCGCGCCAAATGCAGCAAATCCAATCCCGGAGATAAGCCATAGGCATAGCCCTCCTGTTTGGCCAGACCAGCATTTTTCGCCCACCGCCGATTGCCGTCAGGAATAATTCCAATATGTGCCGGTATTCTCATACGCTCACATCCCTTCTAGCGTTAGTATGGAGAAAAACAGGAAAACTATGCAAAAAAGCGTCAGCTTCACGCTTGTGCATGAACCTGACGGCTTTTTTTGTATTGACGGAGATACTGTACGATAAATTTCGCAAAAGTCAATTTCAAAAAATAAACATGTTCTGTAGCCGTTTGGTGGAATGAAGTTACCACACAAAAAACTCACCTTAGGAGGTATCGAACTATGTCTGATACTATGATACAGCTAAACGAAGAAACCCTAAACGCCTTGTTAGAACTAACACTTTGGAATTTTACAATTCCTCCGTCTTGAAGGTTATATAACCTTCGTAATAGTAACTGTAATCGATACCTTTCATATAGACTTCACGGCTGCTGATATCATCCGTCAAGGCATTTTTTAGC
>VOFC01001375.1_pt1 | contig 38000 bp, 53 predicted proteins | sample 5384161 | NCBI WGS metagenome assembly VOFC01 (sample SAMN12384722, study PRJNA508395) | human gut metagenome | isolation source: healthy gut B | host: Homo sapiens | reverse complement strand
ACAATGTATATACAAGCTGAATTATGACAGTGATAACCGCAAACAATATACCGACAAACGGAATCTTTGAAAGCAATGCAAGTATAGCCATAACAGCATAAATCAGCAAGTTAGGGATAAATTCGGCACAGAACATTTGAAGTTTGTAACCGTTTGTATCCTGCATTGATTTTCTTAGTGCCGCAGTTGCGTTTACCGATTTTTCTTCATTAAGTATATACGGTGTGAATGAATACGCATAATACTTTGAAATAGCGATAAACGGACCTGCAATCGGAACTAAGAACCAAATGAAAATCCATAGCTTTTTTCCAACACATACCGCCTGCAGTTCTCCAAAAATCTTTAAACCTTTGAAAAGCTGGTCGGAATAAACTTCCTTACCGTTGAAACCGTCAAGATAAACTGCCGCCATACCTGCGGAAAGAACCGCTATAACAGGAACAATAACTATCGGTAATACGCCGAATACAAGAACGAGTATAGTTAAAAGTGAACTCAAAAGTGAAAGTCCCCATAGCTTAAACGGCATTTTTGACAATACGTTAAAAGCTCTTTTTAGATATTACTTATAATCATAATAAAAACCCCCTTAAAAATTAATTGTTTTGACCGTAATATGCGTTTGCGCCGTGTTTTCTGTAATAGTGTTTATCCTTTAATTCTTGAGGTGCCTCTTGAACTTTCGGATTAATCATTTCGGTACGCGCCGCCATTTTTGCAACTTCTTCAAGCACGACTGCATTGTGAACAGCCTCCATACCGTCTTTGCCCCAAGTGAAAGGACCGTGATTTTTACATAGTACGGCAGGCATTGCAACGTAATCTTTGTCTTTGAAGAAGTCAACGATAAGTACGCCTGTATTTTTTTTCGTATGCCTCGTCGATTTCTTCCTTTGTAAGATTTCTTACGCATGGAATTTCGCCGTACATATAGTCAGCGTGAGTTGTACCGTAGCAAGGAATACCGCGTCCCGATTGTGCCCAGCTTGTTGCCCAAGGTGAGTGTGTATGTACGATACCGCCGATATTAGGGAATGCTTTGTAAAGCTCAATATGAGTCGCTGTGTCTGATGATGGGTTATATTTACCTTCGATTTTGTTACCGTCAAGGTCCATAATAACCATATCTTCAGGCTTTAGCTTATCGTAATCAACGCCTGACGGCTTGATTGCAAAATAGCCTGTTTCTCTGTCAATTTCACTTACGTTACCCCAAGTGAATGTAACAAGTCCATGCTTTGGTAACTGCATATTAGCCTCGTAAACTCTTTGCTTTAATTCTTCTAACATATTATATATCTCCTTTTATTAGTATATTGTAGACAAAACCGTAATGGTTTTGTCTACTTTATTCTGGAAGTATGAGGTACAACCTCATTAAAAATCATTTCTGACGACATGTGCGGCAGAAATGGCTTAAAATCTAAAGTTTCGACTTTGGAGGAACTTTATGATTTTTTCTTTGAAAATACTCAAAAATTACATCGCAAGATGTGATTTTTTGGAGCTGTCGACATTTTGTCGACAGGCTCTAATATTTTAAATATTCAACTGCCGCTTTTTCGATAGGCAGACCGTTCTTGTAACGTACAGCAAATTCGTTAAATCCTTTAACATCCTCGTCTGTCGGCTCAAGTGTGTATGATTCGCTTTGTGAGAATACTTTGTTGTTAAGGAAATCGGTAAGTGTTTCGTTTTCTGATTTTGCAAGCATATATGACGCAAGCAATGCGATACCCCATGCACCGCCTTCACCGGCTGTTTCCATAAGTGAAACAGGTGTGTTTATAGCGGCAGCCATAAACTTCTGACCAACGTCCTTTGTTTTAAACAATCCGCCGTGACCGAACATTCTGTCAAGCTTGACATTTTCCTTGTCAAGAAGAATATCCATACCGAGCTTTAATGTTCCGAGTGCGGAATAAAGGTGAGTTCTCATCATATTTGCAAGGTTAAACTTGCTGTCCGGTGTACGAACGAAAAGCTGACGGCCTTCTTCAAGACCTGTAATATTTTCGCCCGAGAAATATCCGTAAGAAAGAAGTCCTCCGCAGTCTGAGTCACCTTCAAGAGCTTTTCTGTAAAGTGTGCCGTATAGCTTTTCCGTACTTATTTCAATACCGAGTTCGGCTGAATATTCTCTGAATATATTTACCCAAGCATTAAGGTCAGATGTACAGTTGTTTACGTGTACCATTGCAACGTCGTCACCGACCGGTGTTGTAACTATATCAATTTCGGGATAAGCCTTTGAAAGCGGTTTTTCAAGTACAACCATAGCAAATACGGACGTACCGGCTGAAACGTTTCCTGTACGTTTTGTAATGCTGTTTGTTGCGGTCATACCCGTACCGGCGTCACCCTCCGGAGGGCATAGCGGAATACCTGCACCGAGTTTGCCTGTTGTGTCAAGAAGTTTTGCACCATCTTCTGAAAGCGTACCGGCATTTTCTCCTGCAACAAGCACTTTTGGAAGTAAGTCTGAAATTGTATAAGGAAGATTTTTATTTGAAATCAACTTATCGAATTTCTCAATCATACCCTTATTATAATCTTTTGATGCACTGTCGATAGGGAACATACCCGACGCCTCGCCGATACCTAGTACAAATTCACCTGTAAGTTTCAATGAACATATCCGGCAAGTGTTGTAAGATACTTGATTTTTGAAATATGTTCTTCTCCGTTTAAAATCGCCTGATAAAGATGAGCAATGCTCCATCTTTCAGGAATATTGAAGTCAAAAAAGACTTGTAAGTTCTGCGGCGGCTTTGCCTGTTATGCTGTTTCTCCAAGTACGGAACGGAACTAAAAGCTCCTTGTTTTCGTCAAATGCCATATAGCCGTGCATCATAGCACTGAAGCCTATTGCACCGATTTTTTGTAAGTTCTTCGCCGTATTGATTTTTAACGTCGTCAGCCATATTTTTGTAGCTTGTCTGAATACCTGTCCAAACGTCCTCAAGACTGTATGTCCAAATACCGTTTTCCAAACGGTTTTCCCATTCGTAACTGCCGGACGCAATAGGATTGTTATTTTCGTCAATCAAAACTGCTTTTATGCGAGTTGAGCCAAGCTCAATACCGAGTACGGTTTTGCCGTTTTGAATTGCGTTTTTAATCTGCTCCATAATTTTCTCCCTCTGTTTTTTTATTTAAAGAATAAAACTCTTAACTATTATTATAAACAACTTATCTATGTTTGGCAATATAAAAAAAGATTTTTTCCAACAAATTTGAGGTAACTTCGGATGTTGCAATTCTTTTGATAATGTGCTATAATCAAACGAGATATAGATATTTGGAAGGTGAACATAGTTGGAATTATGTATATTTAATAAAATAGAAGATGACCTATGTATAAAGGGGATATTGGAAAAGGATAATGTTATCGTTTTAAGAAACATTATCGAATTTTCCGAAACAGAGGGCGTTACAAGCAGTGCAATAAAAGAATACGTTGCAACACGTCTTGCGAATGACGACAATATTTTATCACGTCTTGCACAGGCGGGTAAATTTATCGGAGACGACCTTTACAGACTTGCGAAGTTTGATATTGAGCAGATTTATAAAAAGCTGTTTTCAACTCAAATTAAGTACGCACCGTCAGGTAATCCTATCGGATTCAGTAACGGATATGTGGCGTCAATCAGAGCGATAACAGAGTCAAAGTCGGCACAGGAACTTCTTGATTTGCTTATCGAGCATTACAGAAAGTTCGGCAGCGGAATTTTGGCTAAGTATAATGCGTTTAGATATGACGGCGAACTTATCGGAGTATCGAATACCGATGATATTACTTTTGATTCGCTTGTCGGTATTGAGTATCAAAAACAAGTGTTGATTGATAATACAAAGGCGTTTGTCAGCGGTAAAGCGGCGAATAACGTATTGTTGTTCGGTGACAGAGGTACGGGTAAATCATCATCTGTAAAGGCACTTTTAAATATGTTCTGCGATGACGGACTTCGTATTATCGAAATGCCTAAGCATTGTATAAAGGATATACCGTCACTTTCAAAGGTGTTGGCTGAAAGCCCGAATAAGTACATAATATTCCTTGACGACCTTACTTTTTGAATCACACGAAACAGAGTACAGAGCGTTAAAGGTTGCAATGGAGGGACAACTTCAGGCTAATCCTACAAACGTGCTTATATATGCAACGTCAAACAGAAGACACTTAATAAGAGAGAATTGGTCAGACAGAGAGGGCGGAGAAATCCACGTAAATGACCAAATGCAGGAAACACTTTCACTTTCGGAACGTTTCGGTATCAGTCTTGTATTCTCTGCGCCTAACCAAAAAAGAATATCTTAATATCGTTTCCGAAATGCTTAAAAAGCACAATATCCAAATGAATGCGGATATTGAAAAAGAGGCGGTAGTATGGCAGATGAACTACGGAGGCCGCAGTGCAAGATGTGCAAAACAGTTTGTAACGTCTTACATCGCAAAAATAAATTCAGAGAGGAAGTTTATAATGAAAAAGAAAATTATAGCTATTACACTTGCAGTTTCGGCAATGATGTCAACAGTTGCTTTTGCCGAAAACATTAATGCAAATTATACGGATAATGTATTGTCATTTGAACAGAAAGACGAAAATATTGCCGTTGTTTCGTGCTATGACGAAAACGGCAAGCTTTGCTACAGCAATATGTATAAGTCTGAGGACGGCAATTTCAGTGCCGATATACCTAAGAGTATAAGGGGATGAAAACAAAAGTTTACTTTGTAAAGTCAAAAGAGATAAAAGAAGTCAGTGTAAGTGATGATGTTCAGCCGACAGCCACACCGTCTGTAACACCGACAGCCACACCGTCTGCAACAGAAAAGCCGTCTGCAACAACGGTACCGACAACTAAATAAATCAACTAAGCCGTCAACGGACACACCGTCAATTTACGAAAAAGTAACAGACGCAATTTATGCACCGGCGGTTGTTAAGGAAGTTGAAACAACTACAAAAGACGGTGAAGATATGTATGCCGTTACTTTGCTTGCACAGGGCAAGGAAATAAAGACGTTGATTGAAAATGATGTTACATTTGAAACTTCTTCGGAGGCTTATTCGTTTATGAAAGGCAAAGACGCAGGAAATCTTGAGGAGGGTGACGTTATCAGCCTTACATCAAACGTTGCCGGAACAAGAATAAATCATATGTACTTTATTTACAGACCGCAGGATGAAGATATAATTACGGGCAGTCAGGATTTCGGCACTGACTTTGAAAAGTTAATTACTGAAAACGGTTCAAGTGTTGCAAATCAATGGAAGCTTATGAAGTACGGTGAAAAAGCGTCAAGCGACAGATACCAGTACGCATTCGGACTTATCGGTAAGGTGGGTTCAAATTCACTTACTTTGATAAACAAGAGCGGCAGTACAGACAATGTTATCGAAGTTGATACAAAGAAAGATACAATAGTCTATACTTGCGATGTATCGAATAAGAATGAAAGTTGAAATTGCGTCAGTTGGCGATATAACTTCAACAATTCCGAAAAAGCACTTTCGATAAGGACAATACAATAGATTTCACAAACGATTACAGCTATAATTATGCACTTGTAAGAGTGGTTGACGGAACGGCAACGGATATAGTTGTATACGAAAATTATAATGATTAATGTAACTCAACAAATCCTATACGATTGTAAAATTGTAGAAAGAGAGTAGGAGGAAATTAAAAATGAAAAAATTAAAGAAAGCTGTTTTGGCAGTTTTATCAACGGTATTGGTGGTAGGAAATATTAACGCAGTGTTCGCTGACGGTGATATAAGTGTAAGAATGAATGGGATTGTGTCAAACGACGTCAGTTACATAAATTTTACGGATACGAAACCTATACAAATCGATAACCGAACATTGACGCCCGCAAGGGCAATGGCGGAGGCTGCCGGTATGGAGGTTGAATGGGACCAGCCGACTCAGACCGCACTTTTTGACGCTTAAAGCAGACGCAAATTCGGACAGACCGATAGAACGTTTTGCGTCAGAGGCGATTAATAAAATTGACGGTTTGGGGTTGGATATGACGCCGACAAGTATAACGGCAGCTTTAAGACTTAATGACAGCAACGCTGTTATTAGGTATAACTTTACCGATTCTGACGGCGATAATGTGCCGTTTGGCAAGGATTATGAAATGGTTTCGCAGGCTGTTTTCATAGAGGACGGTACACTTATGATACCGATACGTGATTCTATGGAAATGTTCGGACTTGATATTGAATGGTATCAAGATGAGCTTTGTGCGGAAGTTAATATCCCCGAAGAAATAGATATTCCCGAAGGGCTTGCAATAATTCCGAACCACGGAAACGGTAAATACAGCGCAGATAATCTTGCCGACAACTCAATTCCGAGTATAGATATTGAGGATGTGCCTGTTGACAATGATCAGCAACTCGGTACATATTTGGGTAAGTTTAAGATTACGCATTATTGCCCTTGTTCAATCTGTAACGGCGGTTGGGGAGCGTATACCGCCTGGGCGGGTGAGCTTATTCCCGGTCAGACCATTGCGGTGAACCCTAAAATTATTCCTAAATTAAGTTGGGTGTATGTTGACGGCTATGGTTACAGACACGCCGAAGATACAGGCAGCGGTATAGGTGAGTATCATATTGATATGGCTGTGCCGACTCATTCAATGGCAGTGGCACTCGGCGTTGTGTATAAAGATGTATATTTGGTTGAATAACAGAGTGCCGACAAATTGTCCGGAACGTGCAAAACATTATTTTTATATTTCAAAATTTAATTTATAGCTGTAACAAATAACAGGCAAGCCTATGGCTTGCCTGTGCACTTTTTTTGCGAAAATAAACTCTAACGTACCAATGTACGCCGACGAGTTCATTTTCACAAAATCCAAACTAATTTCTCGACCTCTGCCAGTCTGTCGACATTTTGTCGACAGGCTTTTGTATTATCTTTCCATTTTCCAATATTGTACACTGTAAGGCGGTAATTCACTGCCGCCGCCGAAGTCGTGCATATTACCGCTGATTAAGTCAACAGCCGTACCGCAACCGGCGTCAAAATGCACTGTAACAGGATTTTCGTCTGCATTGATAGCGACAAGAACACGTTCATCATCGCATTTTCTTTCAAATATGCAGTGCTTGTTTTGTAAAACAACCGAACGGAAATCACCGTAGCACAATGCTTTACTGTTTTTGTGTGCTGTTGCAAGTTTTGATATAAATTCTGAAAGTTCGTTGTCCAAAGGCTCATCAAAGCATACACGAAGTGCAGGGTCACCCTCATTTTTATGTGCTTTTGCACCCCATTCGCTGCCGTAGTATACGCAAGGAATACCCGGCATACCGAAAATCATACCGTAAGTAAGCGGTATATGCTTTTCGTTTGTAAGTATGCTTGCAATTCTTGAAACATCGTGGTTGTCAACAAAACTCAATAGGTGCTTGCCACGGTACAGTGTCCACTGTTCAGGTCCGAATTGACGTAACAATGAGTGTACAATTTCAAACATATTCATACTGTTAAAACTTGAATAAACACCCTTGTAACATTCATAATTAGTGCAACTGTGGAGCATATCGTCATTGACAAATTGATTGTAGTCACCGTGAAGGAGTTCGCCGAGCAGAAGAAAATCATTTTTAAACTGTCAGTGTAACTTCTCAATCTCTTTAGAAAATCCTTGTCAAGACAGTATGCAACGTCAAGTCTCAGACCGTCAATGTCAAATTCGTCAATCCATAGTTTGATACATTCAAAGATGTGATTTATAACTTCTTCATTGCGAAGATTGATTTTTACAAGGTCGAAATTACCCTCCCAGCCTTCGTACCAAAGACCGTCATTGTAATTTGAATTACCGTTGAAATCAATAAAGAACCAATCGCGGTAACGTGAGTTCTCCCTGTTTTGGAGAACGTCCTGAAATGCCCAAAATCCTCGTCCGACGTGGTTGAATACGCCGTCAAGAACAACTTTGATGTTGTTTTTGTGTAGATTTTCGCATACTTCTTTAAAGTCGTCATTTGTGCCAAGACGACAGTCGATTTTTTGTAATTACGAGTATTGTAACCGTGTGTGTCCGATTCAAATACAGGTGAAAATATATTGCATTCGCTCCGAGATTTTTTATATGCTCAATCCAATCGTTTACTTTTAAAATTCTGTGCGTTAAAATACCGTCATTCTCAAAAGGAGCACCGCAGAAGCCCAGCGGATAAATCTGATAAAACACACTTTCATATGCCCACATATTTCCGGCCTCCTTAATGGTTATAATTTATTATATCATCTGTGCAGTATAAACGTCAATAAAAAGAAAATATTTATAGAAAAAACTTGAAAAACCGCATAGAATGTGATAAAATAAACTAGTATGAACAAATTTAAAAGGAGTTTTAATTATGTCAGGACATTCTAAATGGAGTACGATAAAGCGTAAAAAGGGTGCAAACGATGCCCAAAGAGCTAAGATATTTACAAAAATCGCTCGTGAGATTATAGTTGCCGTAAAGGCAGGCGGTCCGGATCCGGATAATAACTCAAGTCTGAAAGACGTTATTGCAAAGGCACGTTCAAACAATATGCCTAACGATAATATAAACAGAACAATTAAAAAGGCGGCAGGCGATACAGACGGTGATAACTACGAAAGTATCACATACGAAGGTTATGGACCTGCAGGTGTTGCGGTAATCGTAAACGCACTTACAGATAACAGAAACAGAACTGCCGCAGACGTACGTCACGCATTCGATAAGAACGGCGGAAATATGGGACAGACAGGTTGCGTAAGCTTTATGTTTGACCAAAAGGGTATTATCATTATCGAAAATGAAGATATGGACGAAGATGAAATCACTATGGACGCTCTTGAAGCCGGTGCAGATGATATTGAAGTAGAGGACGGCGTTGCGGAAATTGTGACTGCTCCGTCTGATATGGGTGCTGTTCGTGACGCACTTGCGGAAAAGTATACTATTTCTTCTGCCGAAGTCAGTATGGTTCCTCAAACAATGACTGAACTTACAGAAGAAGGTCAAATCAATGCAATGACCAAGCTTCTTGATATGCTTGAAGACAATGATGATGTACAGGATGTATATCACAACTGGGATATGCCTTCAGAAGACTAATTCAAGCAATTTTCAGTCTATTTGCACATTTTTTAAGTCTTGAAGTATAAACATACGTCTGCGACTTAAAAAGCACAACTAAACTAAAACTTGCTTGAATTAAAATTCGAGTTATTGGTAGCATATCTGCACAATATTTTAAACTTGAAGTATAAACATACGTCGGCGTTTAAAATATTGCACACCTATACCCAAACTGACTTGAATTAAAATTTAAGTGGTTTTTCAGCCTATTTGCACATTTTTTAAGTCTTGAAGTATAAACATACGTTTGCGACTTAAAAAGCACAACTAAACTAAAACTTGCTTGAATTAAAATTTGAGTTATTGGTAGCATATCTTCACAATATTTTAAACTTGAAGTATAAACATACGTCGGCAGTGAAAAAACTGTACATCTATACCAATTAACTTGAATTGAATTTTGCAGGTTTTAAACACAAACATTAACAAAGGATTATATTATGAAGAACAAGATTATTCAATTATTGCAAAGCACAGCGGGAATGCTCATATTTGCACTTTTAAGCGGTTGTGCGTATTATATTGTAGTATTAAAATTCATACTGTCACACACATCTGTCGGCGGCGGATTATTAGGATTTTTCTTTCTGCCGGCAATCATATTCGGTGCGGCGCTTGTGCTTATAAAAAAATAATAAAGCAATGTATGGAAAACGGTAACTGCAATGCGGTTAATTTAATATTTTGGCTGCATATTGTATTTATAATAATATCAGCCGTATTTTTGTTTCGATGTTTGTATAATTTAAAACGGTGTTCGTCGTGAACACCGTTTTTCTTATTTTAATTTTTCAAGCAAATATTTTTCCTTTGTTGCCAGACCCCCACGAATGTGACGTTCTGCCTTGTTCTGCTCCAAAACCGCCTGTGCTTCTTTTGTACAGTGCAGGGTTTATTTTATAAAGTCGTTCATGTACATCTTTGTGCACGGTTGTCACTATCAGTGTCGATTTCAACCACGTCTGAAATATTGATAGGGAAGTTCAGTCCCTCAATATCTTCGGCAATGTTAAAGTAAACATATATCTCATTTTTTTGAAACAACACGAATTTCTTTTTACAACCTTTTTCAATTCCTCATTTGTGATGTTGCCCGAAAAATCAAATGCACTGAATATATTAAGAAATGCTTGAATACTTGCTTTGATTTTTTGAGTGATTTCTCTTGTTTTGTTTGTTTCGTTAAGACGAAAGCTAAGCTTTTCGATTTCCTCGTTTATAGGAATCATATCATGTTCCGCCTCGTCCATTGTAATAAGTGCTTTTACGGCAAGTGTTTTTAATCGTTCACGTTCCTGCTTTTAATTCGTCAAGACGGTTTTCGACTTCCTCCAACACAATACCGCTTGTATTTCTGATGTATTCTTTGATTATACTGTTGCACCTTTGTTTCGACAAGTGTAAAAAAGCTTTCTCGGTCGTCAAGCAATGATTTAAACAATGTATTCAAAGCCGATTTCAACCAGTCTTCATCAATGCGGATGTATTCGGAATCACATCTGCCGCTGCCGTATGAGGTTCGTTTTGTGCAAGTCCACCAAACTTTAGGCGGTCGGTTGGGGGAGTATTGCTTTTGGTATCGTCTGTATGAAAAGCCACAACTGTTGCATTTTATAAGATTTGAAAATAAATGCTTGTTACTGCGTTTTTCACGTTGACAGTATTGCTTTGCGTTCTTTTCTTTTATCTGTTGTGCCTTTTCAAATTGCTCGTCCGATATAATGCGAAATTCCGGTCTTTCAGATACATACCATTCTTCTTTAGGATTTTTTTGTCGCTGACTTGTAAATATATCTTTCATACTCTCTTTACCGTTAATGACAGTGCCTATATAAATCGGATTGGTTAAAATTCTGCCGACAGAAATTTGACTCAATTATAATTAGGTTGACCGTCCTTTAATTTTTTTGTCTTGACGTGTGACTCGTAAAGAAATTTTGCAATTTTCGCCATACCCCATTCTTCTTCGGTGTATAAGTCAAAGATTTTCTGTACCCAACGGCTTTCTTCGGGATTGGGTACAAGAGTGTATTTGTCTGTTCTGTCGTAGCCAAAAACAAAATTCGGAACAATACCTCGCTCCTTGCTGAATTGCTTGCCGAATTTTGTACGTTCACTGATTTTCTGACTCTCGTTTTCCGCAATCATAGCCATAAGGTTGAGCGTAAACATATCAATGTCCTTGCCTTCACCCATGTTTACAAGGTGCAGTTGAACACCGAGATTTGCAAGCTCCCTTGAAACCGTTATAAAGTCAAGAGTGTTTCTGAACAGACGGCTAATGTCCTTGACATATAAACGCTGAAATTCACCACGTCTTGCCGCACTCAAAAGCCTTTGTAAATCTTTTCTGTTTTTCATTTTGGTGGCTGATTTGCCTTTGTCACTGTATATGCGAATGAGCGTGTCGTTACGATTGCCAACGTATTTTCAAAAAACTCACGCTGATTTTCAAGACTTAGCTCTTGTTCTTCCTTGTTTGTAGAAACCCTGATGTATGCCACTGCGTCCATTTAAACACCCTCTCTGTTAATTCTAAAATATCTTAAAAAGTATATCATAGAATTATTTGAAATACAATAGTACAATGTAAATTTGTAAATAATATTAGATAAAAGTATCACCAAACATTAAAAATGGTGAGGACGTACCTCACCATTTTGTGTTTATTGCGATACCATTATGTATTTATTCCGCTTTCAGAAGCGATATAGTTGTCTACAGCTTTCTTGGGGATTTTCCAACACGAGCCGATTTTAAAGCCTTTGATTTTACCGTTTCCTCAGTAGGTTATACAAAAGTGTTTCTTCCGACAAGAAGATAATCCATAACTTCATCAGTGGTCCATATTTCATAATTATCTGACATTATGCGTCAACTCCATTCGTAAAATATTAATTGTATGTTATACGCATAAATCATCATAATCGGAATACTCAATGCCAAGTCTAAAGGATTTCTGATTGTATCAAATTCGTAGCGCCTTGGAATTACGACAGGACTCACACCGATTTTATTAAACTTTTTAAGTATGGCTTTTATCTGAGATTTATTGAAATTAAGTATATCAAACGCCCTATCTAAACTGCTGTGAGTAGCAGATGACTTTACAAGCTCTTTCATCAATTTCTTTGACTTTTTCTTGCATGATGATTTATCAATCATTGAGTATATGTCAGTAAGTTTATAAAAATCACCTGTGCCATAGAAGATATTTGCATAATGCTTGAAAATGTATTTTCCTATAATATCACTTTCCTTTAAAAAGGAAGATGCAGAAGTACATTTGAATTTCTTTGTAAGATGTCTGACTTTCTTTTTAAAACAACGTATTTCAATTCTTATAATTTTTTTTGAATTATCAATATAACGACATTTAGGATTTTTTTCTTTTAGCTGTCGATATTTGTTGTAGTAGGTGACTTCAATACTGTTATTTCCGGTTATGGTAATACCATTCTTTGATAATGTATTTCTTTTAGATTTTTCGTTTTTATATTTTTTTATGGTATATTTGCTCGGGAAATATCCTCGTTTTAATAAATTTATGTAAGAATCAATTACTGCCTGATCATTAAGTTCCACATTGCTGCAATAATCAATTCTTGATATATTGCAAGAATCAAATTCAGGTAAAAATGGTGATACGGTTTTTTATCAATATATTAAATTTCTTTATAAGTTTATCAATATTTTTAGAATTAAATATTCCAATATAGTTGTGGTTTTCCAATACACGTCTTGGATTGACTCTATAATATAAGACATGATGATTATATTCATCTTGTTTGTATTTTTTTATAAATATTATGATACCGTAATCTTGTAATGCTTTGAAAACTGCACAATCATCTTTGGGTTTGTAATTTTGTCCGGATGCATTATATAATTCGTTGTATATAATACGCACATCATCAGTGGATAACTTATAACTTAGTTCAAATGTATGAAAATTCATACTATTACCTCCTTAGTATTACCGCATTATTGGTTTTTATATAATACGATATTAGTATTATATTGTTATCTTAATATTATTTTTTATATTTGGTGATGTATAATCGGAGATGGTGAAGTAAATGCAGAGATAAAAGTCGATTTAAATATATATTTAATAGTAGTAATTATTGATATTTTCCTTGACAATAAAAGAAAAATGATATATAATCTTAATTAATAATAAATCCTAACAAGGAGGACGAATGACGATTAGAAGAAACACCATTCAGAAAGACTTGGTAAGAAATGCTGTATATGAAATGAAAAGGCATGTTACAGTAAATGAAGTATATGAATTTCTAAAAAAAGAATATCCTACCATTGGAAAAGGAACAGTATATAGAAACCTTGATATATTGGTAGAGGAAGGTGCTTTGAGGAAAGTTGAAGTCTCGGAGGGACCAAACCGATTCGATTTTACATTGAAAAATCATTATCATGTCAGGTGTGTAAAGTGCGATGAGGTTTCAGATGTGGATATGGACGAAATACCGGATTTGATGAAAAAAATTCATGATACTCACGGAATTGAATTTTTGGATTACGATATTTCATTTAAAGGCATTTGCCCAAAATGCAGGGAGGAGGCAAAAGAGGAATAACATGGATAGAAAAAGCAATGTATAGGCTGAGTTACGGACTGTTTGTATTGACTGCAAGGGAAGCTGAAAAAGATAATGGATGCATTATTAACACAGCGATTCAGGCAGCTTCGGAACCAAACCAATTAAGTATATGCGTCAATAAGACAAATTACACGCATGATATGATTGAAAAGAACCGGAAAATTTACAGTATCAGTTCTGAGTCAGAATGCACAGTTTGAATTATTTAAACATTTTGGCTTTCAATCAGGAAGAAATACCAATAAATTTGAAACATTTAAAAAGTGTGACAGGGGTATAAATGATATTTATTATATTACGGAAGGTACAAATGCATATATTTCTGTAAAAGTTATTAAAACAGAGGATTTGGGTTCACATACAATGTTTATCGGTGAGATAACCGATATGGAAGTTTTAAGTGATATACCTTCTGTCACATATGATTATTACCAGAATAATATTAAAACCAGAGAACGTTGGAAAAACGGAGGACGGTCAGACAATATGGCGTTGCAGAATTTGTGGATATGAATATGTAGGTGAAGAACTACCGGATGATTTTATATGTCCTTTATGTAAGCACCCAGCATCAGATTTTGAAAAAAAGTAGTAAAGAAAACGGAGGTAAAAAGTAATGGCAGCAAACAAGTACGCAGGAACACAGACAGAGAAAAAATTACAGGAGGCATTTGCAGGAGAATCACAGGCAAGAAATAAATATACCTATTTTGCATCGGCTGCGAAGAAGGAAGGCTATGAGCAGATGGCTGCGTTGTTCTTAAAAACAGCCGACAATGAAAAGGAACATGCAAAAATGTGGTTTAAGGCACTGGCAGGGATTAGTAATACAAAAGAAAATTTAGCGGCAGCTGCGGAAGGCGAAAATTATGAGTGGACAGATATGTATGAGAGCTTTGCAAAAACGGCTGAGGAAGAAGGTTTCCATGAGCTTGCAGCAAAATTCAGAGCTGTAGGAGAGATTGAAAAGCACCACGAAGAGAGATATCGTGCTCTTCTTAAGAATATCGAGACAGCACAGGTATTTGAGAAAGTGAGGTTAAGGTATGGGAGTGCCGTAACTGCGGTCATATCGTAGTTGGAACAAAGGCTCCGGAGGTATGCCCTGTATGTAATCATCCACAGAGCTATTTTGAAGTGCATGAAGAAAATTATTAAGGGGGAGATTATTATGAAGAAACAAACGATTAATTCAAAAAAAAGCAGTAATGATAGTGATGTTGTTGATGCTGCAATCGTTATCATATCTGCCGGAGCAGGACAAAAACCGGGAGAAACAAGACTTGATCTTGTAAATAAAAATGTAGCAATATTTAAGTCAATTATTCCTGAAATAGCAAAGAGAAATTTTGCAGGTATCATGTTGGTAGTCGCTAATCCGGTAGATATTCTTACTCAGGTAGCCATAAAGTTATCAGGACTTCCGGAAAACAGAGTTATTGGTTCGGGTACAGTGTTAGATAGTGCACGATTAAGATATAAGCTTGGTGAGCATTTATCGGTGGATAGCAGGAGTGTTCATGCATTTATCTTAGGGAGAACACGGAGACAGTGAGGTTGTGGCGTGGTCATCAGCCAATGTATCTGGTGTTCCGTTAAGTGAAATGTGTGAAATGCGTGGGCATTATAATCATAAGGAAAACACAAAAGAAATTGCGGAAGCAGTAAAAAACAGTGCTTATGAAATCATAAACAGAAAGCATGCGACCTATTATGGAATCGCGATGTCTGTAAAAAGAATCTGTGAAGTGATTATGAGAGACGAGAAATCAATACTCCCAATATCTCACATGATTCATGGTATATATGACATTGACGGAGTTTCATTGAGTATGCCGGCTATTGTAGGTGCAAATGGTGTTGAGTCAGACGTACCTATTAATTTGAATGGCGAGGAAGCATTAAAGCTTAAGGAATCAGCTGATGCTTTGAAAAAATTATAGAAAAAATTGAACTATAAACTTTTGCAGATAGAATAAAATGGAATATGCATATTAAGATTACAGAACAACACAAATATAACAGTAATATAGGCTGTGTATTAATATATTTACAAGGAGGAACAACGAATGAAATACGTATGTGATGTTTGCGGATGGGAATACGATGAGGAGAAGGGCTATCCAGAAGGTGGTATTGCGCCTGGTACAAAGTGGGAGGACCTTCCGGAGGATTTTACATGTCCGTTATGTTCAGTAGGTAAAGATCAGTTTTCAGAAGCTTAATTTGATTATAAAGGATATATATATGAAAGTAGAGCCACTTAGTATAGATATTGTTGGATTGGTAGGAGCTTGTTCTTATGCATTGGACTGCATCGAAGCAGAACTTGTAAATGTAAAAAATAAACATGGAAAAAGAGTGGCTTATATAAGTGTACGTATGGCTGAATATTGGTCAATCAAAAGTGATGCGTTACAAGATTTAGCCATGTGTGCTTTGTTGCATGATAATGCCCTAACCCAATATATTTCGGAAGAACTACAAAATCATTCCGATGTTTATATCAAAAATAATTTATCAGAGGAGAAAAAAATCTTCATTGTATTTATGGTGAAAAAATATCTCAAAACTTCCGTTTAAAACAGATGTTTCAAACGCTATATTATATCACCATGAGCATGCGGATGGAACCGGTCCATTTCAAAAGACATGGCGGGAAATTCCATTGTTTGCAAGGATAATTCATTTGGCTGATATGATTGATATTATCGGAAACAGTAAGGACTTTAATGGGCAGAGATGGAATTTTATATGTCAGTATCTTTCAAAAAATAAGGATTGTTTATTTGACTCCGAATGTGTGAACGCTTTTCGTCATGCCTTCACAAAAGAATCCTTTATGTGTTTAAGTGATGATTCTTTTGAAACAAATCTATGGGGGATTATTCCAAGAAAAAACTAGTTTTTTGACTGGGAAACATGTAAAAACGTTGCAGACTTTTTTGCAAATATTATAGATTATAAATCTTCTTTTTACCAGCAGGCATTCTGTAGGAGTAGCTGAAAAAGCATCTCTGCTTGCTAACTATATGGGATTTAACACAATAAATACGCAAAAAATGTATTTGGCTGGTGCTTTGCATGATATCGGTAAAATGGCAATAGGCAATGAGATTTTGGAAAAACCAGATAAACTCACGGATGATGAATTTTCTAAAATGAAAAATCATGCTGGGTATACGTATCGTATATTATCAGATATTGATGATTTTGAGGAAATACGAGATTGGGCGGCTTTTCACCATGAAAAGTTAAATGGAAAAGGATATCCTTTTGGAAAAACTGCTGATGAATTAAATGAGCCGGAACGTATCATGGCTTGCATTGATATTTATCAAGCGCTTACCGAGGACAGACCATATAAGAAAGGATTATCGCATGAAAAAACATGTGATATACTTGATGACATGGCACAGCAAGGTTTTATCGATTCAACTATCTCAAACAAAATCAGAGAATTTTTCAACATAATCTAAGACACTATAATGAAAAACTGCGATATAATTACTGAAAAAAGTAATATATCGCAGTTTTTTTTTTATTTTGGCTTTTCCGAAGTTATAAATATATAGTATATATGTGAATAGTCACAGACTAAATAAATTAAAAAGGAGGATTGAGATGTTTAGAGGAAAAAGATTTGTTACAAGTGGGATTGCGGAGAAAGTACCGCTATTGTTACAAGTGACAATGTGGAATATGATTGACACCATGGACGAGCCAAAGGACTATTTACAAGTATTTGACTTATCGGAGGAAAACGGAAAACAGAAGATTGTTCATTCGCAAGAACAACCGGAATACAAGAAGGAGTATCTGTTTGAAACAGGTACTCCTTTTTTGTGTGCAAAGATTTTTGTCATAGACGATGTGACACATTCAACAATGCTATTTAATTACGAATATTAACGGAGGAAAAGAAAATGAGTGAAGAAAATAAAAATGTACGATGTGATTTATGCGGGGAAGAAGTAAGTTCTCAAAATGCAATAAGATTTGACGGAACGATATTATGTATCGACTGTTTTAATCAACGAGTGACGGAGTGCAGCCATTGCGGCAGAAGTATATGGCGTGACGATTCGAGAAACGGCGAGTATTGCCAAGATTGCTACGACAATCTATACGAAACTTGCACCGAATGTGGTGATGACGTTTGCCGAGATGATGTGTGTTATCACAACGATGAACCGTACTGTCAAAACTGTTATGACGAAATAAACGATTCCATAATACACGACTACTATTACAAACCGGATCCGATATTTTACGGCAAAGGACAACCGCATTACGGCATAGAGATTGAAATAGATGAAGGCGGTGAATATGACGATAATGCCGAGAGAATTTTGAATATAGGTAATCGAATAAATGAGCATATCTATTGCAAACATGACGGCTCACTTGATGACGGTTTTGAAATTGTAAGTCATCCTGCGACTTTGGAATATCATACAAATACAATACCTTGGAAAAAGATTTTAGACGAAGCACTCGAAATGGGATATTACAGTCACAACAGCGGTACATGCGGATTGCATGTGCATATAAACAGAGCGGCACTCGGTGAAAGCGTGGAGGAGCAGGAAAACACTATTGCAAGGATTGTGTATTTCTTTGAGAAGTTTTTGGGATAAGATATTGAGATTTTCTCGTCGTACCGAAACTCAAGCGGACAGATGGGCATCAAGATACGGTTGCAGTATGGATAATCCTAAGGAAAGCCTTAAAGGTGCGAAAAACATCTGGACTTGGACGATATACTGCGGTTAATCTTACAAATACATTTACTGTTGAACTGCGAATATTCAGAGGTACGTTAAGGTACAAAACCTTTATGGCTACGTTGCAGTTTGTTGGTTTGCTTTGTGAAATGGCGATAAATCTGGCTGACGAAGAATTTCAGACAATGACATGGAAAGAGTTTGCAAAAAACAGTATCAGCAGATAAAGCAGAATTAAAGGAATACTTGAAGATAAGAGGATTGGAGGAGTAAGATATGTGTGGATTGTATGGTGTGCTATCATACGGAAATAAGGTAAAAAGATATGACAGAAATAACGGAAGCACTTGCCGTTGAAAGTGCGGTCAGGGGGGGTACAGATGCAACCGGAATTGCATATAACAAAACGGTAAACTTATTGTATTTAAGAAAAGTAAGAGTGCATATGAAATGACATTTAGTGTCCCTAAAAATACAGTTGCAGTAATGGGACATACTCGTCATGCAACACAAAGGGACACTAAATTTTAACGGTAATAATCACCCGTTTAAAGGTATGTGTGGCGACGTAGAATTTGCACTTGCACATAACGGCATAATTTGCAATGACAAAAAATTAAGACGTGAACTGAGAGTGCCGTCAACCATTATTGATACCGACAGTTACATAGCAGTGCAGTTGATTGAATCACAAAAGAAACTTGATTTTAAGAGTCTTAAATATATGTCTGAAAAAGTTGAGGGAAGTTTCTCATTTTCAGTGCTTGATTCAAATGATAATCTTTACATAGTCAAAGGCGACAGTCCAATATCAATATTGCATTTCAAGAAAAGACAAGTATATGTGTATGCATCAACAATATCGATACTTTGGAAAGCACTTGTTGATACGGAATTGTTTCATGACTTGAAGCATGGAGATTATGAAGATATTGAAATACAAGACGGCGAAATGCTTAAAATATCGAATAAAGGTAAGATACAGAAAACTAAGTTCGATTTTGACGAATACGGAAGCTACGGTTACGATTGGCGAAAGGGATTTGAATATTCAAATGCCAACGAGTATGTAGACGACATAAAGAGTGTCGCACAGTATTATGGGTATGACAGCGATGAAATCGACTGTTTGCTAAATAACGGCTTTACGCCGGAGGAGGTGGAGGAAATGTTGTACGCAGATGATTTCTTGGAAGTGTAACACCAAACAACAAGTATATTGAACAGCTGCTTTTCGGCTTGGTCGAAATATGTATAACAACGCTGCTCAATTACTACAACGACAAAGAAATGAAAGGTAGAGCAATCTACCTTTCAATTTTTTTTGATATAATCAGAGTGTAGTGTATTTGACGAAAAGAAGGAGATGATTATGATTTTAATAGGATATGCGAGTATCGACAATAAATCAGAACGAGGACAGGCAAATACAGGAACTGATTAAGTATGGAGTGGAGGAAAAGAGTATTTACATAGATAAGCAGAGTGGTAAGGATTTTCATAGACCGTCGTATATGAAAAAATGCTGAAACGGCTGAAAAAAGGTGATGTACTTGTGGTGAAAAGTATCGATCGACTTGGCAGAAATTACAGAGAAATTCAAGAGGAGTGGCGAATTATAACACATAAAAGGAATGCGGATATAGTTGTGCTTGATATGCCATTGCTTGATACAACTCGAAGTAAAGACTTGCTTGGTACATTTATAGCCGATTTGGTGTTGCAGCTGCTGTCGTTCGTGGCGGAAAATGAGAGAATGAATATACGTCAAAAGGCAAGCCGAGGGCATTGCCGCCGCGAAAAAAAGAGGTGTAAAATTCGGCAGACCGCCAATTCCGAAACCTGATAATTTCGATGAAATGTATAAGTTGTGGAAAGACAAAAAATAACAGCAAGAAATGCTGCTGAAAACTGTGATTTAACAATAGATACATTTTACAGAATGGTAAAAAGTAAAAAATGTTGCAAAAAGTATACTTTTTGCTTGATAGATGCAATTTGTATAATGTTCCTACAAATATAGTAGCATATTCAACATTTTTTTTGTCAATAGGTTTGTAAAATTATCTGTTTTATAATTGATTTTTTAGTGTTGCAAAAAAGTATAGATTTTCCGACAAATATTAATTTAAAGAAAGGAGGAGTTACAATGAGAGCAAAGATGGAACAATATAAAGTTGATGTTCATGTAGATGGCAAAAGTGGTTATAGCACTATGGTTACAGCCAGCAGTACAACTGAGGCTAAACAACTAGCCAGATTGGATGTAGAAGGCAGAAACGGATTTACAAATAAGAAAAAATATCTATAGGATCAGCAATAAAATTCGATAAATTGCTATATGTGATAGTAATATTAAATTTGAATGAATGATAAAGGCCATAGGAAAATATTCCTGTGGCTTTTTATCCAGAATATATAACTATAAAACGAAAGTAAATTCTTTTTATTTGAAATAATGCACACCTATACAAAAAAATAAATTTTAATAAAAGTAAGATAAAAACCATAGACAATATATATGGGACTTGTGCAAGTAGGACTATACTAAGAAAATAATATAAAATAACTATGAACACTGAAAGTTAATACTTTCGGTGTTTTTTTATTGAGGCGAAGTTATGAAGAATTACAAATTTGATATGCGAGAGTATCAACTGAGGAGCAGGTACTTGACAGACAGATTGATATGTTATCGGAGTATGGTGTGAATCAGATATACAGTGAGAAGATGACAGGAACGAAACGTAATCGTCCGGAGCTTGAGAAAATGCTCGACAGATTATCGGAGGGAGATACTGTTGTGATAGAGTCACTTTCAAGGTTAGGTCGTTCGACGAAAGATTTGATTGAACTCATGGAGCTATTTAATAAGAAAAAAGTCAATCTTGTTTCACTTAAAGAAAACATAGACACAACCACGGCAACCGGTAAGCTATTGTTTACATTAATAAGTGCAATAAGTCAATTTGAGCGTGACTGTATTGCAGACAGAACACGAGAAGGACTTTCCGCCGCTCGTGCAAGAGGTCGAAAAGGCGGCAGACCACCGATAAGCAGTGAATTGATTGACAAGGCAAAACGACTGTACGATACAAAGGAATATACCATGTCTGAAATCGAAGAACTTACCGGAGTGAAACGTGCTACTTTATACCGGCATTTAAAAAGTAAAATATTGAAATTATTGAAAATTTATGATATGATATGTGTATAAAATGTAGATTTTTGAGATATTGATTTTGAGATGACTTTTTGATACAGATTTCAAAGTTTTGCAATGGGTTTATGATACAATTTCAAAATGTTTCAAAAACGATGGTTTTATAAAATGAATATACGTTGAATTTGATATTAAAAAGTAACTGTCTAAAAAGGGAGCGTGTTAAAATGGATTATTCAGAATCAGTATACACAGATGAAGAAGTTATAAGACTAAATGTATTTTTTGTATGCTATATCATTGAAATAATAGCACGACAAATTCATCAAAGAAATAAGTATGTTGTAAATATGATGGGAGAAGATGAAATAGCAAAGAAAATTAATGATGCGTCATTTTTACATGTAAACAGTTCTTCCAGAGTAGCTAATTCATGGATAAATGAATATAATTTGAAGAAGGGGAAATTTGATATAACGGATGTAAACAGTGATTCAGTCGACGTTATTCCTCCTCCGGATCAAATGGCAAAATTATATACAAGATTAATTTTAATGACTCTTGATGATGAGAATGATTATGTAAAAAGTTTGATTAAAGTATATAACCATCCTATGTGCAAAAAAAATTGATGATTACAGTTGCGGAATATTTACAGAACCGGTTTCTGTTATTATAAGAACATATTTTAATAGCAGTGAATTGAAAGTGATGGATATACCTCAGAATTATACAGACACTGAAAAGCTGTTTAGACCTATTTTGGAGTTATATTTCTCAAAAATATAATTAGTGAAGCGACTCATTCAGAGATTATGTAAAAGAGAATATTATAAATTAGTAAAAAACTAAATATTCAAAAAATATCTCAAAGTTCTGCGGATTTGTTGAATATCGAAAACACAGAACTTCATAATCTAATATTAGAAGTAATATTCTTAAACTTATACGAATACCTTACTGTAATTTTGCAAAGGTTAGAAGGTAAAGGAAAAAAAGAGAAAATTTCTTTATGTTAAACACAAAAACAGATGAAGATTATCAAAAACGTTTGGAGCGTTTTTTTGGAAGCGTGTTAGTAGGAATGAAGAAAAAACGATTTATTCATTTATCAATATATACAGTGAATACTTTAAATCAGACAAAATAAGCAATATATTTTACGTTCCTAAATTTTTTAAAGGCATATAAAAGGATGTAATATTTGTATCTCGTGAAAAACCAATATAACAGATATATCTTCCTATTATTTTGATATTGCCAAAGCATTGCTATACGAAGAAGAAGTAGACTTTAACAATAAAAAATATATGAATGATAAAGCATTAATAAAGTCGTATCAGATTTGGCAGTTTTCAAGGAGTACCATATCACAAGTTGAAAATATTTATGATTCAATTATCAATCCTCAACAAAATGCAAGCGGTGACAAGATAGCTCAACTTATGTTTATGGAAAAAACTATTTGGAATGTGCAATATATCTTATATGCTTGAAAAAGATTATACAGCGGATCAATGCAGAGAAAATTTGGATACAATGCACGAGCTGAAAAAATTAGGATATTCGAGATTGCATAGATTAATTATTGATAAAATCGACGCAAGTGAAATATATGAATGCATACATGATTATATTCTGCCTATTTGTAAAGAATGTATCGGAATTTGTATTTCTAATTGCTTTAAAAAGTATTTTTGATAATGAAGGTAGCTTAAGAAAAGATTATTTGGAAAAAGATTAAATTTTACAGAAGTAAATGTTTAAGTGAATTAAAAAATACAGAATTCTTGAATCCGAGCGTAAAGTATAACATAACAAATAAAAATTTAAAAGACCAGCAACTCACTGATTTGTTTAAGATGATGCAAGGATATGATAGTAAAGAATATTTCTTATATAAAAAGTTTAGAATTCAATAGTATGGCGGATTATGATGAATGTGGTATTTATTCTACACAGGCGACTTTTTTGTAGAAAGTGAGTTTAAATTATATTCTGACGATTATGATTTTCAACATGACGGATATATTTATAATATATCGGCAGTTGGATTGACATTTGATGAAAACATAGATTGTGAATATGATTCGTATATTATATCCGAATTGTTAGATGATTTTAATCCCGAAGTGGATCTTAAGACAAAAAAGAGTTATTTATTAAATACATAAATATAGAATGATAGAAATCGCATAACTATGCGGTTTCTATTTTTATGTTCGAAAAAGGACGAGAATTTCTAAAAACGAAATTTAATTTTGAGATTGCTTGTCGGTAAAGTTTATCAAACGGGTATTCATTAGGGCATGGTTGTGTTAGTATAATACTGCAAAAAAGATTTGCAGTAGGTACCGAAAAATAAGGAGGAAAAACTGTATACAGCTAATTTTAAATTATGAAAGAAAAGAAAAATGGTTTGATTCCACTTTCTGTTGAATTTATATCAGATTTAGACAGAGTGGAAACAAAGTTTCATAAATTTCAAAGCAAAACCGAGAGAGTATCGGAGCTTAGGAAGAATGAAATGGTTAAATACGGAAATGATATTTTTCGAGTAGAAAAAATCACCTCATTTTGTGCGGTGAAGTCGATGAAAAAATCATTTCCTCTCATATTCTATTGTAAATTACGGAATTTACAAATATAATCTTGACGGTCGAAGGATTTCGGCTTTGAGCTGGAACTTTAAGGATACGGACGACAGAACCTAATAAGCAACATGGACGAAATTGGAAACAAAAAATATTTGGATGCGAATATTCCACATGAAGTCATTGTGGATTCACCTAAATATTTACAAGAATACATAAAGGTTGTTTCAAAACGTACCGCTTATAAATGAGTACAATTATATAGATTTATGCCGAACAGCTTTAATTATATACATTCCGGCGGCGTTATATCCGAACATAAAGATACGAAATCTCATAGCACCATCAAAGAAAACAAATCTTTGAAAAAGTACAAATGCTCTCAAAAACAAGTATTAGATGCGATTGACAACTTGATAAACTTAACGCCGGTCGCATCTGAAATGCTTGCATTCTTGATTCTAAGTTTTACTTTTTCAAAATATCAAAAATGATAAACCTCGTTTTGCCTTCTTGTTATATGGCAGCACAGGTACATTTAAATCAACGATTGCAAAACATATTTGGGGCATTTTTAAAGAGTATTATACTAAGGCTCAATAAATATTAAAGTAGCAACATTGCCGGCGATTCACTATGCATGCACTCAATTTCGTGATTGTGTATGCTTGCTTGATGACGGTGCACCATCTAAATACGGAAATGATGAAGTTGTGAAAAATGCGAAAGCATTACACGAGCCGTCGGCGATGATACGGGTAGAAATGTTATGCAGGGTGATTCGGTTAAAAATAGTAAACCGTGTTGTTTGTCAGCAATTACTGCTGAATTTCAGCCTTTAACCGACAGTTCGGATATAGCACGTGCATTTCTATATAAACTGGAGGCGGGTGAGATTGATAAAAGCACTTGTCAAAAATTCAGAAACAAAAACATTGCCTTGTGAGGTTTGTTACAGACTATTTAGGTTGGATATGTTCTGAAAAAATGGTCTTATATGAAATCACTCGAAAGGAAATTTAAAAATTTCCGGAAACAAAATGTTGAACTTGGTAAGATTCATAATCGAATACCCGAAAATGTTGCATGGATGCAGGCGGGGTTTGAAATGTTTTTAGAATTTATTTGCGATAAGTATAAGGTATCCCTTAAGCGTCTTAAAAAATACAAAAAAAATTTTTAATTCTGCCACTGAAAAATCGATTAAACTTCAAAAAGAAGAACTTCATTCAAAAGATGAAGCAAAACTTTTTGTTGACACTATTAATGTAATGAGAGCCTCAAATAAGGTTTCACTTTCAGAAATACAAGAGGGTAAGAAGAATATAGCATCTTGTTCTAATAATTGTATTGGTTATTATGATGGAATTTATATTTATCTTATCTGGAAAGCGGCATATGCAAAAAGCAAATGAATTTTTGCGGAAAGCAGATGATGAATTTTCTTTGCCCAAAAGAGAACTTGAAACAAAATTAATTAAAAAAGGGTATTTAATACCTGCTAAAGACGGGCGTCATAAAGTTAAAAAAAACTATTAACGGTTCAAGAAGCGGATTAATGAGATTCGACCGCGAAAAGTTTGAAAATAATAAATAAATTTTAAGTGATGCCAAGTGTGACAGGTGTGTCAAATATAGTATTTATGCGGTTTATAGGCATATTACAGTGTGGCATCATGTCACATGTGGCACAGTATATATGATAATTTTGTTATTATTTTTAATCTGCATTGCATATTATAACATATCACGGAAAGGGGAGGTACATTGGACAAGTCACAAAAAGTTATAACAATAGATGAAGTAGACGAGCGGATAAAAGAACACATACGGGACGTTCTTGCAACCGCAATAGCAAAAAAGCCTTGCCCGCACGGTTATTAAAGAAGTTTGCGGTGAGGATACGGATACATAAAAATTATAGAGCAGAGAATACGTTTTGTTATTCTCTGCTTTATTTTTTACATAATAGACTTTATTTTTACGATATTTTTGATTTTTACTGTTTGGTTTATCGGGAATAGTCATTTCTATGAGTCCGTTTTTAAGTGCCGGATTGAGATAATTTTTTCTGAAAGTAGGTCTATGTGAAAGTCCTAATCGTTGCATAAGCTGAGTAGCAGATAGCACTTCATTTCCCATACAATTTAACAGTATTTCAACTTGGTCGCTAACTTGGTCGCTAACTTGGTCGGTGGTGTCTAAATCATTTAGGGCATCGAATATTATTTGCATCATCATTTCTACAAATACAGTACAGTCAGCTTTGTTATCTGAGATAGCGAGAGCGTCATAATATTCTTGTTGTCGCTCTTTTATAAGTTCTTCAATAGGTAACCAAGAGAATAATTTATTCCATTGACTAAGTAATAGTGTGTGCCACATTCTACCGATTCGTCCGTTGCCATCTGCAAACGGATGAATAAATTCAAACTCATAGTGAAAAATACAACTTTTAATTAAAATATGCAATGGAGATTGTTTGTACCATTCAAATAGGTCGCTGATTAATTGGGGTACATAATTTGCAGGAGGAGCGGTATGAATTAATTTATTTCCGTCAAAAAAATACCGACACCGCCATTTCTAAAACGACCATTTTCTTTAACTAAATCATTCATCATTAGCTTATGTGCTTTTAACAAATCTTCAATACTAAGAGGATTGAGTGTAAGCATTATATCATAAGCTTCATATGCGTTTTGCACTTCTTTGATTTCTTGAGGTGCACCCAAAATTCGCTTACCATTTATAACCGCTGTAACTTGTTCTAATGATAATGAATTGTGTTCAATAGCCAGAGATGAGTGAATTGTTTTTATTCTGTTTTCACGTCTTAGCTTTTAAACTGCTGCTTTTATGCAATATACTTACTTGTCCGACAAGTTCACTGGTTTTGGCAAGTAAATTTATTATATCGTCATTAATTGAAAATGGTGGTTTGTATTCCATTTAGCATACCTGCCTTTCTATAAGCTATTTACAAATATTATATCATATTTGTTTCATATTTTCAAATCAATATAAATTTTAGAGTGAAGTATGTTATCAGATGTTCCTTTGGCATATAGTGTATTAACAAACTCACCTATATTCCAACACTTTAACATATTCTGAAAAACTATAACTGCTGTTGTTAAAGCTTTGGTTCATGATAACCATAGGAGATTAATATTTTTGTGGCAAATACAACCGTTCCGATATATTTCTGTTATGATGTCTGAATGCTATTTTTGGTTGTCATTACACTTTATCATCTCACGCGGTGTACGACCCGTAAAATGCTTAAAATTGCGGTTGAAGCTGCATAGGCTGTCATAGCCGCACTCCTCCGCAATCTGCTGTATCTGCACATGATTTTGATTGCTGAGCATATACAATGCTCGGTTTATTCTGTATTTATTCAAATACTCCGTATAACTTATTCCCATACGTTTTTAAAGGTTCTCGATAGATACGAATACCCATAAGACAATTCTTCGGCGGCTGTCTGCAAAAGGCAGGGAGTTTTAAAGTTCTTTTTCAATATATCGTAAAATTTTAATGAGCAACTGTGACTCCTCATTATTTGCGGCTTCTTTAAAATTCGTACTCTCCACTAAAATTCCGAATATAGAATATAACAAGCCCTTTTGCTCAAAAAATATTTTTCGCGTCAAAATATTTTTTGAAATTCGAAAATCTCCTTAATATCATTTTTTTCGGGAAGCATATTTTGATAGCGGTTTGTAAATTCGGGGATTAAATCAGGCATAAAAGTGATTACACGCATTTTTGAGCTTTTTTTCCGTTTCATAGCTATGGAGCTGACGTGGAAATATTATTACGCTGTCATTCTGTTTTAAATTATATAATACGGTATCTATTGTAATATTTATTTCGCCGTCAATAATAAAGCAAATCTCAAAAGACTCGTGGTAATGTATATTCCAATTCAGATTATCCACATCATATGAAAGAAATTTGTAATTCGGGTTTTCCCATTCTTTTTCGTACATCATAAAAATCACCTGTTAAAAGTATATCATTTCATATACTCTCGGTCAAGATTAAAGAGCAAAAATTGATTAGTTTACGGCAAATATATATTTTTACCTATATATTATTATATGATAAAATACTATAATAAAAATAATATTTTAACGGAGGTAGGAAAATGATATTGAAAAAATTGATAAGTGTAATGAGCGTATTTGCTATTATCGTATCGTCATTTACCACAGCAGTTGTCAGCGCTGACGAGGAAATGACACCGATTGCCTGTACGCAAAGCGCGTCATACTTGACGGACGGTGACGGAAATGTTACGCAGACGATAGTGAACTATGCGGGCAAGGAGGATATTTCAAATATTAACTGGAATACCAAATCAAATTCTTGGGGCGGAGTGGGCGTTCTTGAATTTACCGTTCCTGCGGCAGAAGCGAAACGCATAAAATCCGCCACACTTACCGTAAGCGTACATAACGGCTCGTCAAGAAGCGGTGGCAGAACATATGATATATATCCAGCCGACATCACAATAAACGCCGATACAACGGCTTCCGAAATAAAGGCGATTTCACTTGACAAAAGTATGTATCAGGCGGAGGGGGTTAAACAGGGCGAAACGCGCACGGACCAAATATCAACCGAAACAATTCGTGAATATGTAAAAGGCAAGGTAAAAGCAGATGTGGAAAGCAAAAGTACAATTCGCGTTTTCAAACTCGTCACAGACGCTTGACATAGACCCGAAAACAGCGACGCTCGCACTTACAATGTATGACGGCGGCGTTGCACTTGATAAAAACGAGCTTATTCTATCTACCTCCGGCGAGCCTCAAAGACTTACCTACTCTATTTTCGGAGAGGGAATAAATGATGGTGACCTTGTATGGATAAGCGAAAATGAGGATATAGCCACCGTTGACGACACAGGTCTTGTCACACCGAAAAAGGCAGGCAGAACAGTGGTGTCTATAAAAACGGCTTACAGCAGTTTCAAAGCCGACTGCGCCGTTACTGTATTGCAGGCGGCTCAGGATATAACTATTGACAAAGCCTCTCTCTCACTGCTATCGGGCGGTAAAAACGGCGAACTTACAGCCAAATTGCTGCCCGAAACAGCAGTTAAACGACAAATAAAATGGACGTCCTCAGATGAGAATGTAGCAACTGTTTCATCAAACGGTATTGTGACTCCTATAAGCGTTGGTGAAACAATAATTACCGCAGCGGCGGCTGACAACGAAAAGCTTACGGCTTCATGCAATGTAACGGTAGCGGAAATGGCTGAACCTCAAAGCATTTCACTTGATAAAGAAAATGTATCTTTACCAAAGCTCGGTGCAACAACCGTAGTAAATGCAAATATTCAGCCGTCAAACGCGGATGACAGAATTACTTGGACTTCAAGTGATGAAAAAATTGCAAAGGTTTATGATGGCGTTATTGTCGCAGGCGAAGTCGGCACAGCGGAAATAACAGCCACTACATCAAATGGCAAAACAGCGAAATGTACTGTAACAGTAACAGAAGATAAGCAGCTTATAACAAACGACCGTTTCTATACCGATACAGACGGAAATATCCTATATTCGCAAGGTGGTGGTATATTCAAATTCCCTAATGATGATAAATATTATTGGTACGGCGTTCGGTATAAAGAGGCTGTAACGTATGCGACTGACCCTCTTTAGGTAAAACGGTTGAGCATCCTGCTTTTGAAGCATACACTTGCTACACATCAGATGATTTGGTAAATTGGAAATATGAAGGCGATGTCGCAACGCTTGAAACTCTGGGTCAATCATGGTGTGGTTGGGCAGGCAGATGCGGTGTGGTATATAACGAAAAGGCAAATAAATATGTTCTTGTATCACAGTTTAACGGAACGATTATCGCAAGTGCGGATAATCCGAAAGGCCCATTTAAAACAGAAAAGGGATATTTTTGGGGTGGAACGTCACTTCCTGTTATCGCAAATGGTGATACAGGTGATTTAACAATGTTCTATGATGAAGACAGCAAAGGTTATATGATATGTTCAAGCGCGAACGGCAGAGGACATTTATATATTGCACCTATGGATGAAACTAAGAATTTCTGTGATTTTGATTTTGATAATATAAAAAAGAGCTGAACGGTTCTACCGGTTCATATTTTGATGAAGATGGTACAATAAAACAAAAAGATAAAGGCGGTATAGGGGTGACTGTATGTTTAAATACAAAGACCATTATTATTTTACCGGTTCAGATTTATACGGCTGGCGTGGTTCAAGAGTGTATGTGTTTGAATCAAAAGATATACTCGGCGATTACAAATTAAAGCCGGATTATATTGATACTTCAAAATCAAGTTCAAATCTTCCGTACATTATGCCGGGTGCAAAGTATAGCTATGCACACAATTCACAAACCGGATTTTACTATACGCTTCACGGAAGCAAGCAGGACACGGTTATTTATTGTGGTGACCGTTGGTGTGATTTCGGAACACATGGTATAGGATATAATCAGTGGGTTCCACTGACAATGGACGGATATACTCCTCATTTCAACGATTTAAGTCAATGGAAATTAAACTCAGAAACAGGCGAGTGGACAATTGGCGACGGAAATAATTATATTGCAAACAATGAATTTGATGCCGACAGAGTTGATGTTAAATCATTGACAGGTTGGGAATGCAGTGACAGTACAGACGGTTCGGTAAACGGGAATGTAAAAGCAAGACGTTTTTTACGGCAACTATGCCGCAAAGCAAAGTGCAGACACAGATTATACCGCAAGAATTAAACAAACAATTAAAGATTTGCCAAACGGTATATATACACTTCGAGCAAGCGTTATGTCAAGCGGCGGACAAAATGAATGTGTATTGTATGCAAATACAAACAATAAGAAATACACAGCTTCTCTAAAATCAAAAATGAGTAATTGGACAGATGTCGTTGTAAAGGATATTATTATTGAAAACGGAGAATGTGAGATTGGCTTGTACTCAGACTCACCGGCAAACTGTTATGTAAGGATAGACGATATGTATTTAACAAGAAATTATGACGGTACGGTTATCGAGGGTAGGTTAAATACTAATGTTCCGGATGAGCATATTGAAGATTCAATTACACTGAAAGATATGCAGGGCAACGCAGTAAATAAGCTTAACGGCGCAGAGGTATATGCCGAGGCAGTATATACAAACGACAATGCAGACAGAAAGGAATTAACATTGTATATGGCTTTGTATGATAACTATGGAAAATTAAAATCTGTAAAGCAAAGAAAAGAAACAATCGCTGCATACAGCACTTCCACGATAAAGACGGACAGCTTAAGTGCAGATACTGACTCATATATCAAGCTGTTCTTGTGGGGAGGACGGAATGAAGCCGTTATATAATTCAATAACAATTAAGGAGGCAAAGTGATGAAAAATAAACTTAAAAGAATTTTAGGAGTGATAACAGCAATATCGCTTCTACTGCAAATGTCATTTGTTATAACCTCAAACGCGGCGGAATATTTTTTCGCTTGATTTTGAAAGTGCAACGGATACAATGGGCTGGACGTCTGCAAATGCTCCGGGCGATATGTCAATAGCAACAGATGAAGACAACAGTATCAATAAGTATTTCAAATTTGCAAATACAAACGGAAGTGGAACACGAAATGCATACTATACCTTCGATTCTGACGCTCAGACAACGGAAAATGGTAAAGCAGTTATCGAATTTGACTTCTATATGACGAATACAGGAAATGAAAATATAAATCAGCTTGTATTACTTGATTCTGCAGCAGGCAACCCTAAAGGCAATGCAAATTACAGCGGAAATAATTATATCTTTTCATTTACACAACCTAAGAATAGTGATAAACTCATCATAAATAATTTAGATGGTTCTAAGGAAACATATACAACAACAGATTGGACGAATAAATCAGGCTGGACACACGCAAAGGCGATTATGGATTTTACAGAGCATAATGTGACAATCACACTGTCAAGTCCTGACGGTGAAACGGTATATTTTGATAACAAGGTCCCTATGGGGACAGACTTAAAAATCGGAAAATTACTGATTTGTGAGGCGAGAAAGAATACGGCTACATTCGGCATTGATAATATCGTAGTCCGCGCATACGATAGCGCGCTTGATGCCGGAAACGCATATTATAAAGTAACTTATGATGTAAAAGGCAAAACCACCGAAGAAACTGTAAAAGGGCAATACAAGTCCGTTAAATATTCCGCGACTTAACAAACTATGGATATATATTTAAGGGGTGGCAAGTAAATGATGACACTGAAAATCTGATTGATGATTTAAAGGAATATAAAATTACAGCCGATACAAAATTTACGGCAATTTATGAAAAAGATACGGAATATATTGAGCCAATAATTTCTGCTGAAATAAAAGGGCAATTCCTGATGACCTTCGGCGATAGTCCCGACATTGCCGCCGGAAAACAAATATACACTTACGCTTACAGGCGAACGGAACGATTATTACCGCCGATACGATAGACAGCCGAATAGACGATTTTAACATTGAGTGGGATATAGACGGTTTTAAAACTGTAAACGATACCGATAAATATTGCGATAGCTATGGCGAGTTTGCCGAGCATACGAAACACTGCGACAGAGGTTTTGTTTATGCTTAGACAATGCGATTTTAATTTTTATGGTAAGCTAAATGCCACAGTGACATATAACGGCGAAACAATCGAAGCGTCAATGTATGTTGCCGCAACAGGTGATAAGAGCATGGCAGATAACCAAATCTTGCCTGAAGCAGGCTACCCATCCGACTTTGACGAATATCCCGACAGTCTTGTTGGATATACTACATTAAAGGACACTTACGGCGGTAACGATATTATGGTCGGCGGCTGGGGTATGTCCGGTTCAGATAGCGGTGATGCAGTTATTATGAAAGAGGAGAATAACAAATTCCTTAGAATTAATTGCCCAACATCGAGTAAATCACATATGTTCACAAATTCAATAGATACACCGCAAAAACAAATTATATTTGAGCAGAATATACGCTTTAATGGCAATGGATGTATTACACTTACATCAAAACAGCCGTATTGGACGGATAAGGAAGGCTATACAACGCCTGTAACGCTTGAATTTGACGGAACAACAATAAAGCTAAATGGCATAGCTATAAAAAATAATGATATTGATGTTACAGTCAACAAGGGCAAGTGGTATAAAATTGTACTGTCGGCTGACAAGACTACCGAAAGTTGTTTTGTAAAGGTGTATGACTTAAACGGTCAGTTTGTCGGTGAAACCGATAGCATAGCGTGGACTGAAAACTCGGAGCCGACATATTACTCAATCGGTTTTGCAAATAAGCAGACAGGAACGGTTGATTTTGATGCATATAGAGCATATTATCCGGCTGCGGATATTTCAACCTATACACTCAATATTTCACAGGAAACTTTGTCAATTCCAAACAAAGATACTGCAACATTATCTGCATCGGTAAAAAGCAAAGAAGGATATAATATAACAGGTGCGGCAGAATGGTCAATCTTAGAAGATGATATGCAAGACATTATAATAACTCCCGATGTAGTAGATTCTCACAAAGCAACAATAACTCTGGGTGAGGGTGCATCAGCCGGTGAGGCAACTGTTCAGGTGAATATCGGCGGCTATACCAAAACCATAAAGCTCAATATTACCGACTCGGCTGAAAGTATAAAGTTTACATCATCACAAGGAAGCCTTGCAATACCGCTTGATGAAAAATCAGTAAATACTGCTAAATACAGTGCGGCGGTAATCAACGGTGATGGTATGGATTTGAACAGAAATGTATTGCTTGGAATATATGACAAAAATAATGTCAATAAATATAATCTTCCCGACGGTATATCGTTTGACGCATCAGCGGGTACAATAAGCGTTACATCGGCAGCTGTTCCTTGTGTGTTCACCGTAAGAGCCACAGGAGAAAGCAGTGACGGCAAAATATTATCAAGAAGTGTTAAGGTCACAGTTCACGGTTTATCATTTGACTTCGGAAGTGGTGCGGATGAAAGTGTTACAGAGGGTTATACGGATATTAATCCTTTAACAACTTATACCGTATCACGCGGTTATGGAATAGAGGGAAGTGCAAAAGCAGAAGGCACACCAAGTATTGATAATGCAGAATCTGATTATTTGTCGGGTGATTTCACTTTTAAAGCTAAGGTTACAAAAAGGAAAACATTACAGAGTAAAGATTGCTTTTAGTGGTGATTTGGTGTCTGAATATGTAAGTGAAGCACTGTCAGGTCATGAAAGAACTCTTGCCGCAGAGGGGACAACACATACGGGATATACTGTAAAAACAGAAGAAATAACCGAACAAGTATATGATATTCCGGTTGTGGATGATGTAATGGATTTAAAATTCTCAGGTGCAAGGGTTGCGTATATATCAATAGAAAAGGTTGAAAAAGACTGCCGCCGAAAAACCTAACATTTGGTCTGTCGGCGATTCAACTATCGGCAACAGCGGCTCATACGCATATAATTTAGCACGTGATCAAGCCAATTATCCCGAGTTTACCGCACTTGCCGATTATCATAATAACGGTAAGGGTTCAAGAAATCTTAAAACATATTATACACAGGGCTGGCTTGATAATATTCTGATAAACATAAGACCGGGCGATATTGTCACCATTGGAAATATGGGGACAAATCCGGGCGGAATGTCCGGTACGCAGTTTAAGGCTCCGCTTGACTATTATGTTGATGCGTGTCTTGCAATGGGTGCAAAAAGTAATACTTACAAGCTATACCCCCGCACGGCTGCGTTGAAGGCTACGAATATGTATATGATAAAACAACACATACATTCCACGGCTGTCGAGAGGATGCGTATGATTCTTTAGGCATAAGAGTTATCTACGAGGAAAGAAAGGATGATCCTGATATTTTAGGATTTATTGATATAGGACTTAACGCTGACAATGCATTTAACGAATATGTAGCGGATTATGCAAAGAACGGTTATGAAAACGAGGATGCGGCGGCAAAGGCAATTATGGATTGCTTCGGCGACCATAACCATTACGGCAACGGGGGACGATCACAGCTTGCGGGCGATTTAATGCTTAACGGCTATGGAACTGCACCGGGTATAGTGTCGGAGCTTGTAAGAGTGCTGACTGAGAGCACAAATAAACCTTGCGTTAAAATAGAAGCGGAATATGACGATAACGGCACACTTGTCAATTTAACAACCACACCTGCAAAGGTGTCGGAGGCACAAAAGGCAGAACGCAGTAAAAATTCGCTTATTACATATTGGTATTCGTTCGAAAATATGAGACCTGTAATCAGTGAGTAATTAGTTTATAAGCTACATTCATATAAAATAAGCCGAATTTGTCGATTTGATTTGATAAATTCGGCTTGTTTATAATTTACCGTTTAATTTCGTGATTTTTGAGATTAGAATAGCAAATTCTTCGTCTATGCGTTTGAACGTATTTATTAGTCAAACCAATTTCATTTGCAATTCATCTTTCATTGTGATATATTAGTTGTATATTTAGTTTGTTTGCGGTAGAATTTTATTTCGCCATTTACACTATATAGTTTGATATAATATCAATATCGGAGGATATTATAATGAGCAGCATTACAAGAAACAATTTTTCAATACACAGTAATTCAAAGGGTAATTTACTAAAAACAGAATATCAGAAAGACGGAATAGTGTATTTTGTTAAATCAGGACGTTTACAGGTTCGTGATTTTCCTGAAAAGTGGGGAATTGAGCCTGTTATTGAGGTGCTATGTTATGAAATAGGCAAGCTAATGGGATTAAATGTAGCGGAGCAAAGTCTTATTGGTATGGAGGGAATTAGATACGGTAAGAATTTCAGAACTTTGGTTTGCAGTTCTCCCGATTTCAGAAACGGAAAAACGTTAATATATTTGGCAAGTCTATATGCGGAGGATGAAAGCAATATTGATTTTGAAAAGCTTTGCAGAAACACCGGGTGCGGAAATGATTTAATAAATCTGTTGGCATTTGATTTGATTATAATGAATGAGGATAGGCATAACAGTAACGTAGGATTTCTTATGTCGGATAACGGAGAGCTTAAATTGTCGCCTATATATGATAACGGATATTCTTTTGCTTTATGATGATATAAAAGGAATGTTGAATGATTTTAAATCGGCATATAGATACTGTCTTTGTAATGCACCGTTGTATGAGGAAAGATTTAATGCGGCGGAAAGAATATTTCAGAAAATGTCTAAAATATATGTGCCTACAATTAATCTTAATATTGAAAGAAATCAAGTTGCAGATAGGGTTATGGCGGTAAAGAAAACATACAGCGAATTGGTTTATGCGGATATAAATAATATTCAGCTAAAAGATATTTGGTGGGAAAAAATTATAGACTTTATAATGTGGAGGATTGAATATGTTAGAGATTTACGAGATAGTGTGGCGGAATAAAGACGTTACAGGATATTTGGAATATAATACGAAAACAGATAAATTTCAAGCATATTTAAAGGATAGGAAAATCCTAATCCTAGAGGTCTGTTTGGAATTTTGAAAATATCCGATGTTGTGGAGGATAGTCGTGTAAGGTTGTATATAAGCGATTGCGTTGTTCCGAAAACACGAGAGAATATTGATGATATATTAAAACATCTCGGCATGGGCGAATATAATCAGTGGGAGATTTATAAAAGAATATGGGTGTTAATGTGAGTGATTATGCAAGTATCAGATTTTATAAAAATTCTGATTCGAATGATTTTTTTTGTCCGATATGAGAGAATAAATTATATTTTTTATTAAAAGTGGTGATATAATGATAGAGGCATTGAATTTTACCAGATTGCAAGAAGAAGTTCGTGACAGATATGAATATAATGAACAATGTATTGTTGGAATCATTTTTGCCAGATATGACTTACAGCATGTACAGAGAATTATTGAGGAAAATTATTTGTATTGGAATTATAATACAAAAAGATATTTAGATATTTTTTTGGCGGGTTATGGAGAATATTTATGCCCGAATGATGAATCAGCTACTAAAAAAATATTAAAATTTGAAGGAAATGACACTCGTATATATTATGATTTAGAGTCTTTTTATCAGTGTTAAAGAACAATTTAATCATTATTTAAAAAGATAAAGATAAATACAAAGATAAATTACAGCTTGTTCTTGTAAATTATAAAAAGGAAAACTTAGATTTGACAAATATATTAGTATTGATTTAGAACAAAACTTAGATGATAATTATAAAAAAAATAAGAGAAATATTTGAATATATAACTAATGCGTGTCGTAATTTGCATGATGTTGTTGAATTAAAAGAACGTATGGAGAAAGACAAAGCGAAAAAGATGGATTAAAGGAATTACAATAAGTAATGTAAGTGATGTAATTAATGTTGCTAAAACAGTTGGAGGGATTTTGATGAAAAGGAATTTTATAATCGGAGTGATAACAGGAGCGTTGGTATTTGGTACGGTTGGTGTTTTTGCGGGGCAATATATTGCTACCGAAAATACTTTCCCCTATAAAATTGAATAACAACAACGTTAATTTAAAATGGATATAATGTTGACGGTAGTACATATTTTAAACTTCGTGATATAGCAGATGTTGTAGGCGGATTCAATGTGGATTTTAAAAACAATACTATCAGATTATCAAAAAGACGGATATGTT
>VOFC01001320.1_pt1 | contig 38000 bp, 59 predicted proteins | sample 5384161 | NCBI WGS metagenome assembly VOFC01 (sample SAMN12384722, study PRJNA508395) | human gut metagenome | isolation source: healthy gut B | host: Homo sapiens | reverse complement strand
CTGCAAAGCATTGACCTCCGCGGTTCCGGCTCTGGAGCAGCACGTTCTCGCCCAGTTTATCTCCGGCGGACATTATGAACGCCACCTCTCCCGGATGCGGAAAGAATACCGCAACCGCCGGGCCGAGGTGGTGGAAGCCTTCCGTTCCAGTGCGCTGGCCCCCCGCGTTACATTTTCCGAGGAGCGGGCCGGGCTGCATTTTCTCCTGCGGCTGGATACCGGTCGGTCTGATGCCGAGCTGTATCAATTAGCTGCCCGGATGGGCGTCCGGCTGGGCTTTTTGTCGGAATACGCCGCCGTTCCCAAGCCGGAATTTGCCCATACACTGGTCATCAATTATGCCGGGCTTTCACCGCAGCGCCTGCCGGAAGCTATCCGGCTGCTTTCCGAGGTGCTGCTGCCACTGCTGTAGCAGCCCGATCTGCTTTTGGGAGGTCTTGCTTATGAACGCCGTGATCCGCGCGAAACGGGATCTCATTTTCTCGGTGTCCGTATTCGGCACCATCGGCATCTTCGTCCGCTGGATCGGCCTGCCCTCCAGCGTCATTGCTCTGGTGCGGGGCGCTGTAGGGGCGGCCTTTTTACTTCTGCTGGCCCGCTTCCGCCATGCGCCCATTGACCGGGCCGCCCTCCGCCGCCGCTGGCAGCTGCTTCTGCTGTCCGCTGCGATGATGAGTTTCAACTGGATCACCCTGTTTGAAGCTTACCGCTACACCACCGTAGCGACCGCCACCCTCTGCTACTACATGGCTCCCATTTTTGTCACGCTGATCTCCCCCGTTCTTCTGAAAGAGCGGCTGACAGCCCGAAAAGCTCCTCTGTGTGTTCCTTGCGCTGGCTGGTATGGTATTTGTCTCCGGCGTGCCGCAGTCCGGCCTGCCGGGGCCGTCTGAGGCAAAGGGCATTCTGCTGGCTCTCTGCTCCGCCGCGCTGTACGCCGGGGTGATCCTCATTAACAAGTATCTGGCCGGCGTTCCCGCCTATGACCGCACCCTTTTGCAGCTGGCCTGCGCTGCGGCGGTGATGATCCCCTACATCCTGCTGACGGAGGATCTGTCCGCCATGAGCGTCACGCCGTTGGGCGCGGTTCTGCTGCTGATCGTGGCGGTGTTCCACACAGGCTGGTGCTATGCGCTCTATTTTGGCTCCATGACGGTTCTCTCCGCCCAGACAGTGGCACTTTTCAGCTATATCGACCCCATCGTAGCCATTCTTCTCTCCGCCCTGCTTCTGAGGGAGCCTTTGGGCTGGAGCGGAATTCTGGGAGCGGCGCTGGTTCTCGGCTCTACGCTGGTCAGCGAACTGCCGGTTCCCGGAAAGGGCTGACACCGGCGGTTGGATTCCGTCAAAGCGCTGTCGTTTGCAAACAAAATATGCGCCCCGTGAACGTCGGATGAATCCGGCGTTCACGGGGCGCAGCTGTCTGTGCAGATATGGGCGGTCAGATCAGCGTCACGGCCAGCCATGCCAGTCCGATGGCTCCGGCCCCCATCAGGGTGTAGACCATCGGATTCAAAGACCGCCACGCCCGGCCGAAGCGGCTGCCGCCCGCCACATAGCTGTGCGCCACCCGCCGCGCTTCCTCCACCAGTTCTCTGGAGGTGATCCCCTCCCCGGCGGCATCGTTGCGTACAATGAAGATCGCCTGTTCAAAAAAGCGCTGATCCGGGGAATCCAGCACCACCACCCGCCGGGAAATTCCTTTTACCATTCCATTACGCCTCCTTCTGCTTGCTGGTTTCATTTTCCCGCAAAGACGGGCGGTCTATACCGCTTTTCGGAATTTTTTCCCCCTCAGACCGCCTGTTCCTGCGAAAGCGGGCGGTAGAGGACCTGTACGGCGCAGTCATCCTGCAGGCGTTCCCGGCGGATACTCTCCGAGAGGATCAGATTGGCCAGCGTCTGGGGATCGTCTCCGTTCCAGCCCGCCAGCAGATCCTGAAGCCACTCGTCCCGGTTGGGGTCTGCCACGCCATCGCTGATCATGACGGCAAAGCTGCCCGGTTCCAGCGTGGCCGTGGTGATGTCCGGCGCGGCCGGCGTTCCCCGGAGTCCCACCGGCAGGCTGCTGCCGGTGATCCGCCGGACAGCGCCGTTTTTCTTCAGATAGCTTGGGGCGGCGCCGAACTTGTAGAACGCAGCCTCATCTCCCCGCAGGATGCAGAGATCCACCGTGGTAAAGCTGCCGGTCTCCGCACCCCCGGAGGGCCATAGCGGAATTCAGGGTGGTGAGGGCAGCCTCCGGCTGGATATCCGCCTCCAAAAACTGCCGCAGCAGCCGGCAGGTGAGGGAGGACTCCCGCCGGGCGGCGTCCCCGCTGCCCATACCATCCGCCAGCAGCAGGCACCAGACGCCGCTCTCCGTCCGGAAGGCCTCCATGGTGTCGCCGCAGACCATTTCCCCCTCCTTGGGCCGCAAAGCCGCGCCGATGTCGCAGCTCTGCTTTTCTCCGAAAGGCCGTCCGGGTCTCTCCCAGTCCCGCAGCCGCTGCGCTCAGCAGATCGGACATCTGGGCATACTGTCCCTTGGCGCTGCGGCGGGTCTCCTCCAGCTGGCGGCGGTACTGCTTGCGCAGCAGGAAAGCGGACAGCTCCCCGTTGACGGCCTGAAGCAGCTCCGTCAGGTGGATGCACCGATCTGCAAAATGCTGGGGAAAATCCTTGGCCTTGGCTTTGCCCCGTTCCAACAGAAAGGGGGTGGCGTCGTTGAGCGCGTTGAAGGTGGCGGTGTAATCCTTTTGCCAGCACAGTTCGCACAACGCGCACCCCCGGCATACCTTTTCCGCCGCCCGGTCAAAGATCACTGCCGGATTTTCCTCCGCTGACGGAGCCGTGCGGCTCATGCTGTCGTACAGCTCCCGCAGGGCTTCCGCCGCGCGGCTCAGCCGTTCCCGCAAAGCCTTTTTCTGCGCCGAATCCGCCGCCTCCGCCCGCTGGATCCGCTTGCCGCCGAAAGCGCGCCCCGGAATGGCCAGAAACAGAAGCGCCCCCGCCGCGGTTTCCAGCAGCAGGCTCTGCGCCAGCTCCTCCCGTGAGGTCATCATCGCCGCCAGCGCCCCCAGAAAGAAGGCGGCTGCCGATAAAGGGCGGCGGCTGCACCGGGCCGCCAGCAGAGCCGCCACGCCGTAGGCGGCGGTGAACAGGCCACTGCTTCCGACTGCAAGATCTGTCATCAATCCCAGTCCCAGCCCGGCGGTCACGCCGGGGAGCGGCACCCCGGTCATAAGCCGTATAGGCCAGCAGCGCGCACAGCAGGACCCGTCCCACAGAGACATTCAGGATCGTCAGGTCCCCCAATGCCAGCGTCAGCGCCGCCCCCAGAAACAGCAGCCCCTCCGGGGCCAGACGCTCCTCCGGTCTCTGGAACAGCTGCCGGAAGAAATAAGCGGATACGCCGGTCAGGGCGGCAGCCCCGCACAGGGTGCAGCCTCCTCCATAGGGGAAAAGGACTGGATTACATAAATGCCCCCCACTGCCAGCACCATCCCAGCCGACAAAACCGGCAGCACCCACTGGCGTTCCAGCAGCTTTGTCTCCCGGAACGCGGTGGAAGCCGTCAGCACCAGAATTCCCACCGCCGTAAACGCCAGCGCCTTGGGAAATTCCAGAAACAGCAGAGCGCCCGTCACACCGCCCAGCAGGGCGGCGGCGCCGTCCGCCCCCGGCCCGGCCGCCGCGATGCAGCCCAGCGCAAAGGGCGCGTAGTCCCCCGCAGTCTGACTGGCAGTCAGCGCCGCCGTCAGGAAAAAGCGGATGCCCCAGTTCAGCCACCGGCCGGACTGGAGCTTTTGAACGGTCATGGGCCTGTATTCCACAAAAAGACCCCTCCTTTGTATGAATCATGGCACCAGTTTACAGCCTGTCCCCGGAAAAATCCGTCGCAATGAGGATCATGCCCGTATTTTCTGTTTTCCTTGCATTTTTCCCGAAAATCCGATACACTGAATGAGCAATTTCAGTTTTTTGGAGGCATCATATGCACATCGGAACCGTGGAAATCAACTCCCAGCTGGCTCTGGCTCCTATGGCCGGGGTGACGGACGCCGCTTTCCGGCAGATCTGTTCCGAGCTGGGAGCGGGCTACACTATTACGGAGTTGATCTCCTCCAAGGCTCTGTGCTACCACGACAAAAAGAACCTTTTCCCTGCTGACCCAGTTCCCCGGAGAGCATCCCGCCGCTGTGCAGATCTTCGGCAGCGACCCCGTCTGTATGGCAGAGGCCGCCCAGATCGCCATGGAGTACAGCGGGGCAGATATTCTGGACATCAACATGGGCTGTCCCATGGGCAAGATCGTCAACAACGGGGACGGCGCGGCCCTGATGAAGGACCCGGACCTGGCGGGCCGCATCGTGGAAGCGGTGGTGAAAGCGCTGCCCGGCATCCCGGTCACCGCCAAATTCCGCCGGGGCTGGGATCTGGGACACTGCAACTGCGTGGAATTTGCCCGGACGCTGGAGCAGGCAGGCGCTTCCGCCGTGGCCGTCCACGGCCGCACCCGGGCGCAGGTCTACGGCGGCACCGCCGACTGGAACTGCATCCGGGCGGTGAAGGAGGCTGTGTCCATCCCCGTCATCGCCAACGGCGACATCTGGAAGCCGGAGGACGCGGAGCGTATTCTGCTCCACACCGGAGCGGACATGGCCATGATCGGCCGGGGCTGCTTCGGCAATCCCTGGATCTTCCAGCAGGCGCAGGCCGTTCTGGACGGGAAGCCGCTCCCCCCGCTGCCGCCGCTGGCGGAGCGGTGCGAAACCGCCGTGCGGCAGATCCGTATGGCCGCCGCCTATAAAGGGGAACGGGTAGCCGTACTGGAAGCGCGGAAGCAGTATTGCTGGTATCTCAAGGGGATCTCCCCATGCCAATTACTATAAGGAACAGATCGTACAGATGAATACCCTGGAGGATGTGGACCGCATTACAAAAGGCATCCAACGGGATCTGCGGGATTAGGAGGGGCCATGGACAATCAGGAGCAAAACTGGATCCAGTCCGCCCGAAACGGCGATCAGGCCGCCTTCGGGCAGCTGGTCATAAAGTACCAGAAACGGGTCTATGCCCTGACGGTGCGGATGTGTCCCACGCCAGAGCTGGCAGAGGAGGCGGCGCAGGAGGCATTCCTCGCTGCGTGGCAGGGCCTGCCCTTTTTCCGGGGAGGATTCCGCCTTTGCCACATGGCTTTACCGGCTGACCTCCAACGCCTGCGTGGATCTGCTGCTGCGGAAGGAGGGGCGCCACCAGGGGCCGTCCCTGGATGATGAGGCCGTCAGTGCGGAGGTCCCGGATACAAGGCCCACGCCGGAAGCTGCGGCGGAGCAGAAGGAACTGCGCGCCCAGATCGAAGCGGGGCTGCGGACGCTGTCCCCGGAACACCGGGAGGTGCTGATCCTGCGGGAGATCCAGCAGCTGAGCTACGACGAGATCGCCGACGCGCTGTCGCTGGACCTGGGAACCGTAAAGTCCCGGATCAGCCGGGGGCGGCGGCAGCTGCGGAATTTTTTGATGGAACAGGGGAACTTTTCGGCTCCCGCTGCGTCTAAGAAACCAGAAAGGGGGCTGTGAAATGAAGATCCATGAAAACGCCGCCCTGCTGGACGCTTTTGTAGACGGAGAACTGACGGCTGCGGAAATGGCCGAGGTGCAGGCGCATCTGGCCGAATGTCCGGGCTGTCAGGCCTATGTGGATGATGCGCTGGCAATCCGGGCGGACTTTCCCACAGCGGACTCAACGGAGCTGCCAGCGGATTTTACCGACCATATCATGCAGGCCGTGGCCAAAACGCCCCAGTCCCGGCCTAAGAAGCAGCCGTGGGGCAAGCTGGCGGCCGCCGCAGCCTGTCTGGCGGTCATCGTGCTGGTGCAGTACGGCGCAGGGCTGTCCTCCCGCAATACTTCTAACGAAGCCGCCGCTTACACAGCAGACTGCGCGGCAGCGGAGAGCACCGTGGAACGCAGCGCGGACGCATCCTCCGGCGATGATACAGACAGCTGTCAGCCCATGGACTCCCCAGACGACAGTGGAGAACCCGATTCTGTCGCAGCAGACAGTGGAGAACCCGATTCTGTCGCGGCAGACAGTACCCAGCAGGCGAATAAAAGTGAAAGCACAGACGGCACAGCTTCCATCCAGAGCGCTTATCAGAATGGGAAAAGCGCCGTCCCCGTGATAACCGGGGCCGACCTCCCCACCGTGCGGGTCAGCGCGACGGAAATCGGCGATCTGCTGGACGACCGCACTCCCACCGAGCAGAAGGATACCGGCGTTGTCCGCTATCTGCTGACCCGGACGGAGTTCGACGCGCTGGCAGAAGAGCTGGCAGACCAGGGCGTTACGCTGGAGACGGAGGACACAGACAGTTCTCAGCTCTGGCTGGAAGTCTGCGGCAAATAAAACGCAGAGCCGCCGTTCATCGCATAAAGAACCAGTCCCGCCTGACGGCGGGACTGGTTCAGCGTATCGAAAAAAAGTCTTTTCGACACGCTGCTGCAAGTTTTTCTGCACTGAAAGTCCAGAAAAACTTATGATTTTAAGCGAAAGACACCCTTCCTGGGTTTCTTTCGCAACTTTTTTCCTTCCCGCCGCGCAACATTTCCGGGTTGACCGACAGTCCCAACCAGTCCCGCCTGACGGCGGGACTGGTTTTTCTATGTTTGCGGCGGCTGACGCCATTTTCGGGACGGTATGTTCTTTGCCCGCAGGCGGGTGTAGACGAGCCGCCGCAGCAGGGCGTACAGCACGCTGCACAGGGGGATAAACACCAGCATTCCCAGAATGCCCATGAGACTGCCGCCCACCGTCACGGCCGCCAGCACCCAGATGGAGGGCAGTCCCACGGAGGAACCCACCACATGGGGATAGATGAGGTTGCCCTCGATCTGTTGGAGCACCAGAAACAGCACAATGAACCACAGCGCCTGCCACGGGTCGTTGACCAGCATCAGCAGCGCGCCCACCGCGCAGCCGATGAACGCCCCCACAATGGGGATCAGCGCGGTCAGTGCGATCAGAACGCCTACAAGCAGGGCATAGGGGAAGCGGAGAATGGACATGGCGAGGACGAACATAGTTCCCAGAATCACGGCTTCCAGACACTGGCCGGACAGGAAATTGGAGAAGGTTTTTTCGCTGAGACGCAGGACGTCCAGCACCTGATCCGCCGCAGTCTCCGGCAGGAACGCATAGCACAGCTGGCGGCTCTGCCGGGCCAGCTTTTCCTTTTGCAGCAGGATATACAGGGCAAAAGATGAACCCGATGAAAAACGTGGTCACGCCGCTGACAATCCCGCTGACCAGTCCGCTGCCGGAAACGAGCAGCCCTCTGCCCCAGCTTTGAGCCAGCTCGATTGCTTTTTTGGAAAGGCTCTGCCAGTCGATGGACAGGCTTTCAATCTGTTCCGTCAGGGCAGGCAGATATTCCTGAAACCGGACGGCGCTTTCCTGTAGCCGTGCAAAGGCCTGAGGAGCCTGCGCGGCGATGGATGTAACCGCCTCCTCCACACCGGGAACAATGACCATGGCCGCCAGAGCCAGTACGGCGGCCACCGCCGCGATGGTAAGCACCAGCGCCAGCGGGCGGCGAAGCTTTTCCGTCTTTTTCGCATGGGGAAGCAGGTAGCGTTCCAGTCCCCGCATGGGAACGTTGAGGATAAAGGCAATGGCGCAGCCCAGCAGCAGCGGCGCCAGAACGCCAAGCAGCCAGACCACCGCGCCCGCTACCGTGCTTAAATGCAGCAGCGCGGCGGCAAAGGCGATACCGCCGCAGACAACGCCCAGCAGGGCTTTCACCGTCTGCTTGTTGAATTCCATATGTCAGGTTCCTTTCGTTGAATCAGACACCAGCCGGGTTTCCTTCCACTTGCCGCTCCGGAAACGGATCGTGAACAGCGCGCCCCGGAGACACTCATCGCAGGCCATGGCGATCCAGATGCCGATGAGACCGCCGCCCAGCACATCACCGAACAGCCAGCTGCCGCCCACGGCCACCACCCACATACTGAAGATCCCTACGCCCACAGGATACCACACGTCCCCGGCGGTGGTCAGGCAGCGAACCATAACGATATTGATGGAGCGGCCGATCTCCAGCCCGAATTCCACATAGAGGATCTGACGGCCCAGGGCGTGGATCACGGGATCTGCGGTAAAAATGCTGTAAATGGGGTCACAGAAGAGGAGGATGGTCAGCGTCAGCAGCTCGGAGGCAGCCAGCGCGATGCGGATGGTGGACCAGACACGGCCGCTGACCTCGTCCAGCTTCCGGCCGCCGATCATGTAGCCCAGAATGATCTGGGTGGCTTCCGCCACGGCGATGGAGTACACATAGGCCACGTTGGCCAGCATACTGCCATAGACCTTGGCGCTGACCACCGCCGCACCCATCAGATTGATGAAGCGGAGGATGAAGGTCTGGGATACGTTATAGGACAGGGATTCTGTGCCGGAGGGCAGAGCGATGCCCAGCAGGGTGCGGAATGTCTCTGCCGGGAAGGGACGCAGGTATTTCAGGGAGAAATGCACGCTGCATTTCCGCTTCAAGGTAATACAGGCCAGAACCAGTCCCACGGCTTTGGAGAAAACCGTGGACACGGCGGCCCCCGCTACCCCCATCTGGGGGAAGCCGAAGAACCCGTTGATGAGGATGGCATTGCCTGCCACGTTCAGAAGGTTCATAATGACAGACAGGGTTACGACCTCTTTCAGCAGGGTGTAGCTCCGCAGAACGGCGCAGAGCTGGATATACAGCCCCTGAAGCAGTACCGTACCGCCTACGATGCGGGTGTAAAGGCAGGCACCGTCAAAGGCGTCCTCCGGCGTCCGCAGGAGCTGAAAGACCAATTCCGGCTCTAAAAGCAAGAACAGGCCCACCAGAAAGCTGAACGCCGCGCTGAATGAGATGGCTGCCGTGGCGATCACATCGCATTCCTTACCGACCCGGCCTGCGCCGATGTGCTGGGTCAGGAGAATGGTGGCGGCGGTACTCATGGTGGTGAGCACGATGATGACCACGTTCATCACCTGATTGCCGTTGCCGATGGCGGCCACGGCGGCGGAGCCGAAGTGGGAGATCATGAATTGGTCCATATTGCCCACCAGCAGCTGCAATAGAAGCTCCGCAAAAATGGGCAGGGACAGGTGAAAGACCCGGCGGGTCTGGGGAGAAAAGTGCAGCGACATAATATTCTCCTTACTTCAATCGTTCAAAAGTAATCGTTTGATTTCAATATCGGAGCAAGTATATCCGCACAAAGTTCCTGTTTCAAGCGGTAAAGCGCCAAAAGAATCCCTGTAAATCGGAACTTCTTTTGGCGTTTTATCCATTCAGCCCTTTCGGTACTCCTCTGCCAGATGGCAATACCCACGGGCAGACGCCCGGTTGCCCTCGATTTCGGCTTCCGTCAGGGGGCGCACCACCTTGGCGGGGGTGCCAAGAATCATGGAACCGGCAGGGGCGTCCATTTTGCCCGTGACCAGCGCCCCGGCGCCCACGATGCAGTTATCGCCGATCTTTGCGCCGTTGAGAACGGTGGCGCCCATGCCGATGAGCACGTTGTCGCCCACGGTGCAGCCGTGGACAATGGCCCCGTGGCCGATGGTGCAGCCGGAACCGACCGTGGTCTCCTCGTGCAGCACCGCGCAGTCCTGAACGTTGGTGTTTTCCCCCACTCTGATAGCGCCCTCGTCGCCCCGGAGGACGGCATTGTACCACACGCTGACGTTGTTCCCCAGCGTCACATCGCCTACAATGGCAGCGCCGGGGCAGACCAGAACGCTCTTGTCAAAATTCGGTTTGGAAATCATGGGTTTTTCCTTCTTTCTCTGTAGTATTCAAAGGGAATGATTCAAATGGCAAAGTTGCCGTTTACAAAAACAGGGATCTCCCGCCCGTCATGGGTGGTGCCGACGATGGAGAGATCGGCGGTTCCCACCATGAAATCCACATGGGTCAGGGGAGTAGTTCAGGCCATGGGCCTGCACCTCTTCCCGCGCCATGGATTCGCCGCCTTCGATACATTCGGGATACGCCTCGCCGAAGGCCAGGTGGCAGGAGGCGTTCTCGTCAAACAGCGTGTTGTAGTAGAGGATCTTCTGGTTGGAGATCGGGCTGTCGTAGGGCACCAGGGCCACTTCACCGAAGTAGCTGGCTCCTTCATCCACGCTGATGGCGGCTTTCAGGAATTCCTCGCCCTTTTCCGCGTGGGCTTCCACAATTTTGCCCTCCCGGATGACAAAGTAGAATTTATCGATGATATTGCCGTCGTTCACCAGCGGCAGGGCGGCATAGACCACGCCGTTGATGCCGGTTTTCAGCGGGGCGGTGAAGATCTCCTCCGTGGGCATATTGGCCACGAATTCCACGCCGTTTTTCATCACGGAGTTGCCCGCCGCCCAGAGGTGATCCTCCGGCAGCTGGATGGTCAGATCCGTCCCCAGTGCGTTGGTATAGTGGAGATACTTGAAGTGATACTCGTTCAAAAGTGCTTTCCGGCGGCTCAGGGTGTCCAGATGCTGCCGCCATGCGGAAACCGCGGAGCCAATGCCCTTGATGCGGACCGTCTCGAAAATCGCGTCCCACAGTCGGGCCATGGCTTCCTCTTCCGGCAGGCCGGGGAACACCGTTTTGGCCCAGCTGGGAATGGGAACGGAGGCGATGCACCACGGGAAGCCGTTGCTCATCTGGAGCCGGTCAAAGACCTTGCGGATGACGGAGCCGGACTTCTGCGCCCGAACCAGACGGTCAGGCTCCACGCCCTTCAAAGTTTCCGGATCGCTGGCGGCAATGGCCAGATAGGCGGCCCCCATTTCCGCATAGCAGGTGAAAAACTTTTCACGCCACTCCGGCGCGTCGTCAAACACGCTGGCATCTGCCCGGAGGTATTTCATGCGGGCCAGCTCATCGTCGCTCCAGTTCATGATGACCTCCCGGCAGCCTGCGTCGTAGGCTGCGCTGGCGCACAGCCGGGCGAAGTGGGCGCACTCCACCGGGGATGAGATGATCAGGGTCTGGCCTTTCTGGATATTCAGACCGACCTCAATGAGCAGTTTTGCATATTCGCGCAGTTTTTCTTCCATATACAGGTTCCTTTCTGGAAATCATTTCAACCGATTCGATTATACCGCAGAGTTTGCTTGACAGGGTGAACAGACCGTGAATTTCACGCGGCGCTTTTGTCCTTCCGCATACTGATGAGTACGCCGTTCATCTCCGCCCCCAGGATCAGCGTGACCGCCGTGAGATTCAGCCAGATCAGCGCCACGATAACCGCGCCGATCGAACCGTAGAGTACGGAGTAGTGGGAAAAATGATCGGCATAGTAGGAATAGAGCCAGCTGAGAACCATCCACGCCGTCAGGGAGAACAGCGTCCCCGGCCAGATGTTCTTCAAAGGCTGGAGGGTATCCTGCGCCAGTGCGTAGAGCAGGAACAGCGCCAGAAAGCTCACCGCCCCCGCCGCGGGGAACCGCAGCGTCACCCACAGCTCCGCCAGAAATTCCGGCAGATGGAACTGATCTACCGCATACCACAGCGCCCGCTCGCCGAAGGTCATCAGCGACAGGGTCAGCGCAATGGCAACGATCAGCGTCACCGTATAGATCAGCACCTTGATCCACTGGGTGATCACGCCTCTGGGCGGCCCCAGATGATAGGCTGTCCGCACGGCGCCCATGAGGGAATTGGTAGCCCGCATGGGAAAGTAGACGGAAAACACCAGACCGAACACCATCAGCTGCGGGCTGGGGTTCTCACTGACGTAGGTGAGGTACATCTCAATGAGCTCTACCACCTCCGCCGGCAGAAAGTCTGTCAGCACCTTCATCATTCCCGTAATATCCAGATTCAGCAGGCCCAGCAGGGCGCTGATAAAAATGAGGAACGGGAAGATCGTAAACAGCAGGTAAAAGGCCAGAGCGGCGCTCTGGATGGCCACATTGTGCTTATTGTAACGGTGCGCCATCAGCACGCAGAAGCGCAGAAACGGATTTTTCGGCAGGGTATTGCCCCACATAGCAGTGTCTCCCTCTGAGAAAATTTTACTCCCATTTGCCCCAGATCTCCGGGCAGTAGCCAACGGTGGCTTCTTTGCCGTTGCGGACGATGGGGGTGTTGAACAGCTCCGGGTACGTCAGCAGCTTTTCCTCCTGTGCATCCGGGGTGATATAGGCCATGTACAGTTCCTCGTAGGCCCGGCATTTTGTGTTGACCAGTGCCTCAAAGCCAACTTTCTGCTTGACGGATTGGTATTCCCGGGGGGATAATCCCTTTGAGGGCACGTCGATATACTGGTATTTGATGCGGCGCTCCTTAAACCAGCGCTCCGCCTTCTTCGTGTCGAAGGATTTGGAGGAGCCGAAGATCTGAATATTCATAGACACTCCTTGTTATTGTATGGAAATGGGGGATTCGCCATGACAGATGAAATCAAAACCTTGAAGGAATGGGTCGATCACGCCCGGCAGATCGTCTTTTTCGGCGGGGCCGGGGTATCCACGGAGTCCGGCATCCCGGATTTCCGCAGCACCGGAGGCCTGTACCATCAGGAATGGAAGTACTCGCCGGAGACTATTTTAAGCCATACGTTTTACAAAAGCAATCCCGAAGAATTTTTTCGCTTTTACCGGGCGAAAATGCTCTGCCCGGACGCAAAGCCCAATGCCGCTCACAAAAAGCTTGCCGAGTGGGGAGCAGGCCGGGAAAGCTGCTGGCGGTGGTGACCCAGAATATCGACGGGCTCCACCAGGCCGCCGGCAGCCGGAACGTATATGAGCTTCACGGCAGCGTCCACCGGAACTACTGCGAAAAATGCGGAAAATTCTATGATCTGGATCACATCCTTCACACCACCGGCGTCCCCCGCTGCCAATGCGGCGGCATCATCAAGCCGGATGTGGTGCTTTATGAGGAGGCCCTCAACGACAAAGTCATCGACGGCGCGGTGAACGCCATCGCGCAGGCGGACCTGCTGATCGTAGGCGGCACGTCCCTCAACGTGTGGCCTGCCGCGGGGCTGATCAACTACTATCGCGGCAGCCGCCTGGCGCTGATCAACAAATCGCCGGTGGCCCGCGATTTGGACGCCGGGCTGGTGATCACCGATCCCATCGGCGAGGTGCTGTCGCAGCTGTGAGGGCCGGTCTGGCAGCGCCTTCAACGGGATTTATGCACGCTTTGCACAAGAAAAAGCCCGGCCGAATTTGGCTTTCTGCCGGGTTTTCTTCTTAGAAATTCAAAAAGCAGTTGAAATCATCAAAAAACAGGCAAAAATGTTGTTCAGAAAGCCATCAAAAAATTTTTGAAAAATCGTTCGATTTTCAGTTGACATTACAGCGGCGAATGGCTATAATAATCAAGCAGTCTTTTTTAGGCGGTATTTGTTTGCGGCTGTGCTGGAACTGGTAGACAGGCCAGCTTGAGGTGCTGGTGTCGATTCGACGTCGCTAGATTCAGGTTCTAGTGTCCATTACGGACGTGCGGGTTCAAGTCCCGCCTCGCGCAAAAATCCCAAAAAATCCCATCGGAGAAAACTTTCTTCCGATGGTGGAATTGGCAGACTCGCTAGATTCAGGTTCTAGTGAAAACTTCATTCATCCCGTACGCGCGAGTGGTGGAATTGGCAGACTCGCTAGATTCAGGTTCTAGTGTCCGTTACGGACGTGCGGGTTCTCCTTGGTGATGTTGGTAATAGCTTTCACGGAACCTTTCGGGTATGCTTGCGTTACAAAAATACGAAAGAGGTATCCGAGAATGGCAACCACCAAAAATTTGTGCGCTCAGATCCCCATTGATCTGCATGAGCGGGTCAGCGAAGAACGGGAACGGCTGGGCCAGACCACCAGCGAGTACATCACCAATCTCATCCAAGACTATTACAACATGATGGAAAATCAGAAAGGCGGCATTCAAATGACTGAAAGAGGCAGAACCATGGCATTCCAGATTCCCGAAGAACTCTTCCAGCGCATCAAGCGTCACTTGGAGCGCGAGACGCTCCGAACCGGCAAAAAGCTCACCCAGCGAGACTTCGTGCTGAACCTGATCACGCAGGCGCTGGACGAAGCGGACGCTGAGAACACCGCGGAGCAGAACACCCCCACTGAGGCCCCTGTCGCGCCCCGTGTGGCCGACGTGACCGCTCCAGCGGGCACGGACACCCCCCACGAAGATAACGCCGTGTAGGCCCGCGTTAAAGCCAAAACAAAAGAACACGATTTAGGGAAAAGCCACCCAGGGCATCCGAATCTCTCGGATGCCCTGGGTGGCTTTTTGCGTTTCGCCAGAAAGGAGGTCATCACTATGGCAAGCGAGATCAGAAATCGCTTCACAGACACAGAAATGCAGATCGCCAAGGAAACGGATCTGCCGGAGCTGCTGACCCATTTGGGCTATCAGGTGCGGCGAATCGGCAGATACCACACCACAGTGGAGATGGACAGCCTGCGGATCAAGGACCGCCGCAAGTGGTTTCGATACTCGCAGAATACCGGCGGGGACGCCATTACCTTTCTTGCAGCAATTCTGCGGCAAGAGCTTTCCAGAGGCTGTGGAGTACCTACTGGCCTTTCACGGCAGGGCCAGAGACTCCCCTATCAAAGCGGCGCCTTTTGTCAAGCGGGATGAGGCGCAAAAGCCCCTTACCCTGCCCCCTCGCAATGCGGATGACCGCAGGGAGTTTGCCTACCTGCGCAAGCGCGGCATCGCCCCACAGGTGATCCGCCAGTTTTTGAACAGCGGCCTGGTGTATGAGGACGCCGAGCATCACAACTGCGTGTTCGTCGGAAAGAACAGCGCGGGACAGGTAAAATACGCGGGCCTGCGCGGAACCTATGACCGGGAGGGCAAGGGCTTCCGCGGAGATGTGACAGGCAGCGATAAACGCGTTGGCTTCGCGCTCCCGTATGACCGCAGCTCAGATCAGGTTCTTCGTATTCGAGGCGCCCATCGACCTGATGAGCTATCTCACACTTCACCGGAACACACCGAACGCGCTGGCCCTCTGCGGCCTTTATGACGGCGCGCTGCAAGCCTATCTGGCAGATCATCCGCAGATCAAACGGATCGAATTGTGCCTGGACGCGGATGGGCCGGGACGGGAGGCGGCTCGGCAATTTCAGAACAAATACACAGCCATGGGCTACGCCGTGACCGTGGAGGAACCCCGCAGCGGCAAGGACTGGAATGAGTATCTGCAAAAAAGAAAAACACCTGAGAGGGGGCGGTAACCAAGTAATCAACACGAAAGATCCAAAGAGCCCTATTCGGAAAATATAAGGAGGAAGTTCGCATTTGAATAAAAAATATTTCTTTTCCCACCGTGTAACGGCCATGCTTCTAACACTGGCCCTGTGCCTTGGCATGATCCCCACGGCATCAGCCGCCCAGCAGAACAGCTACCATGATCCCGTCGAGCATTGGCAGCAGGCCAGCAACCGAACCAATGAACTGGATGTCAACGCCATCGTCACCCACGAGACCTTCTACTGCGCCACCTGCCGGGAAAACACGGATTTCACCGTCTGGCGTGTTCCGGAGTATACCCGCTCCGGTGAGACGGCCCTGAACCGCAACGTCAAGTATTCCAACGGGATGTGTATTGACGAAGTAACAGTAGGCAGTCTGGATGCCGGTGTCCCCGGCGAGAACGCCTATTACACCGGCTACCACTGGACCAAATCCGTATGCAGCCGCTGTGGAGACTGGAACAGTAACGAGACCAACGGCGCCCCCTACGCACGGGATAAGAACATCTACGTTCTGCATGACTGCGCCGCCAAATTTTATCTGGATCTGCCGGAGACCGTTACCCATGAATATGTAGACAGCAAGTACCACCGCACTGTCACCAAGGGCGGCACCTACTGCTGCTTCTGTTACGGTACAAATTACGAGAAATCCTCTGTGCTGGAACGCCATGACATGGCGGCGGAGACCCTGCCCCAGCCCGCTCATGGCCGTTTCGCTGCCGTGGAGAAGTGCCGCCTGTGCGACTATACCTGCTATGACTACACGGCGGCCAAGGCCGTTGTTGCCAGCTACTACGGCGTGGCAGACGGACAGCCCCATACCATCAGCGTCACGGACTTGTCTGAAGCCGGTGTCCGCACCGCTATCCGTTACGGCAACAGCGCGGATAGCTGCACCATGACCTCCGCGCCCAACTATACGGACGAGGGTCAGTACACTGTCTATTACGAGATCACCTACACCTGTGACGGTGTGGATATGACGGAAAACGGCGTGGCCTATGTCTGGCTGCGGGATGATACCACAGATGAAAACGGCAACTGCGGCTGTGGCTGCTCTAACCCCAACTGTGGCTGTCAGAACAAGCATTGCAACGGAAATTGCTGCACCGACAAGGGCTGCGGTGAAAACCACAAGTATATTCTGCTGGACAGCACCAAGGCCGGCTGCACCACCCTTGGCTATGACCGCTACCTCTGTACGGAGTGCGGCAAGATCGAAAAGCGCGACTATGTGGACTCTCTGGGTCACGCATGGCAGAGCATCGTCATCCGTGACGCCACCTGCGAAACCGATGGCAAGCTGCTGGAGCTGTGCTCCCGCTGCGGACAGATGAAGCAGACCGCTACGCCCAAGGGCGAACACAGCTATGAGGTCTATACCGTGGCTGCCACCTGCACCAGCCCCGGTTATACCGTCCGCGAGTGCTCCGTTTGCGGTGACCGCCATATCGAGGACATCACTTCTGTTCTGCCCCATGACTACGAATCCCATGTGATTTCCGCCACCTGCGAAAACGGCGGCAAGACCATCCACCGCTGCGATGGATGCGGCAGTTCCTTTGTAACGGATTATACCTCCCCACTGGGCCATAGCTGGGATAAGGGAACCCTTGTTACCAACGCCACCTGCACCGGCGAGGGGGTCCATGGAATACCGCTGCACCCGCTGTGGCTACCACCGTCTGGATGCCGACCCCGCGGATGGACACATCCCCGGCGCTCCTGCTACCTGCACGGAACCCCAGCTCTGCACCCGCTGCGGCGCTGTGCTGGAAAAGGCTCTGGGCCATGATTACAAGTCCGAAGTGACGGCTCCCACCTGCACGGAGATGGGTTATACCACCAACACCTGCACCCGCTGCGGCGATACCAACAAGAGCGACTACACCGAGCCTGCCGGTCATAAGCCCGGCGACTGGATCGTTGACAAAGAGCCGACCATCGACTCTGAGGGCAGTAAGCACAAGGAGTGTACTGTGTGCGGCGAAAAGTTGGAGACGCAGCCCATTGAAAAGATCTACAACAGCGCCACCACGGACAGTAAGGGTGAGGCCATTGTGGGCGGCTACCTTGTGACCGTCACCGATACCGACACCAAGAATCCCGTGGCAAACGCCGCAGTTGCGCTCCACAAGGATAACAGCATCTCCATCCGCCTGCCGAACAGCCGCCTGCTGGACTACGCCGACCAGACGACCGTGACCGTGCAGCTTGTCAAGGACAAGTCCGCTGTGCCGGACATGAGCATCGCTGTCACGGACAAGAACGACAACTATGCCGCAGACAAGACCGACAAGGCAGGTCAGATCACCGTCCCCACCGGCAGCGGTAAGACCAACGAGGACGGCAAGGTCACTGCTGGCTATGAGGATGCGGACGGCGACCACTGGACGCTGACCATCAAGGTGGAGCATACCGATACCGGACGCCCCATCCCCAACGCGGAGGTGTCTATCGGCAAGACCGGCAATATTACGGTCAAACTGCCGGATGGCACGGATCTGGATAAAAACCACCGTGTGACGGTTACCGTCACCGACCACAAGAAAAATCCGCAGGAGAATAAAAACATCATTGTTAAGGGTGACCTGAGCCAAACGGCCAAGGGCAAGACGGATCAGGACGGCAAGCTGACCGTTCCGGAAATCGAGGAAAGAGAGCGTCACGGCACCTATATCCTAGGCTACACAGACGGGACCTTCGGCCCCAGCCGCAGCATGACCCGCGCAGAGGCCGCCGCTATCTTCGCCCGCCTGCTGGCGGAGAAGAACGGCGATACCATTTCCACCGTGGCCAACACCAGATTTACGGATATTCCCGCCCATGCCTGGTACTCCGGTTATGCCAAATACCTCAATAACAACGGTGTCACCTACGGTAAGAGCAAGACCATCTTTGCCCCCAACGATGCCATTACCCGTGCCGAGTTCACCACGCTGGCCGTCCGTTTCTTTGATGTGTACGGCGATGGCGACGCTGAGATCATGGAGCAGTATAAGGACTTCAACGATGTGAGCGACGGCTATTGGGCTGCCGCGTACATCAAGGCTGCCGCCAAGCATGGCTGGATCAACGGCTATGGCGACGGCTCCTTCCGCACTGACGATGAGATCAACCGCGCAGAGGTTGTGACCATCGTTAACCGCCTGCTGGGCCGTGAAGCGGACGCGGACTACATTGCGGACAATCTCCGCAAGCTGAACACCTTCCCGGATGTGAGCCGCAAGCATTGGGCGTACTACGCCGTCATGGAAGCTGCCAACGCCCACACCGCCGTGCTGGGCGAGAACGAAAGCTGGAGCAAGTAAATTGTATCCCCCCCTACGGGTGATCTGAGAGCAGACCACCCGCACTTTTTAACTAAACCTAACCATTAAAAAAGGAGCACTGAACTATGCTGAAGATCACTGCCATTGGCAACCTGACCAACGATGTGGAACTGAAAATGAATGAGACCACCGGCAAGCCCTACGCCATCCTGCGAATCGCCTCGGACCGCCGCTACAAGGATAAGGACGGCAACAAGCTCACCGACTTTATCTCCATCAAGGTGCGCGGCCCGCTGGCCGAGCGCTGTGCGGCGTTTGCGTGGAAGGGCTGTAAGCTGGCGGCCACCGGCGATTTCGAGACCATTACCTTTGAGGACGAGCCGGAGCGTCAGCCCGGTTTCCTCATCAAAGCCAGCGATGTGGAATTCCTGTCTCCCCGCAAGGCGGAGGACGCGGCGCAGGCTGTGGATGCTGCGTCTGTTTGTGAGGATGCCGCCTGATGAAAAACACCGGGATCACATATACCAGCGCAGAGCGCAGCCCTGTGATCCTGCCGGAGATGGCCGAGCTGCTCCCGCCTTTGAGCGCGGAGCAGCTCGACGCTCTGGAAGCAGATCTCATCAAAAACGGCTGCTACTCCCCCATCATCGTCAATGAGGACATGGTGATCATGGACGGGCATAACCGTCAGGCACTGTGTGAAAAGCATGGCCTGCCGTACACGATGGCCGTTTTCTCGTTTGAGGATCTGCTGGAGGCCAAGCAGTGGGCGCTGGATACCCAGAAGGGACGCCGCAATCTGGAAAAGTGGGAGCTGGGCAAGATCGCCCTGAAGCTAAAACCAGAGATTGAAGCCAAGGCCAAAGCCAACATGGCTGCTGGCGGACAGAATTTCCGCCCCAGTGAGGCCGAGGAAGGTTCGGCAACATTGCCAAACCTTCCTTCTGTTGAAAAAGCGGTAGATACCCGCAAGGAACTGGCCGAAGCGGTCGGCTTGGGCGAGCGTACCATGGGCAAGGTCATGCAGATCGATGAGAATGCCCCGGAGGTTATCAAGGAGGCTCTGGATAAGAAGGAACTGTCCATCAACAAGGGTTATGACCTGACCCGGCAGCTTCAGGACCTTCCAGAAGAGCAGCGGGAGCAGGCGGCCGCCGAAGCGCTGGAATACGAAAAAGCGAAAAAAGAACTGAAAAAGCAGGACGCCGAGATCGACCGGAAAGGAAAAATCGCGGCGCTTTTCTGCAAAGCGTATGAAAAAGCCGTCCTGCTGATGCCGTCCGAAGAAAATGTCCGCTGCTGGACGGACGGGACGCGGATGACCCCGGAGGAAATGCGGGATACCGTGAAGGAATCCCGCGAGCTGGCGGAGGTGTTCCGGACGATTGCGGATATCATCGAGCAGAAGATCCTGCCCGCAGACTGGCGGAACACCGGCCCCGCGGAGGATATTCCCTGTGAGGTGGCGTCATGAGCGAGATGCTTTCTGTTCGCCAGTGGCAGGACCTGTTCCATAGTGGGGCGTTTCAGGATAGATCCCGTGAGACGCAGATCCGCGCCGGGTGGTATGACTGGTTTTGCAGCGATACGGCTCTTGCCGGCAGGCTGCAGCGGATCGGCAGAGTGGTCATGGGAATCACGGAACCTGCCATTCTGGACAATTACTATGTCTGGTTTAAAAACAACTGCCCTCTGGACGGCCCCCTCTATGATGACGTGCGCTTTGAGCCGTTGGAGGGAGACCGCTGCGGACGGTACTTTGTGGTGTCTCAGGATTGCCCTTATGAAAAGCAGAAATGGACGCTGTATACGGAGCGGAGCGGCTTTGAGACCCCGGAGTTCAGTTGCGATAAGGTCCGCGAGATGGAAAAATACCTGAACAGTCAGGGCAAATATCTTGCACAGGCTATGCAGCTGTCCGCTGTCATGAAAAAACCGAAAAAGGAGGAACCGACGCGATGAAAGAGAAGAAAAGTCCTTCACCGCCCAGCCTCCCTCCTGACGCCCAAAGGGAAATCCTGAACAGGCTGTCCGCGGAGACCCGGATCAGTTCTCAGGAGATTGCCGCCATTTTGAAGCGGCACGGCGTCTGCGGCGATATCGACGCCTTGCAGGACGCCTATCGGAAGCGGCTGGGCCAGCGCCTTATGTCCAACATTCGGGATGAGACCGGCAAGCGTGAGGTACTGGCCGCCAGCGGCGGCGAGTATGTCATCGTGGATTGCTGTAATGATCCGCAGAAGCTGAAGGCCATTCGGCACCGCATCCAGGCGCAGATGAACGGACTGGATGTGTCTGCCGGAAAGGTGCGCAAGCGTGTTCGTTTTCTGGAACGCTTCGCTTCTTGGGTGAGAAAGGAGACCTCGGATGGAGCGGCGTGAATTGTCAGCGGCGGATATCTACTGTAAATTCGCGGCGCAGCTGGATGGGGAGGGCTTTCGGCTGTATCGCGCCGCACAGCGGATCACCGGCTTCCAGCCCTATGACGCTTTCCCTTATGAAGATAACCGGGGCGCGTTTGAGGCATCGGACGGACATACCCTTCTGCGCTATCTGGAAGCAGCTCATTTCGATGCAGTCACATGGGAGATCGTCCCCGGAACCACCTATGAACGGGCCATTCTCGGCAAGGTGGACACCACCACGCCGGAATACCGCGCGTTTCGTGAAGCAATCTGTGCGGACGCACTGGGGCGCATGGGGTTGGCACATCTCCTGAAAACAAAGGAAAAAGAAGCGAAAGAGGTGGGACATGAACGATAATATCACCGAAATCAACAAAGATTCCTTCTGGAAGCTGATTCAGAGTGCAAAGGAGACCTGCGGACAGGACATGGACGCTATGATGGACTTCCTGAAAGACCGGCTGGTATCCATGGGGCCGGAGCAGGCGCAGAATTTCCACGACATCCTCCACGCCTATGAGGATCTCGCGGACAAGTTCGGACTGTGGGACGCCGCCGGGGTCATGAAGGGATACGGCTGCAGCGATGACGGCTTTATCGACTTCCGCGCGTGGCTGATTGCCCAGGGAAGGGATGTCTATCTGTCCGCGCTGGCAGACCCGGATTCTCTTGCGGAGGTCATCCCCTACGGGGACTGCTGCTTTGAGACGCTCAGTTATGTGGGAGATTATGCCTATGAGCAGCTCACGGGCAAAAGCGCCTATGACCAGACGGATTGGGCAAGGTATGAAACGCTGCTGGCAGAACTGGAACAGGATATCGTCTACAAAGGCGGCATTGAATTTCCCAGAGAGGGACCGGAGCTGAAACAGTACCTGCCCCGGCTCTGCGCGGCGCATCCAGACTGGGATGGCAAGACACGCTGGAATGTGCAGCAAAAGGAAATGCGGGATCTCATCCGTGCCGGAAAGGCGTATGACCAGCGGCAAGCGCCCAAAAAGAAACAGCATCGTCGCGGAGGTGAGGCCAGATGAGCGAATCCGTCATCATCGGTGTAGATCATGGCTACGCTGCCATGAAAACCGCGCATTTTTCCTTTCACACCGGGCTGGTGGCCCATGAGCATGAGCCGTACACGCTGAACAATGTGTTGGAATACGGCGGTAAATATTATGTGGTGGGCAGCGGACGCCAGCCGCTCCAAAAGGACAAGACCCAAACGGAGGATTACTACCTTCTCACGCTGGCCGCCGTCGCAAAGGAAATGGCGTACCGCAATGCCGGAACGGCAGCGGACATCCATCTGGCAGCCGGACTGCCGCTCACCAGCTTTGGCAGGGATAAGAAAGCGTTCCGGGACTACCTGTGCCGGGGCGGCAAACCGGTATCCTTCCGCTATGAAGGACAGGACTATGTCATCACGATCTCCAAAGTGTCGCTGTATCCGCAGGGCTATGCCGCGGCGCTGACGCAGGGTAGCCTGCTGGATGAGCCATCCGTCATCGTTGCGGATATCGGCGGCTGGACGGTGGATCTCATGCGGCTGGACAACCGTATCCCCAATGCATCGACCTGCCGCAGTCTGGAACTTGGCATGATCCGCTGTCTGGATGAGATCGGTGAGCAGATCCGCCGTGGCGCTGGGTCTGTCCATGACGGCGGCACAGATGGAAAGCGTTCTGCGCGGCGATGCCAGCCATGTGAACGAGGACGCGAAAAAAATCATTTATCAGGAAGCGGAACGCTACACCAAACGCCTGCTCTCTGCCATCGCGGAGAGCGGTCTGGACGTCCGAGCCATGCCTGCTGTTTTTCTGGGCGGCGGTGCGACGCTGCTGAAGCATCATGCTTCCGCCGCGGACGGACTATGCCGTCCCATCATACTGGATGACGTTTGCTTAAATGCCAAGGGATATGAGCGTCTGACAGAGCGAATGTCGCAAAAGCATGAGCAGTGACAAGAAGCGGCTGAACCTGTCCTTCTCCATGCGCTCACCTATCCAGCGGCAGGCGTGGCGGACGCTGATGGATATTCCGGCGGGTGAACGCACCGGTGCCGTTTGCCGGATGATCTGTGAACACAAAAATCAGCGGGAACTGCTGGAGGCTGTGCGTCAGGCGATCCGTCAGGAATTGCAGGGCAGCCAGATCCAAATCACACAAGCAGCGCCGCAGGCCGGGAGCATCGACGAGGATGTTCTCGGCTTTCTTGCGTCGCTGCAGGAAGGAGATGATACAGACCTGATCCGATACTTTGATATGTTTGCCGGCATTGGCGGCTTCCGCTCTGGACTGACCCGCGCGGGCGGTTTCCGGTGTGTTGGACACTGCGAAATCGACAAATACGCCAATGCCAGCTACCAAGCAATCTACGAACCGGGAAAGGAGGAACGATACTATCCCGACGCAACCAAAATCGACCCCGCAGACCTGCCGGACTTCGACCTGCTCTGCGGAGGATTCCCCTGCCAGGCATTTTCTCAGGCTGGCCGCAGACGGGGCTTTGCCGACGCCAGAGGCACTCTCTTCTTTGAGATCGCCCGATTGGCTCAAGCAAAGCGACCTCCGTATCTGCTGCTTGAAAATGTTCCCGGCCTTTTATCGCATGACAAAGGGAAAACCTTTTCGGTCATCCTCTCCGCACTGGATGACCTGGGGTACCATGTCGAATGGACTGTGCTTAACAGCAAATGTTTCGGAGTCCCGCAATCAAGACGAAGGCTGTTCCTTATCGGATATCTTGATCCCCGATGCGCCGGAAAAATATTACCTGTCTTCGGCACAGGTGGAAAAGCTCTTGTACAAGTCCTCGGAGGGTCGCAAGGCTCCCGTGTCTATGACGCAGACGGAATAGCCTGTACTCAGACAGCCGGGGCTGGCGGTATGGGTGGGAAAACCGGATTATACCTGGTGGGCTTTAACCGGAAAGATGGGATCGTCGGAAAGCGGGATACAGCAATTCCGCTGAACGCCAGCGATTTCAGAGGAATCAACCGGAACCAAACACAAAACGCTGTGCTGATAGACCTTTGCGGCGGGCATCCAAAGCAAACGGACGCTGCCCGCTGTCTCACCGCCCGGTATGGACAGACCACACTGTCCAACCGTAAAGGCGAGCGCTCCGGTGTCCTGCTCATCAAGGAGGCGACTAAGAAGGGGTACAAGGAGGCTCAACCCGGCGATACGGTGGATCTCGGTTATGCAGGTAGCAACACCCGCCGCGGGCGCGTTGGGTGTGATATTGCCCATACGCTGGAAACCAGCTGTATTCAGGGAATTGTAGAAAACGGTGGACGCATCCGCCGTCTCATGCCCCGCGAGTGTCTGCGGCTGCAGGGCTTCGATGAGTGGCAGATCGACCGCATCCTCGCCATCCAGTCCGACGCTCAGGCCTATAAGCAGGCAGGCAACAGCGTCACCGTCCATGTCATTGAAGCCATTGCGCGGCGCATCCGGGAGGTGGATGCGGAACTGAAAGCCGGTGCTGCCGCATGATCGGACTGAAGGACCAGTGCTTCGGCGTGGAAGTTGAAATGACCGGCATCACCCGTGAGCAGGCGGCAACAGCGCTGGCCGCGTATTTTGCAACGGACGCCCGCTATGTGGGCGGCGCTTACGATAAATGGTGTGTGACGGATCGGGACGGCAAAGAGTGGACGGTCATGAGTGACTCCAGCATCCACGGGGAGCAGAAGATCGGCAGCGGCTATCGTGCAACGGGTGACTACAGATACCGCGTGGAGATGGTAACGCCAAAGCTCACCTATGCGGAACTGCCCAAGCTGCAGGAGTGTGTCCGGCAGGTACGTCACGCAGGGGCCAAGGCCAACAGCTCCTGCGGCATCCATGTCCATGTGGACGCAGCCAATCATAACCGGCAGAGTCTGAAAAACCTCATCGGCATCATGTACTCCAAGGAGGATATCCTGTTCAAAGCGCTGCAGGTCAATGAAAGCCGGGCGTCCCGCTGGTGTCAGAAGGTGCGGGAACCCATGCTGAAGCAGGCACGCAGGCTCTCGTCGGATGAGACAAGGGATCTGACGCAGCTGGAGAATATCTGGTATGAGGGAGATAACGGCAGCGCAGACCATTATAACTGGACCCGCTATTACGCACTGAATCTGCATTCGGTCTTTTACCGGGGGACGGTGGAATGGCGCTGTTTCAATTCCACGCTCCACGCGGGAAAAGTTGCTGCCTATGTGAATCTGTGCCTTGCCATCTCCGCCCAGGCTATCGCCCAGCGCAGCACGGTCATGCGCAAGACCCACAGCGACAATGAGTTGTTTACCTTTCGGGTCTGGTTGGTGCGGCTGGGGCTCAACGGCGAGGAATTCAAGCATACCCGTGACCACCTGTTGGCAAATCTGGACGGTGATCGGGCGTGGCGTTTCGATAAGGACAGCTATGCAGTCAACAAAAAGAAGAAAAAATCCAGAGAAATGGAGAGGTGAAGCCTTTGAAGATTCAAATTGAAGATACCGTGTACGAAGGGACCGCAGCCGGGATCATGGAACAGCTTCGGGATCTCAGCTTTGATCCCACAGAGTTCCCGGATGTGGAGACCTACATCTGGTTTGTACAGAACAATGTCATCCGCACCACGGGAATGGACTGTCCGCTGCCGGATGGCGATGCGGAGACACAGGCGGCAGCCCTGCTCCGTCATCTGGAACGCTTTGGCGCTCTGACGATGCTGGAGGTGTGACGTGGAGGAAAACCTGTATTTTGCCTACGGCAGCAACCTTGATCTGGAGCAGATGGCGCAGCGCTGTCCGGACGCCGAGATCGTGGGACCGGTCAGGCTGGAAAACTACGAACTGCGCTTCCGCGGCAGCGGCTTCGCTACCGTTGCACCGAAAAAAGGCAGTACTGTCCACGGACTGGTGTGGAAGATCACGCCAAACTGTGAACAGTCTCTGGATCGGTATGAGGGGTATCCCCGCCACTACACGAAAGAAACCGTGACTGTTAAAGACGCGGCCGGTGCAGAGATCCCAGTCATGGTTTATATCATGGCAGAGCCGTATTGCCGCCAGCCTGCACTGCCGTCCCCATATTATTACCGCGCGATCCAGCAAGGCTTCGAGGCCAACGGCCTGCCGGTGGAATCGCTGGATGGGCATAAAATCGTCGGCGATGCAACGTTTGAGTCGCCCAAATCACACAAAGTTCATACCTCGATTACCCGGACCTCCTTCTCCAGCGTATGGGCATAGCGCATGGTGTAAAGCGTTCCACCACGATCTCGCCCATCATAAACGGCAATCACACGCTGGGACTTCACGGCCATATACCGGTTTCTCCGCATAAAGCATGAAGGGGTATATTCTTGGCATACGACCGTGACCTCATCGCAGATTCGCAGCAAATCGTGAAATTGCTTGTTTTTTGTTTTAATCCTGCCCGCATAGGGCAAAGCCGCCTCTAAATACAGATTGGGGCTGTATTCCTTTTGCTCGGCAACGATGGCCGCAAACATGAGATCCGTTCCTTCAGCAAAACCAGAGATGAAGTGGGTATATCCATCCTCAATCGCTGCCAGGACTTCACGTCGAAGCGCTTGCTCTACGTAGACGGCCCGATCTGTTGGAATATCCCGATGTCCCGTAACACAACATACTTTTGTTTCCATTATGGTTCCTCCCATTGCGGTTCAAGTTTAGAACGTCCTGATATGGGCAATATTGCCTATAACGCTATATGTTCATTATAGGCAATAATGGAGATATGTAAAGTGCGAAACGGAGGGAGGAACCGGGATGATCTCATACGCCCCATTATGGGAAACGATGGAAAAGCGTGGAGCGACCACATATACGCTGCAATGTAAAGGTGGGATCAGTAGCTCTACGATCCGGAGGCTGAAAGCGAATGAATCCGTTTCGACCAACACTTTGGACGCGCTATGTAAAATACTGGATTGTACTTTGGCTGATATAGTGACTTATCTGCCAGACAAGGAATAACGAGGAATGGAGGGGAATTCCATTCCTCGTTTTTGGAATCGTTTTGCCCTAAAAGCGAAAGGTGGGGAACACATAAGGACATTCTTCGGCTGGTCATTCCCACTGCGGAGATGCGCAGATTGGCGCGCTTGACTATGGAAATCGTGATAGGGCTTCTATTATCCCTTCGTATGTGCTACAATAATGCCTGTTTGTGTGAAAGGGGTGCTGAAGTGTTTTATACGATGGAGGAAGCGGCTGTCCTCTGCGGGTTTCTGGAACTGTATTTGAACCGGGACAGCGTAGATGCAGCAGTACGAAAGAACTACGAAAAGTTCCGACTTAGACTCGTGCAGGAGTCCCTGGGGCGGGATGACTACATCTGGGCCGCCAAAGCACTGAGCTTTCTGCGCCCCCACTGGTGGCAGGATCACGAGGACCATAGAGCGCTGGAGAATGCTTTGCTGAAAACGCAAACACTGGCTCTGAAAACAAAAAAATAATCAAACCATTTCGCGGCAACAGCGGTCTCAGACTGCTGCTGCCGCTTATTTTTTTAGGAGGCGATCCTATCAATCATCAAAAAATGACCATTCTTGTGGTGGAGCCGATGAAACCGCCCACTGTACAGGAAATCGACGGCAGCCTGGAATCCATGCAGCGGATCGTAGGCGGAGATATTGAGGCTGTTTACCCGTTCGACGATCCTGTTGCCATCGTCTGCAATGAAGAAGGAAAACTGCTGAGCCTTCCTATGAACCGTGCCCTGACAGATGAATCCGGAGTGCCGTATGACATTGTCTGCGGCACCTTTTTTGTAGTCGGAATTGGAGATGAGGATTTTACATCCCTGACGGAGCAGCAGATCGAAAAGTGTCGGAAGAAATACACCAATGAGATGGTGTTTTCTGTTCCTGTGCCGTCCGGAAACCATAAAAAACAATGCAATAAGGAGAAAAACGAACATGAAAGATAAGTATGTCTTAACCGCGGAGTCTGTCACTGAGGGCCACCCGGACAAGCTCTGCGACACCATTGCCGACGCCGTAGTGGATGCCTGTCTGGAGCATGACCCCGCCGCCCATGTAGCCTGTGAGGTCATGGCTACCGCAGGTAAGATCATCGCGGCTGGCGAGATCACGGCGGCGCGGCTCCCGGACATCCCTGCCGTCATCTGCCGTGCTGTGCGGGAAGCAGGATATGGCGGCAGCGATTATGAGGTGGAGGTGATCACCCATGAGCAAAGTCCCGACATCACCGGAGCGGTCAATAATGGCGCGGAGACCGGAGCAGGCGACCAGGGTATCGTGTACGGCTACGCCTGCGATGAAACGCCTGAGCTTCTTCCGCTGCCGGTAGTGCTGGCACATAAACTCACCCGCCTGCTGACCCAGGCGAGAAAGCTGCACACGATCCCCAGCTTGAAGCCGGACGGTAAGGCGCAGGTGTCTGTGGAGTATCAGTTCGGCGTTCCCAAGCGTGTCTCTGCCGTAGTGGTCTCCTGCCAGCATGAGGATGGTGTGGAGCTGGCAGAGCTTCGCCATGCGGTCATGCGCCATATTATCCAGCCCGCTTTTCAGGACTTCCCGCTGGATGCCGAAACGGAGATCCTCATCAATCCTTCCGGCAGATTTGTGGAGGGCGGCTTTGAAGCGGATACCGGACTCACGGGCCGTAAGCTGATGGTGGATACCTACGGCGGTCTCGCACCACATGGAGGCGGCGCGTTGTCCGGCAAGGATGGCACCAAGGTGGATCGCAGCGGTGCTTACATGGCCCGCTACATCGCAAAAAACATTGTGGCGGCGGGACTTGCTGAACGCTGCACCGTCAGTCTGGCCTACGCCATCGGCAAGGCGAAGCCTGTCATGGTGGAGGTGGATGCCCACGGCACTGGCAAGTACTCCGATGCTACACTGGAGCAGGCCGTTCGCGCGGTGTGTAAGCTGACACCGAACAGCATGATCGATACGCTGGGTTTGGACAAACCTATTTTCCGTAAATTCTGCAACAACGGACACTTCACCCACGCGGATGCCCCGTGGGAGCAGATGAATATGACGGAGGTGCTGGAAAGCGCCTGCCACGCCAAGGAGACAGGGATTTCAGCCCGCTGATAAAAAACAGCGAGAGGACTCGCCTCTCGCTGTCAGGTATTACTGAATGCTGTCCTTGAACGCTTTGCCGGCCTTAAAGACCGGAGCCTTGGAAGCGGCGATTTCAATGGTCGCACCGGTGGCCGGGTTTTTACCGGTGCGGGCAGCACGCTCTTTTGCCTCAAAGGTGCCGAAGCCAACCAGTTGGACCTTGTCTCCAGACTTCAGTGCAGCTTCCACGGTATCAATGAATGCACTCAGTGCGGCATCGCAGTCCTTTTTAGCAAGTCCGCTGGCCTCTGCCATAGCGGTCAGAAGTTCCGTCTTGTTCATGTTGTTTTTTCTCCTTTGGTTAGATAGTAGCTGAAAATAATATTTTTTATTATACCAAAAAATCACCCGGCTGACAATATAGCCGGAACAATAAGAAAAACAAGGAGTGATACCATTTCAAAAGAAAGATCAAAACCTCTTCATATTGTCAGCTGCAGCTTTGGTAAGGACAGTCTTGCCACCATTTTGCTGGCGCTGGAGCATGGGGAGCCGCTGGACGAAGCCGTCTACTGCGAGGTGATGTTTGATAAAACCATTTCAGGTGAGGTGCCGGAACACCGGGATTTTATCTATCACACCGCCATTCCAAAGCTGGAGCGGATGGGGGTGAAGGTGCGTGTTCTGCGCGCGGAGAAAAAACCTATGTAGACCTGTTCACAGGGACGGTCACCCGCGGCCCCAAGAAAGGGATGCTGCGGGCCTTTCCAATCTGCGGAAAGTGTTATGTCCAGCGGGACTGCAAGATCAAACCGATCTGCCGGTATCAAAAGAGCCTGCCTGCTGACACGGTGCAGTATATCGGCATCGCCCACGATGAACCCAAACGGCTGTCACGCCTGAAGAATCAACAGGTGTCCTTGCTGGCAAAATACAAGTTTACAGAGGAAGATGCGAAGCAGCTCTGCCGCAAGGCAGGGCTGCTTTCACCTGTCTATGCGTTCACAGACCGTGGCGGCTGCTGGTTCTGCCCGAATGCCAAGCGGAAGGAACTGCGGCACCTTTATGACAACCATCCGGACCTCTGGGCAAGGATGCTGGAATTACAGGCGCTTCCTGGAAAGGTGTCTGAAAAGTTCAACCGAACGGAATCATTCTCGGATATTGACGAACGGTTCCGTATGGAGGACGCACAAAAAAGTCCCTGTGAAAAGGCGGCATAAAGAAGGAGTTGATGAAAACGAGCAACAAAAAATATGAGATCACCGATATTGCTCATGAAACTTATCCGTTTCTCCACCGCATCCGGGCACTGCGGGATATTGGGGAAAATGTAAAAGCTGGGGATCTGGGCGGCTTCGTGGAGGGAGAACACAATCTGGAAACAGAACTGTCTGACAGCGCATGGATCTTCGATGATGCCATTGCCTGCGGCAGCGCCTATGTGTCCTGCGGGTCTGCTCTGTATGGACAAGCCCGTGCGGAGGATGATGCTTACCTGCGCGGGGCTGTGATGTGTGGGAATGCATACGCATCCGGTTTTGCGCAGATCATTTGCGGCCCAGACAAATTTAAACCACCGATTCTATCCGGCCACTGTAAGGTGTGCGGGAGTGTGCGGGGGAATGTAAAGGTCTGTGGAGCCGGTGCTGTTCTGCCCGGTGAAGAGATCCTCAATGATTTGAAAGACATTACTGTTCTTATCTCCGATAGTGGCCGCCGCATTCTGCGCGGCACGGTTAAAGACACCCTCAGACCCAGAAAGGAGCATGCTCCACAAAAAGAAAAATCCAAGAAGCGAGGGATGGAACGATGACTGGCTACGAACAGGAGCTCCGCAAGCTGTTCGAAAACAGCGGTTTGATAGATCGCCCGCAATTCTCCGGGCGTGTCTGCGTAGGCGAACTTGGGAAGGACCTTGCGTGTGCGGGCTGAACTCTTCTCCGCCCATGTTGCTGCCGATTACGATGCAATACGTCTCGCGGTACTCAACCGCACAGAGGGCGTGGTGGACAAGACCCTGGTACGCTTCGAGGATGTATGGGGAAAAAGGATCGTTCCCGGCAATCCAAACTTCCGTAGTGGAGTCATACCGCACCTGCGGAGCGATTATGGAGAGTTAGACTGGTACGTCTACCATCCAGATGCCGCGGATTATGACATACTCAGGCAGGCTATTGGGCAATACCTGTCCGCATTCCGGGAACGTGTACCGGAACGGAGTCTGGTTGGCTCCAAACTGGTATATATCTGTGCGCCGCTGCAGGGCAATGTAAAAAAGAACATCGAATTTGCCCGGCAAAAGGCGCTGGAGGTGTTTGCAGATGGTGATGTCCCCATCTGCCCGCACATACTGTTTTCATACGCCGCAAATCCGAATCACCCGGAGCAAGACGCTAAAACCAAGGAAATGTCCCTGCGCCTGCTGGAAGCCTGCCAGCAGGTCAACGTCTACGGTTCCGTCTGGACAGACGAGATGTGGGATGAGATCCATCATGCCAGCAAGCTGGGAATTCCGATGATGACGGATCAGAAAACCATTGGCCGGACGCCGCCCAGGCGTTCCGGCAGGAAGGAGCGATAACGCTGGAACAGGAACGCAAAAGGCCGTCCTGCCCCCTTGTCGGGCAGAACGGCAATATTTTCAATCTCATCGGTCTTGCAAGCCGGACACTGCGGCAAAACGGTATGACAGCCGAGGCAAAAGAAATGCAAGACCGCATCATGGGCGGAGACTGCCACAGCTATGAGGAAGCCTTGGGAATCATCAGCGAGTATGTAGAGACGGAGTTATCCGGCAGTATTCCCGCAAAAAACAAAAACAAGGAGGACCACACACATGAACGATAACCAGAAATGGGAGATCATTCAAGGTGACGCGCTGAAGGTGCTGAGCGGGTTCACCCCCAACACCTTCGATGCTGTCATCACCGATCCCCCGTATGCTTCCGGAGGCCGGACGCAATCCGAGAAAAACAAGTCCACCGCCAGAAAGTATTCAAGTATGGGGGAGAACGCGCCACCTCCCTTTGATGGGGACGCCAAAGACCAGCGCTCCTGGACCGCTGGGCGGCAGAGTGGCTGTATGAGGCGAGGAAAGCCAGCAAGCCAGGTGCACCGGTATGTATGTTCATCGACTGGCGGCAGCTTCCCGCGGCGACAGACGCTCTCCAGTGGGCGGGCTGGATCTGGCGGGGCACCGCTGTCTGGGATAAGGGCAACAGCCGTCCTCAGAAGGGCCGCTTCCGCCAGCAGGCGGAGTACATTGTCTGGGGCTCCAATGGAGATATGCCTATCAGCCGTCCGGTGCCCTGCCTGCCAGGAGTGTTCAAATATGGTAATCCACAGAGCCGCATTCACCTTACGGAGAAACCCTTACAGCTTATGCGGGACATTGTGAAGATCACGGAACCTGGCGGCCATATTCTGGACCCCTTCGCCGGTTCCGGCACCACGGTGCTGGCGGCTGTTCTGGAGGGTTATTCCGCCACCGGCATTGAGGTGACCGACACCTATGCCAAGCTGGCAAGAGAAAGAATTTGTTCAGAGCTGGAGGAAGCTGCGTGACCTGCTGCGCTGTCTGGCAAAGGGACTTGCTATAATGCCGGAAAATCGGTATAATAAAAACGATCCAGTAAGAGAGCGTTGTGAGGAATTAGTTATGAATCACGCACAATATGATCAGGAAACCGGAAAGCCGTTGGATCAGTCGTATCTTGAATGCGGACTTCCCGATGATTTGCGGGCTTCTATTCAGGAGATGCAAAAATCTTGGGCCATTATAGACAGCGGAAGCCGAGATCCTCATTGGGACATCTACTGGTGTAATCTGAATGCGGACATTAACTCAGCCGAAGTCGAACGGATTATTTCTCCCGAGCAGGCATGGTATTTGCGTGAAAAGTATCTTCGCATGGAAAGAGAGTGATACCTCTTGATAAACTTTACAGACCTCCCCACTCGCAATAAATTCTATGCAGGGGCAAACGGCGCAAAGCGAGCTGTAATTTATCAAGGCGAACAGTATATGCTGAAGTTCCCCGCACAAGCCCCCAAGAATAAAGACTTGAGTTATGCCAACAGTTGCGTTACCGAGTATATCGGCTGCCATATTTTCAACAGCGTTGGGATCAACGCTCAGGAAACTCTCCTTGGCACTTATGAAAAAAATGGCGCAAAAAAGATTGTTGTTGCTTGCAAGGATTTTACCTCTCCCGGAATTGTGCTGCAGGACTTTGCCTCGCTGAAAAACACGGTGATCGATTCCGGTCACAGCGGGTATGGTACAGAACTGTCTGACATTATGCGGGCCATGGAGGATCAGACAGCATTCCCTCCCGCATTGTTGCAGCAGCATTTTTGGAATGTATTCATTATAGATGCGCTGATCGGAAATTGGGATCGGCACAACGGAAACTGGGGTTTTTCTCTATAATACCGCAACAGACGAAATTGCCATCGCCCCTGTGTATGACTGCGGGAGCTGCCTGTATCCCCAGGCTGATGAAGCCATCATGCGAGACACCATAGATAAGCAGCCAGAACGAGATTTTCGCACTTTCTCAATCCCTCTTTCCAGCATTAAGGTCAATGGTAAAAAAATCAACTACTTTGATTTTATTTCCTCTTTGGAGAATGCAGATTGTAACAAAGCATTGAAGCGGATACTGCCCAAAATCAACATGGATGCAATTTTTCGTATCGTGGATGAGACTCCGTTCATTTCGGATCTGCAAAAGCAGTTCTATAAGACAATGCTGCGGACACGAAAAGAGCGCATCCTTGATTTTGCAATGGAAAAACTGTGGAAAATGGAAAAGGCCAAAGAACTTGACGCACGGTAATAAATAAACAAAAACTTTTTTTCAAGAGCAGGGTGTTTTGTAAAACACCCTGCTTTTTCTATAAGGGTGTTCACAAAACACCCTGCCACAAGGAGAGAAGTATGTCAGAAAATTTTGCGAGTTTTTATCGGAAAGCAAGCAGTGTGCGGGAGTTAGTAGGTAAAGCGCCCTTTCCTGAAAAAGCGCGGTTTCAGATCACAAAGGTGATCGAACTGCCAGCCAATCAGTACCGCCGCTACATGAACGAGCTTTTGCGGGATGTTTCCTTCATATCCCGGAACGTGACGGATATGAGGTTCGATGGGAAAACAGAAACATTTCTCTGCCTGTTCGTGACCTGCCGAGATGCAAACACCGGCCTGCTGGTGGAGTCCGAAGGTTTTGGATATGCCAGGTACGCGGCATTTATTCCTGAAAAGAGTGCTCTCTCATTGGAGGGTATTCCGATGGAACGCGCAAGCGAAAAGTGCCTTTGCCGGCATCCGACCCCGGAGAGATGATTTCTTTTTTACGAGGAAGCGGGCAGTGCCCGCCCAATATTGCAATTACCATACCGCTTGAAAACAAAGCCCCGCGCAGCGGGGCGAAAGCCAACGCCGCCGTGGCGGCGCTGGCGCAAGCATAGCGTTTGTATGACAAACGCGCTTGCTGGGGGCATCCCCAGTCCCCAATGCCGCCTGTGGGCGGAGAATTTCGCGGCTTTGGGCCGCAGAAAGGAGCACTGAAGGGACGAATAAGGAACATATGGTATCTGTGCGGCTCAACGCCGCAGAGCGAGAAACGCTCCGACAGCTCTGTGCGGCCTCCGGCCTGCCGGTCAGCGCTGTACTGCGGCAGCTCATCTCCGGCGTGACGATCCGCCAGCGTCCACCCAAAGAACTGCATGACTTATATGCGGAGATCAACCGCATCGGTACGAATATCAACCAGATCGCCCGAAAGGCCAACGCCGGTTTTGCGACGAAAGATGATATGAGAGAGCTGCTGTTTTTAATGAAAGCCATTGAACAGAAAATGGCGAAGGTGGCGGAACAGTAGTGGCGGTCACAAAGATACTCGCCCGTCGCGGCGGACTATCCCAGGCCATTGCGTATGTCCTCAACGGGGATAAGACGGAAGAACAGATCCTCACGGCGGCACAGGGCTGTCTCACGTCAACAGCTTGCCGTGACATGGCTGCGGTCAAGCAGCGTTGGAATAAGACGGACGGTGTGCAGCTTTACCATGTCATCCAATCCTTTCGCCCCAGTGAGCTGTCACCAGAACTGGCGCTGGAGATCGCACGGGAATTTGCGCGGGAACACCTGCCGGGGTATCAGGCCGTCATCGGTGTCCACACGGATCGGGAACACATCCACGCCCATATCGTATTCAATTCCGTCAATCAATTTACCGGCGAAAAATACCACAGTAACGCGCGAAGCTACTATCAGCAGATCCGCGGCATCTCAGACCGGCTCTGCCGGGAGCATGGCCTGTCCGTTATCATGGCGGGAGAGTCTGCCAAAGCCATCAGCTATGTGGAGTGGCTGCGGCGGTCTAAGGGCCAGCCGACCTTTCGCTCCATGCTGGAGGCGGATCTGCGGGCGGCCATTCAGAACGCCAACGATCTCGGACACTTCTTCCTGCTCATGGAACACATGGGATATGAGATTCACCACGGTGATCGGCTGGGCTTTCGCCTGCGGGGACAGGGGCGATTCCAGTATCCCGGCAGACGCAACACACTGTATACGGAGGATGGTATCCGTGCCGCTATTCAAGGAAATCTTGCGGAGATTGAAGCCAGCAAACGTCCCGCCGTGCTCTCGGCCTAAGTATCGGCCATACCAAGCGTATCCGAAATATACCGGTTTCCTTGCCCTCTATGTGCATTATCTCTATTTGCTGGGTAAGATCGGGCAGCGGCAGTACCCACCCCGCATGACACCTCATCTCAGACAGGAGGTCATGCGCTTTGAGCAATACCGCACACAGTTCGACTTTCTGCGGGAAAATGAGATCATCACCCAGGCGGATATGGATGCCTTCCAGACCCGCACAGAGGAATCGCTGGCCAAGCTCACTAAGCAGCGCACCATCCTCAATGTGCGCAAAAAGAAACGGCAAAAGCTGTATACGGCTTTGGCGGATGTGGATGCGCTGGCTCCCAGCAAAGCGCTCTATGAAGAAGGCCTGACCGGCATGGAGACAGAATTTGGACGGTACATGGAAGCGGTGGCGCTACTGGAGAGCAGTGGCGTTCCCAGGAACCGGCTGACGGAAGAAAAGGCGGAGATCTATGAGCAGCTGGCGGAGCTGAACCGCGAGATCCGCACGGAGCGGCAAAAAAGCTGAAGCTCTGCCATGAGATACAAAAACCAAGTACCTGTCATGGAACAGGACATTCAAAGAACAGAAGAACACCAGAAGGAGGTGCGGGAACATGAACATCGGCGGCGGTGAAGCGGCGGACCAATTGGTGCGCATGATGCTCGCTGGCAGTGAGGTAGCTGTCCGGCTGAGCGGTTCCGGCCTTAAAAATATGCTGGCGCTGACGCTGGCACTGGCAAAAACCATAAGACGATCTCCGGCAAAGTCAACCTCGTGAAGATGCTGAAAGAGACCCGCGACGTGCGCCGGTTCGCCATGTCTCCGGAGCAGTATCAGGCATTCAAAAAGAAGGCTGGAAAGCAGAAAATCTTATTCTCTGCCATTCGGGATACGGACGGTCACGGCAAGGTGGTGGATGTCATCATGCCGGTAACGGAGATCGACAGAGCGAATATGATTTTCGAGCGCATCCATTACCTCGGTCAACCAGCGCAGGCACAGCAGCCTCCACGGGAGCAAGCCCCGTCCAAGGCCAGAGAAGCCCGTGAAAGGCAGGCTGCAACCCAAGTCGAGCAGGATCAGCGCCCCCAAGAGAACACCTCTGTGACACCGCCTGTGGGCCAGCGTCAGGAGGTGGCGTCAAAAAAAGGATCTCGGTCGGGACCAGACTCGCCCGCTACCGCGCCCAGCTCGACCTCATCCAAAGACGAGGACCGGACGACGAGTGAGGAACGCCCCTCCGTGCTGGAACGTCTGAAGGGCTACAAGACACAGCTGGACCAGCAGCAGAAGCCTGCCCCGGCCAGAACAAAAAATCGGCAAAAAAGTAAAAATGGTAAAGTGAAATAAGTATTATAGATCACCCAAAGCAGTCCCATTGGCGATACACGATCCGCCGATGGGACTGCTATTTTGTTCTCGGAGGTGAATTGCCTGAAACAAACATCCAAGCAAAAGCAACCTAATTTTGCGCCTTTTCCTCTATATCCCGGTCATTTGGGCGGCGCTGCTCATTGCGCAATCCCTTGGCGGCGGTTTGCCGGATATGTTCTCCAACCTGACTGCCGCGCTGGAGCATCCATTCCAGATCCAATGGACGGACAAGAGCCTGTTGACCATCCTCATTTGCACTGGCGCCTACATTATGGGTCTGTGCATCTATGATGCCGAGAGCGGCAGGACGCGGGACGGCGAGGAACACGGCTCCGCCATGTGGGGTTCCCCCAGGCAGGTCAACGCGCAATTTTGTCAAAAGCAAAATAAGATCCTGACCCGTCATGTGCGGCTGGGATTGGATACCCATAAGCACCGGCGCTCCTTGAATGTGCTGGTCATCGGCGGCAGCGGCGCGGCCAAGACCCGCGGCTATGTGAAGCCAAACATTTTAGAGGCCAATACCAATTATGTGATCACGGACCGAAAATGGAAGTCCTGACCGACACGGGCGGATACCTGAAAAAGAAGGGCTATGACGTCCGGGTGTTGAATCTTGTGAATTTGGAACAATCTGACGGCTATAACCCCTTCCGCTACCTGCGGGACGAGAAAGATGCTCTGAAGCTGGTGAATACGCTGATCCAGGCGACCACGCCCAAAGGCAGTCATGAGTCCGACCCGTTCTGGACGAAGTCAGAAACAGCTCTGCTCAAGCCATCATCCTCATGCTGTACCAGGAAGCGCCGGAGTATGAACAGAACTTTTCCATGGTCATGCGCGTGCTGGAATACGCTGAAGTCCGGGAGGATGATGACGAATACATCTCGCCGTTGGATCTGCTGTTTAAGGCGATGGAGCATGAGCATCCGGAAAGTGTGGCCCTGCGGCAGTATAAAGGTATTCAAGCAGGCGGCGGGTGATATATGCTCTAAGTGACTTCTTAATCATGATTTTGTC
>VOFC01001269.1_pt1 | contig 38000 bp, 59 predicted proteins | sample 5384161 | NCBI WGS metagenome assembly VOFC01 (sample SAMN12384722, study PRJNA508395) | human gut metagenome | isolation source: healthy gut B | host: Homo sapiens | reverse complement strand
TCAGAAGAATATTTAGAATGAGTCATTCCAATTGGGTTGTAATAAAATTTTTAACTTAAAACAGACTGTTTGAAACCTTGTGTATTTGCCAGAGCAATGGTTTCAAACAGTCTGTTTGCTATTTTTAATAAATCCGGTTTACTTTAAAGCCGTGGGCTTCTAAAGCGTCGATAACCGTTTTGATATGCTCGTGTCCATTGGTTTCGGCGGTAACCTCTAACTGTACGTTTTGCACGCGGTCCATGGCTTTGAACTGGTTGTGCTCCAGTTTGATGACGTTGGCGCGGTGGTCGCTCAAAATCTGGGCGATGCTTAACAACTGGCCCGGTGTGTCGGGCAAATCGACGGCAAAGCATAGAATGCGGCCCCGGGTAACCAAACCGGAATTGATGGTGGACGAGATGGTAACCATGTCGATATTGCCGCCGCTGACAACACAAGCGATATTTTTTATTGCGGGTGTTCAGCTTTTTGATGGCGGCCAATGGCAGAGCACCGGCTGCTTCGGCAATGATTTTGTGCCGTTCTAACAGCATGAGCAATGCTTCCATAATTTCTTCTTCGGTTACTTGAATGATGCCGTCTACATAGTTGCTGCAAACTGCTAAACAGTTTTCGCCTACGGTTTTTACCGCTACGCCTTCGGCTGCGGTGCGCACCTGCGGCAGGGTTACCACACGGCCTGCGTCTAAGGCGGCGGTCATGCTGGCTGCGCCCACCGGCTCTACGCCGATGACCTGAATGGTTGGCTTGATGGCTTTGGCTGCTAAGGCAATACCGCTGATTAAACCGCCGCCGCCTACTGGCACCAAAATCTGGTCGATATCGGCCATTTCTTCGAGAATTTCTAGGGCGATGGTGCCTTGTCCACACATTACGTCATAGTCATTGTAGGGATGCACAAAGGTGTAACCGTTTTCTTCGGCCAATTCGACGGCTTTGCCGTAGGCTTCATCATAAATATTGCCGTGCAGCACCACATCAGCGCCGTAGGATTTGGTGGAGTCTACTTTAATTAAAGGTGTAACCAGCGGCATCACGATGGTAGCTTTAATCCCCATTTTGGATGCGGCCAAGGCGACGCCCTGGGCGTGGTTACCGGCGGAAGAAGCAATAATGCCCTTGGCACGCTCTTCTTCAGTCAGATTGGCAACTTTATTGTAAGCGCCGCGAATTTTAAAGGAACCGGTTCTCTGCAGATTTTCTGGTTTAATGTAAATGCGGTTTCCAGTCTCCTTACTGAAAAAATCGCTGTAAATCAATTCTGTTTTCCGCAGTACGCCGTCCAGATTGGCCGCTGCCTTGCGGATGTTTTCCAGATGATTTGTTGTCTCCAAGTTCATTTCACAATCTTCCTTTCTGTTGTATGATTAATAACATTGCGGCTTTTCACACCGTATCTTTTATTATACCATTGTGCGCGGCTATGATACAAGTGCCTGAATAAAAAAGTTGCTGCGCGGTTTTTCAGAAAGGAGATATCGAAAATTTGTTGCGTATCTTACAATGAGAACAAACTTGGCAAAGAAATGCAGCAGTATTATGGGAACTTTTTTGCTTGTTCTGCGTCTGAATAGTAAGCACAGAAATGTGTAAAGTTGAAACATAATAAAAACAAAAAGGAGCGTATCTCAACATGAAACATAAAAAATTGGTGACTTTAGCTTTGGCAACCGCTTTAACGGCAAGTATGTTTACCCCGGCTTTTGTGGATAGCAATGCTGTCAATGCAATCAACAGCAATGGATCTGACACCGCAAATCCTGCAACAACCATTCAGGATAAGAGAATTCTGGATTATGCAACCACCATCGGCACAGTGCAGGAAGTGGGTGAGGGCAGTGTGTTGGTAAAAATGACCAGACAGAAATCCAGTTCAATATTGATGAAAGTACCTGGCTGGTGGACGGGCAGCAGGGAGTTCCCGTTACGCTGCAAGATTTGCAGGGCAAGGAAGTTGTGGTTTCGCACAGTATGGCGATGACCAGAAGCCTGCCGCCACAGAGTTATGCCTACGCGATCATCGTTAAGGGCGATGTGACGCCCAATTATGCCATTGTGGAAGAAGTGTCTGACAGTGAAATCGGCGCTGTACGACTGACTACCAACAACGGCGGTATGTGGGTGACTGTGGCAAAAGATGCGGAAATCAAGCCGCTGAAGACGAAAAATATTGTAACTGTACAGGATTTGCAGCCCGGCGCAGAGGTTATTCTGTATTATGATATAGTGGCCTTAAGTTATCCGGGACAGGCTGGTACTGACAGAGTCGTATTGCTGCAGCCTGCTGTTGAACAGGAACCAGACTTAGTAGAGGGCGCAGCTATGGTAAGCTTGCGGGAAGCTGCCGGTCAGTTAGGCTTGCAGATTAGTTGGAATGCTGAACTGCAGACGGTGGTATTGAGTAAGGAAGGCTACAAAGCAACGATTTCCATTGGCAGTGCCAAATATGGTTATACGAAATTAGTAGAAAAAGATGGAAAACAAACGGAAATGATGGCCGAAGCGCTGGCTGCGCAAGCGCCGGAGCTTCGCGATGGACGCACGTATGTACCGCAGAGTATGGTAGACGCGCTGAAACAGCAGATGCAATAATGGAAGAGACGAGAGTTATAGTATCAACAAGATGCTGGCACCACTAGAACCGTCAGCGGAAATCCGTGGCAGACGCATCTACGTGCCGCAGGAATTTGTGGAGTTGTTAAAGAACAGTTGTGATAAAAAGTTTAAGAATAGTTTTATTGAGTAAATGGCAGAAATATTTTTATGAAAGTACATTGAGTGATGTTTTTGATGTTAAGAGGCTATCCTGAAAACGTAAATTCGTTTTCAGGATAGCCTCTTGTTTAACGCATTTTAAAACCTGTGTAAATGGGAAGTGGTAAAAATTTTTTACTTTCAAAAATATAGAAGAACATTTCATTATTAGGATATTACATAAAAGAGATTATTGTGACGATATTTTGCTAATCGCAAAGAGAAAGGGAATGGATACTATAAAGATGTTTTTAGTTTGCTGCTACAGTGACACTTTCGATTTTAAAGGTAACTGGTCGCAGTCCATCGTTGCAGGTTACGATTGCGATACCGGCTTTTTCATCCAATCTTTTTCCGAATGGTTTGTTGGCTCCATAATATAGTGCATATACGTAGTGTTGGATAGCCTTCCAGGCTTCATCACAGATCCTATCTGGCTTGTAATGCATTTCGCAATAGATTTCCTGCCCAACAGTAAGGAACGGACAAGATGTAATTCCCGATACACCGTACTCCTCGGCTAATTCTCTATGAAATTCCTTTTTTAATACGGTAATTTTACTTTTATCATATAGTAGCTCCTTTGATATTTCAAAGTGTTCTGTTAAATCACAAACATCATGATAGGAAGTCCGATTAGGCACAAAAAACAGCAAACTTACGATTGCCATCATGGTAAAGATGGCATATACTTGCTTGATGTCTGCCCATTCGGTGTTGCAATAAAGCAGGGCTACTTGACCGGCACATGCAGGTGTGACGAAAGCGCTTTGTAAAAGGAATCCCATACCAAAGCCAACTACCAGAGGGTTAATTCCCATAGCAGTTACAATTGTGCAGACCACAGGAATAAATGCCAATCCTAAAATCATATTATGTGCGAATTGCGTTGCAATTCCAAAAACAATAAACACAATTACTAAAGTCATATAACCGGTAGTACCCTCCAGCAAGTTGGGCAAAACATGAGCGATTTGTGCAACGATACCGGAGCCGTCATCTTCTAAAATATTGATAATGGGAACGGTTGCCATCATCATGAGCATAAAATCCCAGTTGATCCCTTGTGTCATTAATTTTCCTACGTCATATAAAGCTTCGCCTGTTTGTTTGCAGCGAACAATACATAGAAAAAAATTAGGCAGAGCATTGTAACGCCGGGGACGCCTAAACCGCTTAATATTTTTTGTGAGAAGCCAATCTGTCGGTGTGAAACTTGGAATAGTCAACAGGGCGATAAAAACAATTAATAGATAAAATGCATTTCGGCATTCTGAAGACATTTTTTTGATTGCGGTACTCCGAAAATAAATCTCCATTGCTGGTGAGTTTTTTGGACATCTACTCTCAAAGAAAACGACAGATGAACAGAAAGAGTAAAATAAAAATCAAGCCGAATAAAAAGGAAAGGGATGTATACTTAGCAAAACTCATTGTCATTCCACTGGCTTTTTTCTGCACTGCCAAAATAAACTTGTGATAAAAAGTCAAAAGGAAATAGAATGGCACCATAAGTTGCACCGACAATTACACCGGCTAATGCAGAAACCGCAAACTTGCTTTTCTTCTGGTAACCGGTTAGCGCACATAGTTCATACACGATTGTCCACCCCCAATAGGATCACGGGTACAGGCTGTGTCATAAAGCCGCTTAAAAGCATCATAGAGAAAAACAAGAGAAAAAGTAAAATCCAAGGATGGCCATTCGCAAATTTACGGGAAACAAACCAATAAGCGATATATCTTGATAGTCCTGTCTTTTGATAGTATGTTATGATAGGGAAAATTAAAAGGATGTTCACGACAATACCGGCTCCAAAAGCACTGGTATTAACAGCAGTCAAGTTCTGATAGCCAGTAGCGGCAATTGCCAAAAAGCTCAGCAGGCTGGGCCAAAATAATCCTACTGTACTCCAGCCCCATAATAAACCCAGAAAAATACCGATAGCTTGCATCCCTGTGTAGTAATTTCACCAAATGGCGGAAGCTGTCCAAAACCAAAGGTGAATAAAAGAATAATAAGTGTATGGATATAGTATGATGTTTTTTTAGAGGATACACTCTTAATCTTATCAGACATAAAATTCTCCCTCCCCTATTTGTTCGGAAATTTGCTTGTGTTGTCAATACAAATTAGGATTGCCAACACAAGCGGGTTTAAAAAATAATTTTTTCTTAATGAATTCAATGTAGCTTATTCGTCGATTTTCAAAATTTTGGCTGCATTTTTATAAGTTACTTTCTCAAAAGCTTCTTTGCTCATGTGCTCTCTGTAAAAATCTAACATGCCGCCTATTGGTTGTACAGGATAACCTGAACCAAAAATAATTTTATCCGGAATCCAGGTTGTGGCTTCCATGTATTGACTTCCTCCAGGGACGTTGGTACCGTAAAAGTCTGGAACTAAATAGATATTTTTATTTTTGAAACAGAGATAACAGGATTGCGCTGCATAGGGATATCCGCCGTGAGCTAGAATCAAAACAAGTTCTGGAAATCTTTTCGCAACGCGATCAACAATTTCCGGGTTATTGTATTCCATCAAAGGGCCAGTTAGGCCGCCGAATGAAAGAAAGATAGGGATATTGTTTTCCTGACATTTTTGATATATTGGGAAAATTCTTGGATCATCGGCTTTTAATGGCTCTGTGCAATATCCCGGCTCCATGGTTACGCCGATGCATGGACCTTGGATGATATATTGATCAATTTCTTCTAACGCTTTTTGACCATCCATTGGGTCAATACCGGCCATACCATAAAATTTATCAGGATATTGGGTCAGCAATTCCGTCAAATCATCATTGGTAACATTATATAGTTTTCGTGCTGGTACAACAATTTTGTCAATGTCAGCATCTTCCATTTCCTTTAACATCAAATCTATGGACTTCTGTTTTTACGGATTCTGGGAGTTCAAAGCCGAAACGATGGCTAAAGGGGATATGGAAATCCATATCACAAAATAATTCACTGTTTTTGAACCCACCGAATGGCGGGCGTACTCTAAAATCTATAATCATGTTGGTATCCTCCTGAATAAATTTTTTAAAATACTTCTGCGCAGATTATTCTAAATCGATATAATAGGTATTGCAATCTATCTTATATGAATTATATAATGGAAAGGCACCTACTAAACATAGCCCGGGCTAAGAAATGAAAAAATATTGATTGTAAACAAGAAAAAAACAATATTTTTATTATAATGTATACAATACCGCTATTCATAAGGAGGATATAGATGAAACTTTCGGATTTTCCAAATGCAGTGAGAATGGAGTTAGAACGGGGCGAATTTTTGTTTCATGAGGGAGACAGTTTAGATTATGTTTATTTCTGTGATGCAGGGAAATTAGGAGGAAATTTGATCAATATCAACGGAGGAGAGTTCTTTGCGAATATCGTGGAATGCAGGAAAGGTATAGGGTCTGTTGCGGCGTTAGGTATGCTGTTATCAAATAAGAAAATCTATACGTTTAGTATGTCGGCATTTACTAGGGTTGTGTGTTACAGGATTTCCAGCAGTGAAATGTTAAATTATTTGCGGCAGAATCCAGATGAAATGTTTAAATTTACGGAAAAATTGATGCTGCTGTATGAGGATCTTTGTAAAAGATTAAATAGCCGTCAGCAAGTAAAAACAATAGAACAATACTGTAAATTTATTCTGGAACATGGAATCTGGGTCGGATCAAAATTTGTTCTTGGAAAGCAGTATTCCAATATAGAAGTGGCTAGGTGTTAAATGTTCATCCGGTGACGCTTTCGCGCATGCAAACAGCGTTACAAAATGAAAATATGATTGAAAAACAGAAAAATGGTATGCTTATTAAGGACGTCGATAAGTTGCAGGAATGCGCTGATGGTTTATATATTGTAAATTATAGAAAGAGGAGAAAGAATAAAAAATAATAAAAAAGAAAAAACTTGGGTTTGGGCGTATTTATAATTTTTTGCGAAAAATCACTTTATTCTGACGTGAAAATCTTATATAATCGTAGTAAGAAAATTGTCTGCGTGCAGAAATTGACGCTGGTATGATAAGGAGGCAGCCGATGCGGATTTTGATTGATGCCGATGGATGTCCGGTGGTGGATTTGACCGTTGGCCTAGCGCGGGAGTTTGGCTTAGAATGTATCATTTTGTGCGATACGGCCCATTATTTTAATCGGGAGGGCGCTCGCACAGTGGTGTTGTCGCAAGGGGCAGACAGCGTGGATTTTGCGCTGGTGAATATGGTGCAGGCCGGTGATATTGTGGTAACGCAGGATTATGGTCTGGCGGCTATGTGCTTGGCCCGAAACAGCAAGCCTGTCAATCAAAACGGCATGCGCTATCATGACGGCAATATCGACGGCTTATTGGCCAGCCGGCATACGGCGCAGAAAATCCGTCGGGGCGGTGGCCGTACCAAAGGCCCGACCAAGCGCACCAGAGAGCAGGATGAGGCATTTATCCGTCAGTTGCGTAATATGATTGTGGCAGGACTGGCGGAAGAAGATAAGGTTCAGACAGCAAATAAGCAGCAGAATGAAGGAGGAAATGAGCAATGATGCAGGAAACCTTGAGACGACAGCGTGAATTTTATTTATGCGGGACAACGCTGGACATCGAATGGCGGTTGAAGCAGCTGCGGGCACTGCGGAAAACCATTAAAAAGTACGAGGAAAATTTGATTTGGGCGTTGGAGGCCGATTTGGGGAAATCGGAATTTGAAGCCTATACGACAGAAATTTCTATGGTATATGATGAAATTAATACAGCCATTAAGCATTTGCCCAAATGGGCGGAAATCCGTCATGCAGACGGCGGCGGGCTGAGCCAGTATCCGGGGCGGTTATTGTCCTATACGGAGCCGCTGGGGCTGGTGCTGATTATTGTGCCATGGAATTATCCGGTACAGCTTGTATTTTCGCCGCTGACGGCCGCAATTGCAGCCGGCAACTGTGTGGTAATCAAGCCGTCTGAGCTGGCGCCAAAACCCAGGAAGTGGTGCAGACCATCATTCAGGAAACCTTTGATGACACTTATATCAGCATTTTCACCGGCGGACCGGACGTGAGCCAGGAATTATTGAAAGAAGATTTTGACCATATCTTCTTTTGTAGGCAGCCCCAAGGTGGGCAAATATATTATGCGGGCGGCTGCTGAGCATCTCACCTCTGTTACGTTAGAGTTGGGCGGCAAAAGCCCTTGCATTGTGGAGGATACCGCCGATTTGAAGGTAGCCGCCAAGCGCATCATCTGGGGAAAATGCTTAAACTGTGGGCAAACCTGTATTGCGCCGGACTATGTGCTGGTGGATCGCAAGCGCAAGCCCGAATTGCTGAAGTATATGCAGCAATATTTAGAAGAATTTTATCCCGGCGATATTTTTTCTAATCCCGATTACCCTCGGATTGTCAATGAGCGTCATTTAGACCGCTTGCTGGAATTTTTAAAGGACGGCCATATTGTTTACGGCGGGAAGTATAATCGGCAAAAAGTGCAACTGGAGCCTACGATTTTAGATCAGGTAGACCCGGAAAACAGCAATGTGATGAACGAGGAAATTTTTGGGCCTATTTTGCCGATCATTCCTTATGATCACCTGAAAATGCCATTTGTTACATCCAAAATCGGCCAAAACCGTTGGCGCTGTACTTGTTCACGCGCGACCCCAACGTGGAACAAATGGTGATGAATCAGATTTCCTTTGGCGGCGGCTGTATCAATGATACGGTGCTGCATGTTTCCGGCGCTGAAATTCCGTTCCGTGGCGTGGGGCAAAGCGGCATGGGCGGCGCTTATCATGGCAAAAGCGGGGTTTGACACCTTCTCCCATCAGAAGGTTGTGCTGAAACAGTCCAATGAAATTGAGCTGCCTTTGCGATATGCGCCGTATAAAAAGAAAACTGAAATGGGTTCGTACATTAATGCGGTAGGTGCTTTTCCACAAAGTTATCCACAAATTTGCTCAGTTATGCACAGAAAAAAGTGGATAACTACCGCATTTACGGCCTTCTGTGTATAAGCATGATACAGTTTATGCACAATTTGCACAGAAAAAGCTGTTCGACGATGAAAATCGCCATAGCGGCAAAAGCATTGCGTGTCGATTGGGTTTTCCAGCAATGCGGGCGGCAGAATAATCAAGATATGAGAACTGCAGGTTGAAAGCAAATGTTTTTCGCCTGCAGTATTTTTTTATATGTTGATTGTCTAAAATGGGGCAAAAATTTGCAATATAGTTACATATTTTTGCGCTCTGAGGGAAGTGCCGTTCCTATTTGCGATCGCATGTTATATTTTTGTGCGCTGATTTTGTCTGATATTTGTATATTGCCGAAATCTCGCGGGATTTGCCGGTTTTTTGAGTTTCCTTTTTTTGTAATCTATGTTATGCTGGCAGCGTAAAGGAGGGATGCAAGATGCAAAAACAGAAAACAGCGCATCTGGCAAAAAAATTATTTGGCAAGACAGCCGGGAAAGGAGGCTTCACGTTGGTAGAATTGATTGTGGTCATTGTGATTATGGGGATTTTGACCGCAGCGATTTTACCGGTGGTAACGGGCTATGTGTCCACTGCGCGGGAGCAGGTGAGCAATTCCAACCAGCACATGGTAGAGCAGGCGGCGCGGCTCTATTTGACCAGTTGGGAGATGGAAATCGGCGGTGCCGAAAGCGCCAGCCTTACGGCGTCGAATTTGGTGGAAAAAGGGTACTTGTCGCCACTGCCTGAAGGGGGAGGATTATACCGTAGCGATTACCAAAACCGATAGCCGGTATGATGTGACAGTGACGCCAATCACCAACACCGGCGATTAAGGAAGAACGAACCTGAACCCATACGGCGATGAGAAAAAGGGGTCGCCGTATACCGGACACCCTATGTCACTTGAGTACCTGACAGTTTGCTACAAAGCTTGTTGAAAAAGCGGCGCGTGCTTTTGCGGTCAGGTACTTAGAGTGACAGCATGGGTAACAATCCATGTTAGGAGGAACAGGTCAAAACGATAAAACGTACATAAAACATAAAAATGAACTAAAAATGAACCGCGTTTGACAGTTATGACAATATATCAGTGAACGGCCGTAAATGAAACACAGAGAGGAGGAACATCTATGGAACTGGCAGGATTAGAGCAGTTGGTGGAGCAATATGGAAATGTACTGTATGCCTTTTGCAACCAACTGACAGGTTCCCGACAGGAAGGGGAGGAGCTGTATCAGGAAACCTTTTGAAAGCGGTAGAACTGCACCGGCAAATTGATGGAGCGCAAAATCCGAAAGGCTTTCTGATTGCGGTGGCTGCTCGCCTATGGCGCAATCGCCGCCGGAAATACGCCTGGCGGCAGCGTATTGCTCCCCTTGAGCAACTAAGCGAACAAGCAGAACAACAACCTGCACAAGCATGCTGCGACAATCCAGAAGAGCTTGCTTTGCAGCGGGAACAGCAGCAGTTGGTCCGTCAGGCTGTCTCAGAACTGCCGGATAAATGGAAGCTGCCAGTATATATGTATTATACAGCGGGGCTTTCGATAGATGAAATCGCTGGCTTACTGCGCATTCCGGCAGGAACCGTGAAGAGCAGGTTATATAAAGCGAGAAGTGTATTAAAAGAAAAATTGAGGTGTCGTGGAATGAACAATGACAGAAAACTGGATGATTTATTGCGCCAGAGTTTGCAGGCGGAAACAGTAGGTCCTGTACCCTCGGCACAAATCCAAAAGAAACGATAGAGAAAATGAAGGAGTGATATACCATGTTTTCAGGAAAAACACGCAAATCGTTGTGCTCCGCCATTTTGGCTGCGGCATTGGTGGTGGCAGTGCCAGTAGGAGCCTTTGCAGCCTGGCAGCTGTTAAGTCCGGCGCAGATAGCCCATGAACTGCAAGATTCTGCTTTGGAAAAAGCCTTTGCTGGCGAGGAGGCGGTGGTCATCAATCAATCGGTGCAGTCCGGAGGCTATCGCATTACCTTGCTGGGGCTGGTATCCTGCGCTGCTTGCATCGACTATCTGCCAGCGTATGTGGAGGTCAATCAGGAACGCTTATATGCCGCTGTCGCCATTGAAAATGCCGATGGAAGTCCTATGCCCGATACCGGCAGCGAGGAATACGGCGAAAAATCTTTTTTGGTGACGCCGCTCATTCAAGGGCAGCTTCCTGGCAGGTCAACATCTTTACCATGGGCGGCGGTTATGGTGAATTTGTGCAGGACGGCATTCAGTACCGGCTGGTGGAATGTGAAGACGTAACAGCCTTTGCAGACCGCAATGTGTGGCTGGCTGTTACCGATGAATTTTCTATCAGTAATGGAACATTTTTATACGATGAAGTAACTGGAAATGTTGCTGAAAATCCCGATGCTGCCGGCGTAAATGTATTGTTTAAGCTGCCATTAGACGCTGCTGATGCAGATAAAACGAAAGCGGAACAGCTATTGCAGCAATGGAAAGCTGACAGTACATGCAATCCGGAGTATGATGCAGAAGCTGCTGCCGCCCATGAAAAACAATACCAGAAAATTATCCAGGAAGGCAGTATGCAAGAGCATAAATTGCTGGAACAGAGTGCCGATGGCAGTTGGTGGTACTATTATGGCGACGGCGGACAGATGGAATTGCTGCCGGAAAATGCTGCGCGCATTGCCAATGGTGCAGTGTATACCGACAATTTGGTTACGATGGCCGATGCAGAGAACTGGCAGGCTGTGTTGTTGGGACGGGATGAACAAGGCTGTTTATATGGAGAGCTTTATGTGTTGCCTAAAACTGCGGAGGAAAAGGCTGGTGACGAGGACGATGGCCTGTCTGTTTCCATTGGCGGAAAATAATCATAACAATAGCCCATTATTTATATAACAAAAAAGAGAAGCGGTTTCAGATTTTTTCTTTGCGTGGTTGAGCAGATGAAGGAAATTGAAGCCGCTTTTTTTTTGTTGCGTTATTTGACAAAATTCCGTTACATTCCTCTTGACAGATTGTGCATATTGTATATAATGAATATATACAATATAACATGAGGTGCACATCATGAACATTATTATTAGCAATCAGGGCAGTCAGCCCATTTATGAGCAGATTGCCAATCAGGTAAAAAGCATTGATTATCAGCGGTGCGCTGAAAGAAGGCGATATGCTGCCGTCTATGCGGCTGTTGGCCAAAGAACTGCGTATCAGTGTGATTACGACAAAGCGCGCTTATGAAGAACTGGAACGAGAGGGTTTTATCATTTCGCAAACCGGTAAAGGCAGTTTTGTAGCAGGCACCAACACAGAGCTGGTAAGAGAAGCACAGTTGCAAAAGATTGAGCAGCAATTAACGCAAGCGGTGGAAACGGCGCGAATGAGCAATGTATCGCTGGAGGAATTGCAGGAAATGCTGTCGCTGCTTTATGGAGGAGAAGAATCATGACATATGCATTAGAGTTGAAACATGTAAGCAAAGTGTATGAAAAACTTTGCGCTGCAGAATATTTCCTTGACCTTGCCCAGAGGCTGTATTATGGGCCTGATTGGGGAAAACGGCGCGGGCAAGAGCACTACGCTGAAGCTTTTGTTAAATTTAATCAAGCGGGATGACGGCGAAATAACTGTGCTGGACAGTCCGGCAGAAATTTTTTCTGTACAGCGCAATGCAGCCATCGGCGTTGTGATGGATGAGTGTCATATTCCCGATATGCTGCATGTGAAGCAGGTCAACCAGGTTATGAAGGAGATTTACTTTAATTGGGAGGAAGATACCTTTTTTGCCTTAACCCAACAGTTTGACTGCCGGAAAAAGCGAAAATCAAAACCTATTCCCGCGGCATGAAGATGAAATTGTCCATCGCTGTGGCTTTGAGCCACAACGCCCAGCTTTTTAATTTTGGACGAAGCCACCAGCGGTTTGGACCCGGTGGTGCGCGATGAAATTTTAGATTTATTCCTAGAGTTTATGCAGGATGAAACTCATGCCATTCTGATTGCTTCCCATATCACCAGCGATTTGGAAAAAATTTGCGACTATATTACCTATATTCACAAGGGCCATATTGAGCTGAGTATGGAAAAAGACCGGCTGCTGGAGGAATACGGCATCTTCAAAGGCAGCGAAGAGCAGCTACAGGAGTTGCCTGCCGACGCAGTGCTGCGGGTGCGCCGTAATCCGTTCAGCGTGGAGGCGCTGGTGAAACGGGAGCAAATCCATTCCAGCATTCTGTTGGAGCGGCCCACGCTGGAAGCCATTATGCTGTTTTTTAACAAAGGAAGTCAACTGGAAAGGACGGTTTTGTCATGAAAGGATTATTGCGAAAAAGAGTTCTATGCCTTAAAAAATACCTTCGGTATTTTAGCCGTCTTTATGTTGGTGTATGCGGCAATTGGTTATGTGAGGCAATAACGCCAGCATGCTGGTTGCGATGGCGGCTATGATCGTTATGATGCAGCCGGCCAATTCCATCTCTTACGATGAGCTTTATCATTGGGACCGTTATGTGTTAACCATGCCGGTATCGCGCAAGATGGTGGTACAGAGTAAATATGTGCTGAGCTTTCTGCTGTGCTGCTTTATGCTGCTGGTGGGGACTGTATTCACCTTGCTGTTAGGCGGCAGCTTTGTCGATGCCTTTGTTTCTACCTTATGTGTAGCGGCTATAGCTCTGATTATCTCCGCGCTGGCGCTGCCCTGTATGTTCAAATGGGGCGCACAGCGGGGCCGTTTGATTTTAATTTTTATCTGCGGCGCTACAGGCGCTGCCGGTGCTATGTTGGCCATCTTGCTTATGAAGTTTGGTAATCTAAGCGGATCGGTTGGTGGGCTGATGCCGGGAGAAGGGCAGCATAGCGGAGCTTTGACAGCCGGTATGCTGACGGCAGGTCTTTTTGCTGCTTACGGCTATTATCACCGTTATTTCTTACCGTATAGCTTGTGGTATCTATGAGAAAAAAAAGAGTTCTAAAGGGGATGGGATTGTGCTGGCCTTACTCAAACACGATTTGCGCATCATGCGCTCCCTATCTGCTTATTCTTGCAGTGATGGTTTGTCTTTATGCATGGCTGCTGCGCTTTGGCAAATTGCTTGTGACGACAACAAGCATGGCGGTTATCTTGTCGTTGTATATTGGCTTTTTGGAAAGTCTGTTGGCTGTGGAGCGGAATTGCCGCTGGGATCGATACGTGCTGACCATGCCCATTGCCCGCGAAACCGTGGTGCGGGAAAAATATTGTCTGATGCTGCTGGCAGCCTTTCTCCCCTGTCTGGCTGGCATGTGTATGGACGGTTTGTTTTATAGCGGCGCACATCTTTTTTATTTATCTGTTTTTACTGGATTTTTGTGGTTTGTTGTTAAGTTTCATTGGGCCAATCTATCTTAAAAAAGCGAATACAGGAAAATCGGCTCTAGCTGTTACAGTGATGATGGTTCTGTGTGGTTTGGCGGCCGGTGGCCTCAGTGTGCAGGAGGTATGGTTTGCTTGGCGCTGGCTTGTGTTGGCCCCGTTAAGCATTATCACAATCGCGGCCTTGTTGGCGTCCTATCATATATCCCTGCGGATTTATCAAGACAAAGAGTTTTGAGAGGTATTGGCAAAGGCAGAATGTTTCACGTGAAACAATAGGAAAAAGTCCATATCAGCCGGCAAATAAAAATATGGCGGCAACGGCAGTTTCACAGGAAGGGCCATGAAGAAATTTTGGTATCGCCTTTGCGGGGACGGTGTGTTATAATAGACAGCAATAAAAAGCCATAAAAGACAGCGAAAGTACAACAGACAAAGAGCGTTGAAGAATATGGAGAAAGCGGAGGCAGTTATCATGGTTAAACATATTGTGATGTTTCAATTTCGGGAGCAGATTTCACCGGACGAGCGACAGCAAAAAGGGCAAGAAGTGAAAACGCGCACGGAAGCGTTGGTGAATATTATTCCAGGTATTCAGTCGTTGCAGGTGCAGCTTGTGCCTGTTGGCACAAGTACCCATGATATTTTGTTGGAAGGGTTGTTTGACAGTCAGGAAAGTTTAATGCAATATCAGACCCATCCTGCACATATGTCCATCGGTGACGTACTGAAGCAGGTGGGACAATGTCGCGCTTGCTTTGACTATGAGGTTTAGAAATGGCTTCAATAAGGGCAATTTGTAATAATAAAAAAGTTTTTATTAAAAATTGTTGTCAAAAAAAAGAGAATGGCGTACAATAAAGACAGCAAAGTTGTGAAGTGATTCGCATAAGTCGATAAACCAATCAAACACACACAAACCGACTGGCTTTTTGCTAATAGATGCTTTGAGGGTTTTTCCCTGAAGCATCTTTTTTTTTTCGTCTGCTTTCGTGTAGAATGGTAAATATCATGCTATAAGAAATGAGGCTATCTTATGAAACGAAATTTTAAACGGGTAATGGCTGTTCACGACCTGTCTGGCTTGGGCCGTTCGTCGCTGATGGCAGTAACGCCGGTGCTGTCCGTGATGGGTGTACAGGTTTGTCCAGTGCCGACTGCGGTGCTGTCTACCCAAACCAGTGGCTTTACCGATTATACATTTGTTGACTTAACCGATACCATGCCTGCTTATCTGCAGCACTGGAAAAACTTGCAGATGGATTTTGACTGTATCTACAGCGGCTTTTTTGGGGTCTGCCCAGCAAATAGATATCATGGAGCAGGCGTTGCAGGACTTTGACGGTGAAAATACTCTGGTTGTGATTGACCCGGTTTTAGGTGATGACGGCGCTTTGTATGATACCATGGATCAAAAGATGGTAAGGCGTATGCAGCGGCTCATTGGAAAGGCGGATATTATCACCCCCAATATGACGGAGGTAAAGCTGTTATTGAATTTGCCGCCTGACGCCAATTTATTTGCTGAGCATCTTCCCCATTTGCTGCCTATGCTGGCTGCCAAAGGGCCGGAGAATATTGTGGTTACCGGTGTGCACAAAAAAGCGGGGGCCGTTGTGTTTGTTATTATCACAAAACTGATCAGCAATATCAACAAATTGATTATACCGAGCTGCCAATTTCTTATCCAGGTACCGGCGACATTTTTGCCGCAGTATTGATTGGCGGATTGCTGCAGGGACGTACCTTGCCGGAAAGTATTCAGCTTTCTGCCGATTTTATCTGCCATACGGTAGCCGACGCCATACAAGCTGGGGAACCGGTTCGGGACGGCGTGCAATTGGAGAAAAATTTATACCGGTTGTTGCCGAGCAACACAGAAACGAACGCATAAAATTGTTTCACGTGAAACATTTGCAAATGTTGTATGGCCACATCGTCGTTCTTGTGTCAGCATAAGGACTGCGGTATGCATAAAATTAGATTGCTTTACACACCCTATCCAAAAACGGATAGGGGTTTTCTTTATGAAACGATTTCGCGAAGAACAGCTTTTGCCGGTGGCCTTAGCTTGTGGCGTTTTGCTGATGATGGGCTGGTTTACCTTAACCAGCGCCCAGCAGCATGGGCAAGCGCCGGTTGGCAGTGATTTTACAGAAGCCAGCGTTCCGGTATTGATGTATCATCATTTGCTGCCGCAGGAAGATTTGACAGGGCTGTTTGCCGATAACAATGTAGCCGTCAGTGTGGAGCAATTCCGGCAGGATTTAACTACGTTGAAAGAGCAGGGCTATCAGACGATTAGTTTGCGTCAGCTCAGCGCCTTTGTGCAGGATGGCGCAGAATTGCCCGGTAAGTGTGTGTTGATTACCTTCGACGATGGCTATTTGAGCAATAAAATTTACGCCCAGCCTATTTTAGAGGAATTGGGCTATACGGCGGTGATTTTTGCTTTAACCGGCTGGATAGAGGAGCACCCGCAGACGTTTCATCCGAAAGGGCTGCAATATCTCAGTTGGCCGGAGATTGGTGAGATGAAAAGCACCTTCCAATTTGCCAGCCATACCGACAATTTGCACGATTTGTCCTGGAATGGCAAGGGCAAGCTGACAACGGTGTCCGATGCAGAATTAACCGCTGACTTAAATCGCTCGATCAAGAAATTGCAGGACACTCGATATTTTTCTTATCCTTACGGTCATTATACCGACAGCGCCCGCAAGATTTTAGCGCAGCAGGGTATCGACTTGGCTTTTACCGTGGAGCCTGTTAATGTGCGGGCCGGTGATGATCCGCTCACCTTAGGCCGTTGGGATATGTATCAGTATAGCATAGAAGATGTGTTAGCGCAGCGGCGCAAATAGAAATGTTTGCGCAGTCTGCGCTTTTTTGCGCCTTGTGGTGATACAGGCGGTATTATATAATAGATGGTGAGAAAATAACAAGGGAAAAATGACTTATGAAAGGACTGTGAAAATGAATTTTTTATTTGCGGCTGTATTTTTTGTAGGCAACATAAAATAATTGGGCTGGCAGGCAATTCCTTTCTTTGCCGCCAGCAGGTTTTGTGATACAATGAAAGATATTGTGATTGGATCAAGATACAGAATATTTTTATAGGGATATCAATTTTGTCTGACAGGTGGTGAAGTCCTCATGCGTTTGCGAACGTTGCGAATATGGAAACGCTTTAAGCCCTTGTGGCTGTTTTTGCTGGGCTGGGCGGCGTTCAGTGCTGTCATGCTTGTGCTGATGGGCTACCATCTTTTTTGACTGGCGCGGCGGTTTGCCCAAAGTAGATGTGGCCAGCAGTCAGACGATTGTCGCAGAGGATGTGCGAACCGTAGCGATTCGCGCTGAGGGCGTTACAGTAGAAGTCGGCTCCAGCTACGACATCCGGCAAATTCAAGTGCAGCTTTATGGGACAGGCTATGTCAATCAGAAAGCCAGCTGGCAGATAGATGAGGCAGGCAGGCTGACCATCCGGCTAGACCGGTATCCCATTACAGCCAACGCTTATGGCAGCCGTTATGAGGACGAGCTGACCATGCGCATTTTGCTGCCGAAAAAAGTTACGATGAAATTTCTATCACAGGCGACCGGCTGCACGCGGCGTTTTATCAGTGCAAAGGAAAGCAACTGACCGCCGATGTGGCTTATGGCACCATTGCGCTGCAGAAAGCCGATTTGCAAAAAGCCGATTTATACAGCAACACCTCTACTATTGATATTCAGCGCAGCCGGATACAGTATCTGAATATTGAAAATACCAATGGTGATACCAATTTGCTGGATAATCAGTTGCGTTACTGGAAGTATTACAGCAAAGCCGGCGATTTGAACGCCTTTGTGGGAAAAATACAAGGCATTTGGGAATTGAACAGTCGCTGGGGCGATATCTATGTGGGCACGAAAAAATGGCATACCAATTTACTGCTGGATTTACACAGCGATACCGGTACGGTGACCGCGTCCAGCAAAAAGAAGCCGTGGAAGAAAACCATCCCTGAAGCGCTGACCGCCCATGATTTGTTATTGCTGGAGGGGCGCGGCGAAAATATGCTGCTGATTGACAGCGAAGAGGGCGACATTACGCTGGATACAGTGAAATTTGCTCAGTAAAAAAGCATAATAAAAAGAGGCTTGTCACCCAATTAAGAAGCAGCAAGAAGCATGCAGATTGGGCAGTCGGCAAGCGGAAGGTGACAATAAAAAGAGGACTATCGGCGGGAAGCAGATCGTCCCTCTTTTGCGTTGAGTGGCTTGACTGGCTTTGCTATTTTTCAGGCAAAATGGAATAGGTGAGAGCAAGCGCTATTAATCCCACACGATCTCCAAACAACGATAATTGGGGGAATTGGTGGTATGCGCGAATCATATAGAGCAGGTTCAGATGCAATTACACCATCAGAACACAACCAGTCACAATCCACGATGTTGTCCAGTGTATCAGAGTCCATCTCTGTACAGATTATGATGGAATCCCCGACAAGATTTAAGACTTCTACGCCGTTATCGTGTCTGATTTCTGTATCATCATGTAATGCGACACGAACCCAGGCTACGTTAGGCAGCAGCTCCACTTTTTTAAACATATCCCACATTTCAGTGAGTGATGGGCGCCCATATCCCCATTGATTGGGCGCAATAGAATCCTCATCTGCATTTCCATCGAAAAAATTCATCAAGGGTCAATAACGGAAAATGGGATTCATTTTCTTGCCGTATCCGTTTGAATACATCTAGCGCTATCATTGGCACCAACTCCGCTTTATTTTATCATAGTTCCGTCCGGCAAAATAATATCTCCATCGTCTGCACTTACATCAAAAAAAAAGCCAACCTTGTGCTTTTGGGCTAAGCTACGCATAAGTGCATACGCCTCGTCTGCCACCGACCATGAGAACGCTGCATAGATCACATCATGTCCAATACTGTAATCAACCGTATGCTGCTCCAAATCTTCGGCTTCATCTTCATCAAGAGGGTCAAGATTTGGTGCATATTCTCCATTCATAGGTGGGAATTTTTCTTTCATTTCCATAAACCAATTTTGCAAAGCAGGAGAGGACACACCAATTGTTTGGTAATCGTGTTCTTCCTCCCATTCCGTTTGCTTTTCATACCATGCCATAAATTCTTTTTTTGTGGTGGGCGCTTTTGTTTTTTCAAAACCATTAAATCATAACTCATAGCTGTAGCTCCTTTCAAATTCCGATTTAGCGTTCTTTTATTTTCGCCCTCTTTGTGGGTTCGGATTTTTCAGCAAGTCCGACTACCCCAAGAAATCTTTTTCAGCCACTTTTTTCCGACAGTTTCTCGTAGTTCAGCTTGCGCCGCCTGCCGATTACCACCATCAAGCTGTTTCAGCGTCAAGCCGCGCTCCACAGGCAGAGCTTTCAAGGGTTTTTGCCTTGTCTGCCTGATAAGTGGGAACTATTATCTAAAGTATACTGGCACATGGCAATATGGCTCCTGTGTGAAATCCAGATTATCAGGCTGTTCATCAAATAATTCTTTGTCCCATTTAAGTCCAGTCTGGAAACCATTTGCAAGAGCCTTTGCTTCCATTTTTGTTAAGAGTAATGCTGTATCTCGGTTTACATCATCCTCATTGCACTTTGATGGGCCACCATAGTTATCATAATAATAACTCGGCTGACAAAGCCAGTACACCATTTTGGCAGTAACTATATCGCAAGCTGGATTCATTACAATCTGTTCAACTGTAAACATTCCATCATCATAATTGTAATCGGAAATCATGTAATGGAGTTCCTCTGCAGATGTGATATGTGCAAATTGTTCGGCAATCTCTTTTTTGGTAAGCCTCAAACCCGATTTCCCTTTGACGGCAAAATCCTTTGTAAAATTCTTCTTCCTCATTTCCTTCCATTTCCTCATCAAACTCGTCTTGCTCCATGTCAAAATAATATTCATCTCCGGCACAAGACGCACGCTCCATCAGGCGGTCGAGTTCTTTTTTTTTCTTCTGAAAACATAATAATCTCCTCCTTAACGATAAAGACCAATCAATTTTGATTTATTGGTTTGTTATTTCCATTGTACCACAATCTGTGGAACGTGGAAATAATGAGTTTCCCAGGCTGATTTCCACAACCAATCTGACCGAACGGCCCCTACAACATATCTGCTGGACAGCGTACAAAAAGAATTAAGGCACTTTCTACCCTTTTATGGGTCTAAAACTCTCCGCTACCTTCGCCAAAATTCCGACTTGGGATGGACATTGACGAAGGTTGTCCTAGCTGTGGCAAACGTCAGCGCAGAAATGCGCGCTAGTTTGACAAAAGCGGACAACAGAGGAAATGTCCAGAGCCACGGAGAAACGGGCGAAGTGTAGCAAAAAATCAAAAGAAAGAAAAAACTACTCTTCCAAAAAGCTTAAATCCTCATCGGTCGCCTCCCCTATCCCAAATAGCTTCCGCACGATGGCGGGCTGCTTGGGATGGGCTTTTTCATAAGCCCGTTGTTCTTTTTCTCTCCAGCTTCAACAGCTTTTCCCCCGCTGGGACGGCTTTGGGTTTTCAGAGCGTGAAAGCCTTTCCATCTGCGCTTGATGGACTGTTTGACAATGGCCGCCATGGTTTCTGCCTGTCCTGCCGCCAGCTGCACCAGCTTTTTCAGCAATTCTTCCAGTCCCCACAAGGTCAGCGTCCAGCCGTTTTGCTCCCGTTGCTGCATCCAACTGGTCAGATTACTGTGCAGACTGCTGTCGTCGTAGCGGCTGCAAAAGGCTTTGAGGTAAATCTGATATTCTTTGCTCATAACGATATCACCGGCAGGACCGGCAACCGGTTGGGCCAAATCGCTTGAAGGCGCGTTATCGTTTCTCCGGTTTGCCCCTTTCAACACAACCCAGCTATGACAGCATTATCGTCGCTGACCGGAAACATATTTTGCCGCTCCGACGATTGCATAGGCGAGATGGTCAGATTATTTGTTTTTCTATCGCAGACAGCGCCGGATTGGATTCCCGACCATGCATCGGCGCTCTGCTCAGTTTCCTCACAGAGCGGTTCGGTTTCCAATCGCGTAGCTTCCCCATGAAACGACTCTTTCTCTGCCTGCTTCGCCGCTTCCCCAACAGGCTGCAAAGCCTTCCCATCCAGCTGCAGCGTATACCACAGCTTTTGATTTTCGTCCCGCTCTACTGCCAGCAGACCGGCCTGTTCCAAACTTTTGCGCACACCAATCAATCCCTGACGGGTGATTTGCAGCAAATTCATTAAGCCTGCCGTATCCTGATGAAACCGTTCAAACTGATTTCTGCCGGCCATACGCAAATATAAATATTGCCACAGCAAAATCGCTGCTGCCGATAAATTGTGCTTCACTGCGTATTGTTGGAAACGGTTTAAGTAAACGAACATAGCTGCCCCTCCTTCTGCGGTCTGCGTTGTTTTTGCTTTCTGCATTCCATAAGCCATGGCAGGCGAAATCGTCAAACCAGTTAAAACGACAAAACCGGTTAAAATGATGTTGTTTTAACTGGTTTTTGTCGTTTTAACCGGTTCTGTGACGTTTTAACCAGTTTCAAAAATTCCTTTTGGCCTAACCAATAGGTTTGAAGCCAATCGGTTAAAAAATTTTGCCAGTTTCAGGCTTTTTTTCTGGCTGTCTTTTCCGTTTCTTCGCTTGCCCGACTATTCGCGCATTCGCACAAAAACCGTGCTTTATTGGGACTTCAAGCGCGTTTTTTTTTATGTTCTCCATGTTTTTTATGTTTTCGATGTTTTTATTGTTTTCTCTATGTTTTTACCATGTTTTATGTTTTTATTGATGTTTTAATATTTATATATAAGCGTTTGTAGAATAAATCCAGAAACAAGGGCGGTGTAAACGATTCTTTACACCTTCTGTGAAGATAAGAAGGCCATGCAAAAAATTGTGGTGTAAACAGAGCTTGACACCTTTTGTGGAAATATAGAAGTGATGTGGGGAATCAAGGTGTAAACAGTTCTTGACACCTTGATGAAATTAAATGCTCCTCTTTGGGCATAGCCTCGAATTCCTCTAAACTCTGTATTTCTGATGGTTTTCCAGCAGTCACAATCCTCACGCTCTTTTCTTTGTAGATTTGTTTGCTCCTGTTTGTTGTATCCTATTTGCCGGAACAATACAACAGCGTCGCCGAGTACTAAAATTAGGTTTGGGGTAGAGTAAAAAGTTAGGCTTCTGAACCGATTTGCAATAAGCCATCCCGAATAAGAGTTCCAATACTGTTCAAACCAGAAAAATATTGTTTCCGCTACCCTCGATAGCCTGTGCAATTATAACACTAGCAATCACGATTGCAATAGCAATTATGATGCTTCCAATTAGGTTTTGATAGTCCTTCATATTTAATCCCTCCCATAGTTATCAGGTTATCTTCATACGCATCATGGCGTCATTTTACCAAATACATAGCCCTGTTGTCTGGCGGTGTCGATAAAATCGCCCATGATTTGGGTGTTGGTGGCTGAAACGGCGTGCAGCAGATAAATCGCGCCGGGGTGCAGCTTTTCTGTTACCTTTTTGTAAAGCGGCTGTGGGCTCAGGCTGGTCGTCTGTCACCCAATCTCGATAGGCGAAGCTCCAGAAAACGCTGCGATAGCCGAGCTGCTGCACCAAGGCCAGCGATTGTTCGCTGTAAATGCCGGCCGGATAGCGGAACAAATACATATCGTAATCAAAGGTTTCCTGCACGTAGCGGTGCAGCGCCATTAATTCTTCGGCCTGCGTGTCGATAGACTGGCTGGGCAATCCTTTGGCCGGATGGGTAACACTGTGATTGCCTACCACATGGCCTTCGTCAATCATGCGGCGGATTAAATCGGGATTTTTGTTTCACATAATCCATCGTGACAAAGAATACGGCAGGACATTTTTTCTCTTTCAGTACATCTAAAATCTGCGAGGTGTAGCCGTTTTCATAGCCTTCGTCGATGGTTAGATAAATGGTAGGGCTGTCTTCTGCAATGAACCAGGCGTTGTATTGTCCGTATGTTTGTTGGCCGTCTAAGGCGCCTTGCGGACGGTTTTTATCATCGGTACGCACACCCTGTCCCCAGCCGTGGCTGGTGTTGTCTAATGCAGTCAGCGCGGTTGCATCATAAACGCCGGTGACAGGCGAAACGCTTTGCTGTTCCATGATACATTCATAAACAGCCTGCATAGCTACTTGCTCTGTTAGCACATCAGCAGGCAGGGCGGAGTGAAACGGTAATCCCAATGTTGCCGCTAACAGCACACTGGTGAAAGCAATTTGATACATAAGGGTTCCTCCTTGAATATAGGGTCATTCTATGCAATATTGTTTAATCAGTCAGCGCATACAAGGCCGCTTCATAATTTTCTACATAGTAGCGAATCGTTTTGCGTCCCTTTTGCAAAATGGTGTGGCCTTCCGCTTCTAGTTTGGCCTTTTGCGCTTCTATGCCGCCGGGATATTTGGCGTTAAGCTCACCGCCTGTTTTCAATGTGCGCCAGTAGGGTGTGAGGTTCTCTTCACGCTGGGCGCTGGCCCAGGCTGCAATGGAAATAAAAATGCCGGCGGTCATAGGGTCGGTAAAATCAGCGCCGTTTTGTTTGGCCAAATAAGCGCGAAGTTCTGTTGTGGTAATAAGTTTGCCAAATGGAATTTGTTTCATCAAGGCATCGTAGGTCAAGGGCGGCGCAAAAAACATTTTTCTCCGCCATATTTTTGGATTGTTTTTTCATCTGTGACAATTTGTATTTTGGGCATATCGGTAACTTTATGCAGCATGGCGTTGAAATCCTTTTTTTTCTTCGTTGCTCATGAAAAGCACCTCCTAGTGAAAGCATAACGCGTTTTCGCCGATTATGCAATAAAAATCATAGCGGAAGGGCGGAGGATAGGGCAGTTGTGCTGCGACGGGGAAATTTTATGTAAGAAACTTGTATAAAAACAAAAAAGCCACTGGTATTTGCGAAAAGTCGGGTGTATAATAAATGCTTGTTGGCTTTCTTGCCAGCTTTAGATAAATACAAACAACTGCATATGAGAGAAAAAGGGAGAGAAATTTGTTGGAGAAAGTAAAATCGTTTATTCAGAGAGAGATTTTATCCACGTTAAAGGGTGACATCATCGGTGGGATTTCCGTTGCCTTTGTGGCGCTGCCGTTGGCGTTGAGCTTTGGGGTGTTATCAGGTGCAGGGGCTGCTGCTGGGGTATACGGCGCTATCTGTACTGGGATTTTGGCGTCCATGTTCGGCGGCACCAAAGCGCAGATTTCCGGTCCGACCGGTGCTATGACTGTTGTTCTGGTATCCATGGCCAATAAATACGGGTTGGATGGCCTGGTCGCCTCCATGATTTTAGCCGGTATTTTTGAAATTCTGATGGGGCTGTTAAAGCTGGGAAAATATATCCGCTTAATTCCCAAACCGGTTATGGTGGGCTTTACCAATGGGATTGGCGTGTTGATTTTTATCAGTCAGTTTAAATATTTTAATATGAGCCCGCTCTTATGCGGCCTTTCCATTGTGTTGATGTTGGTGCTGCCGATGATTAACAAAAGTTGCCTTATGCCATCATTACCGTAATTGTTGGCACGGTTGTTTCCAAACTGTGGGTGCCGATGTCCGATGAATTTGTAGTGGGAAAAATTGATTTGGTTTTGCCTACGCTGCAGTTACCGAATTTCCTTGCCATGAATATGATGGATTTAATTCAGGCTGGTTTAACGCTGGCGTTGTTGGGGGCTATCGAATCGTTGCTGTCTGCACTGGTTGTAGATGAAATGACCGGCACCAAGCATGACAGTGACAGAGAAATTCTCGGTCAGGGGATTGCCAACACAGTAGCGGCTTGTTTTGGATTTCTGATTGGTACTGGCGCCATTGCCCGATCTGTCGTAAATGTCAATGCTGGCGGCCGTGGCCGGATGTCGGGAATTATTCATGCACTGATGTTGATTTTGCTCATTGCTGTATTTGGTGATTTGGCTGCTGGTATTCCATTAGCCGTATTGGGCGGCGTGCTGATGGGTACGGCTATCCGCATGGTAGAATATAAAGAAAGCTATCGGTTGGCTCGGGCCTCGAAAGAGGCATTTGTGGTTATCGCCATCACTACGGTGCTGACCTTTACCGTTGACTTAACCTTTGCGGTTGCGATTGGCGTAATGGTATCTGCGCTGGCTATGCTATTCAGCGTTGCCAATGGTCACTTAGAAGAATATCCGGTGTCTTGCAGCAATAACCAGAAACGCATTAAGTCCTTCAGTATCCAGGGCGAAATGTTCTTCCTGGTATCGGAAAGTATTATCAGCTCTTTAGAAGTAAAATGTAAAGGCGCTGATATTGTGGTGATCAATTTGAGCCACGCTCAGGTTGTAGATATCACCGGTGTCATTACATTGGGGAAAATTAAAGATACGCTGGCATTGCAAGGTGTGCGCACCATCTTTACCGGTTTGCCGGAGCCTGCTTATAAAAAAATGCTGTCGCTGGGCATTGTAGACGGCAGCGAGGAAGCTATCAACCGCGGTGACAAATTAGAGGCGGTGGAATACGCACAAGCTTTGGCGCATAATGATGAAGCATGTGCCCATCAGATTATCTATGAACACATGGTGATGGAAGATGAACACCGCATTGCTGAAATTACAGAGGAGGGATTTTTACTCGATGAAAGTACTACTCGTTAATGGCAGTCCTCATGCCAAAGGCTGCACCTATACTGCGTTGCGCGAAGTGGCCGCAGCATTGGAAAAAGAGGGCATTGAAACAGAAATTTTTCAGGTTGGCACAAAACCGATCTCCGGTTGTTTGGCCTGCGGCGCTTGTTTAAAAACAGGGCGCTGCGTAATCTCGGACACGGTCAATGAATTTTTAGACAAAGCAGAACAGGCCGATGGTTTTGTATTCGGCTCGCCGGTACATTTTGCTTCGGCTTCCGGGATGCTGACATCCTTTATGGATAGAGTTTTTTATGGCCGCGGCAACCTGTTTGCCTATAAACCGGCTGCCGCCGTGATGAGCTGTCGGCGCGGCGGAGCAACGGCGACCTTTGAACAACTCAACAAATATTTTACCATTAGTAATATGCCTATCGTTTCTTCGCAATACTGGAATATGGTGCATGGCAACAATCCTGACGAAGTAAAGCAGGATTTAGAGGGGTTACAGACCATGCGCACTTTGGGGTTAAACATGGCGTGGCTGTTGAAATCCATTCAAGCTGGAAGAGAAGCTGGACTGAAAATGCCGGAGAGAGAGGCGGCGGTAAAGACCAACTTCATCCGGTAGGTGGGCGCGTTAATTTTTGTCTGGCTGTGTTGTTTTCAAATTTGTTTGCTCGCGTACCATTAGTACGCCACGCTGCGCAAATTTGAAAGCCGCCTTGCCAGACAAAAAATTTCCAGCGCCCGGGTTGCGTGGAAGAAAACTGTGGCTGCCCAAAAGAAAAAAAAATCTGAAGTCTGTTTTATTGCGGAATGGAAATTAAGAATCGTCTTGCCGAATAAAAAAATTTCCAGCGCCTGGGTAGTGCGGAAAAAACTGTGCCTGCCCAAAAGAAAAAAATCTGAAGTCTATTTTATTGCGGAATGGAAATTAAGAATCGTCTTGCCGAATAAAAATTTCCAGCGCCTGGGTAGTGCGAAAAAACCTGCGGCTGCCCAAAAGAAAAAAAAATCTGAAGTCTGTTTTATTGTGGAACAGAAACCAGAAATCGTCTTGCCAGACAAAAAAATTTTCAGCGCCCGGGTTGTGTGGAAGAAAACTGTGGCTGCCCAAAAGAAAAAAATCAATGAAGTCTGTTTTATTGCGGAATGGAAATTAAGAATCATTTTGCCGGACAAAAGATTTCCAGCACGCGGATAGAATGAAAGAGTGAGAAGGCTTGTTTTTGACAAAGCAGGAAACTGCAAAATAAAAATCGGTAAAATGTTTCACGTGAAACATTTTACCGATTTTTTTATATTACTTATTCGGTTGGTGCGTTTTGAATCATGTTATCTGGTACACCAAAAAAGCGGTCAGGGCGAATACCATCACCAGGGAAACAAATAGCATGCACAGCAAAATCTTAGTGCCGTCGCCGCCATTATCTTTATAATATTTTTCTTTTTTGGCTGCATCCATCGTCATTGCCTGGGCAATCGAGCGGTCTACGTAGTTCATGTAGCAATAATTGCCGAAAAATCCAAAGAATAAGGACAATACAATTGTGATGATGGTAGAAATGCTGGTTAGACCGTAAGCAAAGTTGAGATACATGGAACCTAAATTCAACACCAGCGCAATGCAGCCCCAACCAAGCATTTTGCGATAAAAGCACCAATAGGTGCTGAACAGCAATCCCCAGATGTTAAAGCTGATTTTGGAGTTGTTATCTTTTAACTTTTGAAATCGTTTTGTATAATAGTCCACTTTTTTGCTTCGCCGATAAACGCACTGTATTCTTTTACGAAGCTCTTTTGGTTTTAATGTAATTGCCTCCATGGTGTCATCTCCCTTGAAATAAAATCGTCAATTATAACTATACCGTTCCTGACGCCAATTGGCAAGAGGGAATTGTAGTACAGTTTTGGCGCCGTGATAAGACAGCCGCGGAAAGTCTTTTTCAATTTGCTTTCTTGTTGCTTTCCGCGTATAATGAAATATTAAAGAGATATGATTTTAGGAAGAAAGGCGGGATGGACATGAAACGCATGGTGGCGGCAGGTATTTTATTTGTGTGTTCCTTCGGTATGCTGGGCGTTGGTTTAGGTTTGCTGATTAGCGGCATGTTTGCCGTTTTTGCAAAGCGGAAACCAGCAGAGCAATAAAACGTAAACTGTAAATTTTTCGCAAAAAGAAGCTGCCACAAGTCATTGCGGCAGCTTCTTGCATGTAAAGGACAGCAGCTTAGCAGAAATATTTTTTCTGGTTATAGTATTCTTTTTACGGTCTCCAGTGCTTCGCCAAAACGCTGATAATGCACGATTTCCCGCGCTCGCAGGAAACGCAGCGGGGCTAAAACGCTTTCATCGTTGCAGGCCAAGTCCATCAGGTATTCGTAGGTTTGTTTAGCTCTCTGTTCTGCTGCGATATTGGAGGTTAAATCGGTGATGGGATCTCCCATGCCTGAAATATAATCACTGGTCCAGTTGTAACCGTTGGGGTCGCTATAGAATAATCCGTGACCGTGCAGTGTGTAGTAGCCATCCAGTCCAGCATCTTTCAATTCACACAGAGAAGCGTTTTCCATGATTTGATATACCATGGTACCAATCATTTCTAAGTGACCAATTTCTTCCGTGCCGATGTCGGTTAAGAGCGCTTTGGTTTGACCGGTAGGCATGGTGAAGCGTTGATTCAGATATTGCAGGCAGGCCGATAGCTCGCCTGCTGGACCGCCGTACTGGGCAATTAAGGCTTTAGCTAGCCGTAAGTCGGCGCATCTTACGTCAATGGGAAATTGTAATTTTTTCTCATAAATCCACATCAGACAGCACCTCCCCGTTCCCATGGCCAGGGGTCGTTAATCCAGCTCCAAGGATAAGAGGCTGGGCAGTGGCCGACGTTGTTCATAGGGCCGTACTGCATTTCAAAATTGGCTTTGGCTTCCCAGTATTGTTGAAACAGCCGGTTGTAATCGTTGACGGCCTGTTGGTTGTCTGGATGGGTATCCAAAAACAGGTTGAGGTCAACCAGAGAAAAAACTGAGCTGCTGCAGTTCTAACAGGGCTGCCTGTCTGTTATTCGCCGCAGAGGCTGGGCAGGCATTCATTTTTTTCATTGCAGACACTCCTTTGTTTATAATAATTTAGCGTTTTTTCTGCATACCCTGCATATTATTATGGGCAGGCTGCATATTCATAGCTTGCTGCGGGCATTGTATCGGTGTGTAAGGCTGGTTTAAGCCGCTGAATACAGTGCCATAAGCCAGCGCTTCTGCTGGCGCATAGGGCGTGGTATATTCCTGCCATGGAACGGAAATCATGCCCAACTGCTGTTCATTTCTTTGCACAATCATCAACAAACCTCCTTTCTGATGACCTTGTATATACTATGAATAGGACGAGTAGAAGGTGTGATAACAGGAGATTTTTTTCTAGGCGGGACTTGTAAAAATGCTTTTTCCTGCATATAATATTAGTTACTGCAGAAATGTGGAGGCGCAGATGAGACAGAATTGTAAGACAGAAGGGAGTAGGATTTTCTTGCAAAAAACAAATACAATTGCCAAGTTGGCGTTATTGCTGGCCACGATTATTTGGGGCAGCTCTTTTTATTATTATGAAAGATGCATTGGATGACATGGGCACATTTTTTTTTACTGGCGGTACGGTTTACGGGCGCCTGTATTTTATTGGCGGTAGTGTTTTTGGTATAAATTGCGGTTATTGAATTTTTATTACATCAAGGCTGGTTTTGTGATGGGCTCTATGCTGTTGGCGGCTTATGCTGTGCAGACTTTTGGCCTGGCCGAAACTACACCAGGTAAAAATGCTTTTTTAACGGCAGGGTATTGTGTGATGGTCCCTTTTTATATTGGCTGATTGCCGGTAAACGTCCTGACCGTTACAATATTTCTGCGGCAGTGTTGTGTATCTTGGGCATTGGTTTGGTATCATTGGATAGTAATCTCACCATGGGGCGCGGTGATTTGCTCACCGTTGCTTGCGGATTGTTCTATGTGCTGCATATCATTGTGTCCACCCGTTATACCCAAGGCTCCGATGTGATGCTTTTGACCATCAGTCAATTTTTTTCTTTGCGGCGTTTTGGAGCTGGGTAATGAGCTTCTTTTTGAAACAGCGCCGATTTTGAGCGATGTTCGTCTATACACCTGGTTCAGTTTGGCTTACCTATGCGTATTTGCCACAGCCGGTGCGCTGGGCTTGCAGATGTATGGGCTCAAATATACGGCTCCTGCTGCCGGTGCGCTAATTCTCAGTTTGGAGGCCGTATTTGGCGTGTTGTTTTCAGTGTTGGTAGGTGCAGAAGCGGTGACGCCAAGGTTGCTATTAGGCTTTGTGATTATTTTTTATTGCAATTGTGGTGTCGGAAACGAAGCTGGAGTTTTTACAAAAAAGAAAGCGCCGTCAGAATGTTGTTCCGGTGACTGCTAAACTAAAAACTATGACAATCCGTAATTTGTGATTTCATATCGCTGGACTATATGATTTAGATTGTTGAAAAAAAGCCCAATGCATGGCTAGATAGACCGTATTTAGGAATGAAAAAAAAAAGTCTACTATAAAAAAGAATAAGCCACTGCACAAGTAAATTTGTGCAGTGGCTTATTGCAATTTGCTGTGAAAAAATATAACCTATAATCGTAATTTATGATTATTTCAATTTGGCTTTGATAAACTGGGTAAAGGTAGAGGCGTAGTAATCAGCCAATGTGCTGCCGCTTTTTACATCGTAATAGGCAATGGAATTGCCCAGCTCCTGCTCAAAGCGCAGGAATTCCTGGTCGATATCCAAGCGTTCTATGCCAGGTAGCTTTGTTACCATGTTTTTCAGGCGATGTTCAAAAATTTCTAAGTGCCCTTTCATTGCAATTCTCCTTTCTATTTGTTGCGCTGATATTTATTCTAGCGTAAATAGAAAAATAAATAAAGAGTTTTGAAAAAAAAGGTTGTATTTTCACTATAAAAGGATATATAATCTAGCATATAGGATACAAAATACAAAAAGAAGATAGAGAGCTAAGTTGTATTAGAATATACTAATTCTTTTGTTCCAATTTTTTTAGACAGGAGAGCAGCAATGGCAACAGTTCGCAAACAGCCAGGTACACGGGAAGCATTATTGCAATATGCACCTGTTGTTGTGTTAGAACCACAACAGTATCGCGGTAAATGGCATGAGAATTTTGGCAATCATCATCCTGTTCAAATGGAAATTGGGATGGGAAAAGGACGCTTTATCAGTACTATGGCTCGTCAGTATCCTGAAGTGAATTTTATTGGGGTAGAAGTCATTGAGGAAGTTTTGTTGGATGCGGTAAAACGGATGAATCGCGCAGGCGGTATTCCGGAGAATCTGCGTCTGGTATGGATAAATGCTTCGCTATTGGAGGAATTGTTTGCACCAGGTGAAATTGACCGCATTTATTTGAATTTTTTCTGACCCATGGCCTAAGACGCGGCATGCAAAACGGCGGTTGACGCACAAATCTTTTTGGAGCAGTATGGGGTCATCTTAAAGCCGGAAGGACAGGTACATTTTAAAACCGATAATCAGGGCTTATTTGAGTTTTCACTAAATGAATTCAGCGCTTGCCGCTGGCAGTTACAGCATGTCCAGTTGGACATGTATCGAAAGCTGCCGGAGGACAATGTAGCTACAGAGTATGAAACCAAGTTTCATGAAAAAGGATTGCCGATTTATCGTTTAGAAGCAATCAAACCATCATTTTAGCCGATAAAAATCGGGGGCTGGCAACAGCCGTAGCAGATTTTTATATAAAGTATCAATATTATTATTTTAAGGAGGCTTATTTCAATGAGCAGCGCTTATATTGAAAAAAGTTATTGAAGACGTTAAAAAAGAAATCAGGGTGAACCAGAATTTATTCAGACAGTAGAAGAAGTTCTGCGTTCTCTGGAACCAGCAATGGCTCAGCATCCAGAATATGAAGAAGCTGACATTCTGGGCAGAATCGTTGAACCTGAAAGACAGATTTTCTTCCGTGTAGCATGGGTTGACGACCAGGGCAAAGTACAGGTTAACCGTGGTTTCCGCGTACAGTTCAATAGCGCAATTGGGCCTTACAAAGGTGGCCTGCGTTTCCATCACACCGTATACAGCGGTATCATTAAATTCTTAGGTTTTGAACAGATTTTCAAAAACTCTTTGACTGGTCTGCCAATCGGCGGCGGCAAAAGGTGGTTCCGACTTCGACCCACGTGGTAAATCCGATGGCGAAATTATGCGTTTCTGCCAGGCTTTCATGACCGAACTGTGCCGTCACATTGGTCCAGACATTGACGTTCCAGCCGGTGATATCGGTGTTGGCGGTAGAGAAATCGGTTATCTGTTTGGTCAGTACAAACGCATCAAAGGCGCTTTCGAAAATGGCGTATTAACCGGTAAAGACCTGTCCTATGGTGGTTCTCTGATTCGTCCAGAAGCTACAGGCTTTGGTGCTGCTTATTTTGCACAGCATTTACTGAACCATGAAGGGACTTCCTTCGAAGGTAAAAATGTTGCAATCACAGGTTTTGGTAACGTTGCTTGGGGGTGTTGCTACAAAAGTTACTGAAATGGGCGGCAAAATTGTTACCATTTCTGGTCCAGATGGATATGTTTATGATGAAGAAGGCGTTTCCGGCGAAAAAATTGATTATCTGTTGGATATGAGAGCTTCCGGCGCTGATAAAGTAGCTGCATATGCTGAAAAATTCCCATCTGCTAAATTCTTCCCAGGTGAAAAACCATGGGGCAAAGTTCCAAACGTAGATGTTTATATGCCATGCGCTACTCAGAATGAAATCAAATTGGAAGATGCAGAAGCTATCGTAAAACAGGGCGTAAAATATGTTATCGAAGTTTCCAACATGCCTTGCACCAACGATGCAATCGCTTATCTGCAGAAAAACGGCGTAGTAATGGCTCCATCGAAAGCTGTTAACGCTGGCGGCGTTGCTGTATCTGCTCTGGAAATGAGCCAGAACTCTCAGAGACTGTCCTGGACTGCTGAAGAAGTTGACAAGAGATTGTTCGATATCATGAAAGACATTCATGACAATGCAGCTTCCGCAGCCGAAGAATATGGTCTGGGCTACAACCTGATGGCTGGCGCTAACCTGGCTGGCTTCCGGAAAGTGGCTAGAGCTATGTATCAGCAGGGTATCATGTAATTTTTCTGAGACTTGCCTTTTAGTAGTTTCTAAAGTGAAGTAATCAGTTTAGTGCTTTTGAGGATGAAATAGTCTTGGAAGATACAGAAGTATTATTTTAGCCTTCCTATATTATTTTTGAGAGGAGTCCTTTCTTATGGAGAGAGTCCTCTCTTTTTTTGCAATGAAAAGCTGTAGAAAAATTGTGGTGCATTCCTCCTTCTAATTGCGGCAGAGAAATGGAGGAAGAAGGCCAACGTGAATAGACGAAAACGCAATACAAGAAGAGAACAACAGGAAAAAAAGAACTGCATACAGCGATTTTACCGTTGCAATTATGCGGGAAATTAGGCATAATAGATATGATAGAAATTTTACAGTCGTAATGTTTTCATTGGGATGCAGCATATTTTTTTAGGAGGCAATGTCTATGCTGATTGTAACGACGGATGCAATTCCGGGCAAGGAAATTGTAGAGGTAAAGGGTCTTTGCAAAGGAAGTACGGTACGCAGTAAGAATGTGGGCAGTGATATCGGCGCATCGCTGAAAGGCTTGGTGGGCGGTGAACTGAACGGCTATAATGATATGCTGGTAGAAGCCCGTCAAATTGCCATTGGCCGTATGGTTGAGGATGCAGAAAAACAGGGCGCTAACGCCATTGTCGGGATGCGCTTGGGGTCGGCGGCGGTGATGGCTGGCGCGGCTGAAATCGTGGCTTATGGTACGGCAGTGATCGTAAAAATAATTTTAAAGCAGGAGTGAATGTGTTATTATGATGGAGTCGATTGAATTTTTGATTTCTTTACTTTTGTGTTTGGTTTATATTGCAGTGCCGGTGGGTGTCATCGGTGGTGTATGCTATTTCTTCGGGCAGCGGCGGCAGGAGAAGAAACTGGAAGCTACAAAAAAGATTACAGTCGGTATTAATCGGTGACGGTAACTACAGAACGACCAGATTGGGATCATTATTTTATGGAAATCACTTCGGTGGTAGCCAAACGGTCCACTTGCCTGCGCCGTCAAATTGGGGCAATTCTGGTTAGAGAGAAGCATATTCTGGCCACTGGCTATAATGGCGCGCCGAAGCGGTTGGCCCATTTGCCGAAACTGGCTGTTTGCGGCAGCAATTGGGGATTCCGTCCGGCGAGCGGCATGAGCTTTGCCGGGCGTTGCATGCAGAGCAGAACGCGATTATTCAAGCTGCCAATTTGGGAATTCCCATTGAGGGCAGCACGTTGTATTCAACCACTGCGCCTTGCTCGTTATGTGCAAAGATGCTCATCAATGCCGGCGTGGTGCGGGTAGTATTCGATGGGGAATATCCCGATGAACGGGCTATGGAGTTTTTCCGGCAGGCCGGTGTAGAGGTGCAGCAGTTAAAGCTGAACAAAAATGAATTATAGGATGACAGAATGATGAAAAAAATAATGTGTGTATTTGGGACAAGGCCGGAAGCTATTAAAATGGCGCCGGTGGTGAAAAGCCATTGAGCAAAATGAAAATTTACAGAGCATGGTGGCGGTAACGGCGCAACATCGGGAGATGTTGGATCAGGTGCTGCAATTGTTTCATATTGAGCCGGATTATGATTTGAATTTAATGAAACAAGGACAGACGCTGACCGATATTACATCTGGTGTGCTGCGCGGCTTAGAGGAGATTTTCAAAAAGGAACGGCCTGATTTGGTGCTGGTACATGGCGACACGACAACGACCTTTGCAGCTACGTTAGCTGCTTTTTATCAGCAAAATCCCTGTAGGTCATGTAGAGGCGGGACTGCGTTCCGGCAACATGTATTCGCCTTATCCGGAGGAAGCGAACCGCAAGCTGACCGGTGTGATGACGACGCTGCATTTTTCACCTACACCGGAAGCACGGCAAAATCTGCTGCGGGAAAATATCGGCGATGCCGCCATTTTTGTGACGGGCAATACGGTCATCGATGCGTTGTTGGCTACGGCTAAACAGACATATCAATTTGAAGATGCTGCTTTGCAACAGCTATTGGACAGCCCTGGCAAAAAGGTGCTGATTACAGCCCATCGCCGTGAAAATCAGGGTATGCCGATGGTTCATATTTTTTTCAAGCAGTGCGCCGATTGCACGAAACGCTGCCGGATATACAGTTCATTTTTCCAATTCACAAAAATCCTAAGGTGCGGGAGTTGGCTGCGCAGATTTTAGGCGATTTGGAACGGGTGCATATCATCGAACCGCTGGATTATGAGCCTTTTGCCAATGTTATGGCGCGGGTGGATTTGATTTTAACTGATTCGGGCGGTGTGCAGGAGGAAGCGCCTGCTTTGGGAAAACCGGTACTGGTGCTGCGGGATACAACGGAACGTCCAGAAGCGGTGAAGGCTGGCACAGTGGCGCTGGTTGGCACCGATGAAAATTTGATTTACAATACAGCTTTGCAGTTATTGACCGATGAAGTTGCCTATCATAAGATGGCCAATGCCGTAAATCCATATGGGGATGGAAAAGCCAGCGGACGAATTATGCAGGCGATTGAATATTATTTCGATATAATTGCAGAACGACCAGAAAAATTGGATGTAAAATAATAAGAAACAACATGAGCCATCGGGTGAGAAAAAGCAGATTCTTGTCAGATGGCTCGTTTTTGCCGGAGCAATTCAGATAGGAAATATTGTCGCATGTGGTTTAATTGGGAGTAAAACTGGCGAAAATAGTTGTGTGCGGCAGTGGAGGATAGGAAAGATGTAAGGCCATTTCCAATAAAAAAAGTGTTTATACATTTTGCTGCATTCCGTACTGTATTACAACTATTCTTTGCAGCTTGCGTAAAATTTCTTAAAGAGATAGGTAATAAAACATAATAAATATTTATTGAGTTTTGGGCATAATGTGCAGATTTTTTATTGTATTGGTTACATATTTCTAGTAAAATAAATAAAGTAAGGTATACAGAATTGAGGTGAGGTCATGCCTGCAAAGCGTGGTTATTCAGAAGAGATTATGTGGGGCTGGCCTTGAGCTTTGGCATTACCATGCTTGTGAGTGTTTTTTTATCGCTTCCTGGTGCGGAAAATGGTTGGACTCTAAACTGGGAACGCCCGGGATATTTTGGTTGCTGGGAACGTTGGGCGGCATTTATTCTGGATTCCACCTGTTTATTGAGCAGGTGGAGCGCATGGAACATCCGGTGGACCCTGATGACCGAGCACCAGATAACTGGTAAATAAGCATATGGAATGCAAGGTATAAGAAATATGAAGTGGCAAGAAAGGAAGAAATATGCTAGAATCTGTAGTGTTTCCGGTGTTAATCGGGTTTGTCTGGGGACTGGCCGTCAGTTTGTTTAACAACTTTCTGACATGGCGGGCATTGACAAAACCAGGGAGCATATTGAACACGTTGGTTTTCGTGCTTAGGCAGGTTTTAAATGTATTAGCAATGTTCCTTGTGTACAAAAATCTTGTGATGTTAATTGGCACAGCGTTGGGTTTGTTGGCTGTGAAGAATTATATTTTTGTGAAAAATTTGAATACGTTATTACGAGAGCGAAAGGGGTGAGAAAAATGTTTCTGACAAGTGTTGCTTACGCTAGTACAGGGCATGAAGCTGCTGGTCCATTGTTTTCTTTAGGACCATTGGAAGTAACAAGCGAGATTACTACCATGTGGGGCGTTATGATTCTGATTCTGGTAGTAAGCTATCTGGGTACAAGAAATATGAAACGGATTCCATCCGGCGTGCAGAATGTTGTGGAAATGGGCATTGAAATGTACGAGAACTTCTGGACTGATATTTTGGGCAGAAAACGTGCTAGACAGTTAATGCCGATTTTGGCAAGTTTCTTTATTCTGATTTTGTGTTCCAACTATTCAGGGTTACTGCCATTGGCTGGTACCTTACCAGGGTTGAAACCGCCAACCAGTAATGTGAGCACGACAGCAGGTCTCGCAATTATTGTGTTTGTTTTATGTATTTACTATAATATTAAAACAAAAGGAATTGGCGGTTACTTAAAGCATTTCCTGGAACCAATTCCAATTTTACTGCCGATCAATATTTTGGAACAGTTTACACGTCCGTTGTCGTTGGCGCTTCGTCTTTACGGTAGTATTTATGGGGAAGAAATGGTAGTGGCCAGCTTGGCTGCGCTGTGTCCTTTGGTGTTGCCGCTGACGATGCAGGTTTTAGGTATTTTGTTTGGCGCTATCCAGGCTTTTGTATTTACACTGCTGGCCTCCATTTATTTAGAAGAAGCCACAGCGGTACATCACTAAGTCTTGATATAATAGGTTAATCTTATTTCAAAGTCTATTTCTATCAAACAGATAGGAATATGCATTGGAGATTCCCAATAAAGTATTGGAAGGAGGGGACCATAATGGATTTAATTTTCTTAGCAGCTGCATTAGCAGTAGCCATTGCAACAATCGGACCTGGGATTGGTCAGGGTCATTGCAGCTTCCAAAAGCAATGGAAGCTATCGCTCGTCAACCAGAAGCTACAGGCGATATCCGTACATCCTTAATCTTGTCTTTGGCATTTATGGAAGCATTAACAATTTACGGCTTATTGATTGCCTTCATGATCTTAGGTAATGCTTAATGTGGTGTTACAAACATCAGGTAGTCATCATGGGTAATGAGGGTCTAAGTAGGCGATTGGGACTTGGTCCAATCGCCTATGTTAATATTACCGGGAAATTTGTTTTCAGATTGAGACATGTGCAAGCAACATGTATTTTGTTGACCCCACATGAGAGGAGGTTGTGTAAGTGGATATCAGTCCATCTACAGTAATTTTTGCGATTATCAACTTCTGCATTTTGGTAGTAGGTTTGAAAGTATTTTTATACAAGCCGGTATGTAACATGCTGGATAGCCGGAAAGAGGAAGTTGCTAATAACTTAAATTCGGCGGAAGAGGCAAAAAATTAGAAGCGCAGAAGCTGAGAGATGAATATGCTGCTCAAATTCAGAATGCAAGAAATGAAGCGCAGGATATTATCAACCAGGCTGCAAAATCGGCGAACAGACAAAAGCTGATATTGTAAAATGAAGCAAGAGAAGAAGCTGCAAGATTAACTGCCAAAGCGCAGGATGAAATTGCGCGTGAAAAAACAGAAGCTTTAAATGAAATCAGAAA
>VOFC01001144.1_pt1 | contig 38000 bp, 61 predicted proteins | sample 5384161 | NCBI WGS metagenome assembly VOFC01 (sample SAMN12384722, study PRJNA508395) | human gut metagenome | isolation source: healthy gut B | host: Homo sapiens | reverse complement strand
TGTGTTTTCTCAGATTGCATTTCAGTTCGGCTTAAATGAATGGCTGAGCGCCGCCATTGTGTGGATATTACCCCCATATATTTTCCTCTTGTTTGGCAAGAAAGAAGTTCATACAGATTGATGAACGGCGGGAGTATCTAAACCGATGCTCCCGCCGTTGTTATACCTTGTTCTCTTGTTCGGCCTGCTGCTTTGCTTTCCACGCGGCATATTCCCGCTGCCCGTCCTCGCTCTCAAAGAACGCTTGAATTTCCGGGAGCAGGACGCGGGCAAGGGCCTCTACCTCGTGATAGGGAATCCCCGTGCCGTAGTCATTGGGCTTCTTCTTCCGTGCCATGGGGTCACCCGCCATTCTTAAAGCTGCCCCTCGTCGAACAGATAGCCTTGAAACACCGTTCCATCTCCTGTGATGAAGCGGCCACTTGCATCCTTGGGAATCTGTTCGGCAGCGCTGGTGTTGTCCAGAATGATTTGCGAAAGCACATTGTCTGCCCTACCGCAGACCCGGAAATCCATGTTGTTCTTAATTTGACCGGGGAGGACATTTGCGTCTGGCCTTTGCGTGGCAAGAATCAGGTGGATTCCGAAAGCTCGGCCCTGCCGTGCGATTGTAGACAGCCTATTTTCAATTTGTGCCAGCAGCTTCTTTTTCTCATTGTCAGCTCCGGTTCTATCAAGCAGTTCAGCCACCTCATCACACGCAAAAAATGCAGCGGGGCACACAACATCCGAGCTTCTGATTGTATTCGTCCAGATTCGCGCAGCCCACAGAGCGAAAAAGCGGCCTTACGCTGTTCAAGCATGTGTACCAACTTGTCCAATGTCATAAGTAAGTCACTTTCTGTAAATACCATCTCGCACAGTCCGCCCCAAGTGTGTGGATAATCAACACCGCCTTTAAAATCGGCAACCCACACCATAGCACCTTTCTGGAGAGCCTGCATGAGCAGCAGTTTGAGTAATACGCTTTTTCCGCTGCCTGTGGAGCCGCCTAAAAGGATGTGCGGGATGTGTGCAAGATTGACCGTTACAGGGCCGGTGTAGCTTTCCCCAGCACCAACACAAAGCTCTTAGGAGAAAGATAGCTGTCCTGCCACTTCATCACTTCCGGCAAATCATCTCCGGCAGAAACAGCATGCACCAGCACACGGCTCTTGCCCTTAGCGTAGGCCAGCTTGACAATGGTGATTCCCAGCGCCGTTTCAATGGCAAGGCGTTTCTTGTCCCACTCTTGCAGCGGAATACTTTGATTTTGAAACTCCCATACCGTAATGCGGGGATTATCCTTGTCGCGGTACTTGCGGAGCAAATCGGGCGGCATCCCCGCATGGTTTACTAAACCGATACATTGAAGCTGGTCTTTCGCTGCCCGTCTGCCAAAGGGATAGAGCAGAAGCGCCAGCAGCACCGCAGCACCCACCAGTAGATAGGCAAACAAGGCGTGTTCCATCGCGGCCTTGAGCAGCGGAGAAAGCAGGGGGATATTTCCCGCCAGCGTGCGCCATGTTTCTTGATTGAAGCAGACATACACCGCTCCAATAAAGTACAGTGCAGCCAGCACCAGCTTCACAGGGAAATCCGGCGTTCCGCTCAACCTCTGCCACAGGCTGCGGAGGAAAGTCCTCCGCTGGAGCCTGAATTTTTCATCATTAGTCATAAGGCAACTCTCCTTTCTTGTGCTTGATGGTAGTTCCATCCGGCAAATATTCCACAACATTTGTGATACGCCGGAGAAACGCCCGCCATGTTTCCATTTGCACCCGCTGAATATCCCGGTATTGTTCCTCTAAGGGGATATTGCTGGTGATGAAGACTTTGGTATAGCAAGCGGTTCTGTCGGTGTATCGTGCAGGAAGTGTCAGCGGATAAATGTCCAGATAGTTGAGCATGGCGCTGATAGGGATTTGCGAATGAAACTCCTCCAGCACCAGTACATCCTGACAATGATAGGCGTCGAAACGGATACCATTGTTGCCATAGTCGGTGATCCGGCAAATGTTTTTCGGCCCATATTTCTCGAAGATGCCCCTTGTTTTTCCCGTTCCGCTTGCGCCATAGAGATAATTCACTTCCAGCATTCTGTTCTCAATGCTGTATTTTTTCTGCCAAAATGACTTGGCGAAGATTTTCAATCTCCCGAATACGGAAAGCGAGCTTTGGATTATCCTCGACGATTTCCATAACGGACTTTCCGGCCCGGAGGTCTTGAATGAGCTTGAACATTTCCGGGGCCTCTTCCTCCTTTTCAGCAGGGAGGTCTCCCCATTCCTCAAAGGTGCCGGAAACCGAGGTTTCCGCCTTATCGGTATCGGCCCAATGCCCCTCTTTTGAGAATGTAGGCCCGGTTTGCCTTTGCGCTCCCGTATGCTTTCTCAATATGCGCTGTGGGGAAGCGGTTTTTGACCGTGGAAAAGCGTATGGGTGAGGGTGAAAACAGGAAGATATGCGTGTGATAGGTTCCGGTTGTCGCTATCTCGTCTGCCATGCAGAAATAGGCCGGAGAAAAGCGATATAGAATTTCCCGGATAGCAGCGTGGTCAAGTCCGGCCTCCAATGGGTTATTGACGACCAGCGCCCACTTGCGGGATTGTGTATTGTTTTCCATGTCAGGCTCCTTTGTAATTGTGCTACATGCTACATATTTGCCATAAGGGTAATACTGTAACCCTTATGGCAAGCGGGCGGCGCTGACGCTGCCGCCGGGGGACACTTCCCTTGATGGGAATTGTCTTTCCCCGTCTGCGCCCCAGCGCCGCCCAATGGGTCAAGGCTTCGGATTCACGATATGGATTCCGTTTGCCCGTGCGCCCACATGATATTCGCCCTTAGACCAGTAAATAAACATTTCCAGCCCATCAAAGCGCACTTCTACATAGCCGTTCGGGGCCTCTGCCTGCTGCTGTCCATCGATGCGTACATCGATTTTATCCAGCTCATGCTCCGGCAGGGCAATAGAGTAGCGATAGCCCAAAATAGTATCGCTGCGCTTGCCATCCTTGTACTCGTAGGCCGGAGAGACATCCACCAGCCACAGCTTGTCCCCAAGGCTCTTAGGGGAAACGATCAAATCAGTCAGCTTCATTGTTAAATCCTTTTCTTACGGCGCAATGCGCCATCCATCGGTTGTCAGGTACTAACACACGGCCTTGCGTTGTATTTATCATAACAGACCCTCAAGATAGATGAAGCGCAGGACTGCACCCTTACAGGGCAGTTCTGCGCTTCACTTTCATTTTATTTTGTTTTGCAGAGTTCACGGGCAGTATGAATGAGCGCCTCCGCCTCACAGAGAAGATGCTCCGGGGAGCGTTCCTGCTGCTGCGGCAAAAGCATTTGAAGCGGAACACCGAGCGCATCGGCTATATAACACGCCATGTCCAGCCGAATGCCATCGTATTTCCCACTTTCGTACCGCTTGATTGTGTCAATGGATGTGCCAGTCTTTTCCGCAAGCTGCTCTTGCGTCAAGCCTCGCTCTAATCGCCTTTGCTTCATGTTCCACCCGAACACACCTTGGATATGGTGCGGTGAGGGTGGCGTTTGCTCTTTTTCTTTGGGTGCTGTCAAACGGGGACTGGATTTCCCGTTTTTCAGCATCATCAATTACCTGTTAGTGGTTAATGGTTCCCATGGCCGGGGGCGATGTTCGCCGTGACAAATGTATGCTGATGGTTACGCTTGGTCTGGATGTGCAGCATACGCATCACCCCCTTTGTGGAATTGTAGAGATAGTATTTGCTTGTGATAAAATACTACCCCCGGCAACAGAACCCACAAACTCAAATGCAACGATGTTCAATTCCTGCGGGATAGTGCATGGCGTCACTTTCCCTTTTTGCTCATTTTGCCGTATAAGCGGCCTGTTGTGGTTTTGCCGCATGGGAGCGGCAATCATTGACTTCTTTTACTCTCGTTTTTGTTTTTTAATACTTCATTTTATATTATTATCTCCGTGTAAAAACAGTATAATTCAAGGCGGAAAGTTTGTCAATGCAGGCAAAAAGTAAACAATTCATGAACGAATAAGACATATTGTACTATATGGCCTCATACGAAGTTATATCGTGTTATCCCATGCCGGAAAAATTTTGCTATGCACGCCCTCTGTCCCCTGTCAATGGTCAAGATGAACGGCAGAGCCGCCATTGACAGGAGCCGGAGGGCGTGCTTTTCAGTTATCAAGCAGCGTCAGCCACAAAGTGCTGACGCTGCACAGTAATTATAAATTTCAAAATCAATATTTACTTCTATGCTTATTTGTGATATTTTATCCGCAAGGAGAGTGATTTTATATGGAGCAAATCGGAAAGCGGCTGCGGGCCTTGCGGGAGGGCATCCGGCTGACACAGGTACAGATGGCGCAGATTTTAGGCGTCCAGCAATCCCGTATCAACCGATTTGAAACCGGACAATCCACACCTTCACCGGAGGTCTTTTTTGAAATATGCGGATTACTTCGATGTGTCAATGGATTATCTCTATTGCCGCACAGACGAGCCACGGGGCAAGTTGTATGATTACCAGCCGGAGCGTTTGAAAGGCAAGAACATTCAAAATCAGGAATTGCGGGATTTTATCGAAATGTGCTTTGACCCACAAGCACCAGTCAATAAGCGTCTGAAAGAGGCGTTATTCCGCATCATGGAGGAGGGACAGGAAAAGACATGAAAGCTGTGATTTATGCCCGCTATTCCAGCGACAACCAGCGGGAGGAAAGCATAGAGGGCCAGCTTCGGGAGTGTACGGCCTATTGTATGAAAAATGACATTACCATTTTGCGGACATACATTGACCGGGCCTTGTCTGCCAAGACAGACCACCGCCCGGACTTCCAGCGAATGATTAAGGACAGCGCAAAGGGCCTTTTCGATGTTATCATCGTTTGGAAACTTGACCGCTTCGCCCGTAACCGCTACGACAGCGCCCACTATAAGGCCCAGCTTCGCAAGTACGGCGTCAAGGTACTGTCCGCCACCGAGAATATTTCAGACGGGCCGGAGGGAATTATCCTCGAAAGTATGTTAGAGGGCATGGCAGAATACTACTCCGCCGAGCTGTCCGAAAAGGTCATACGGGGCCATACGGAGAACGCCTTGAAATGCAAGTACAACGGCGGTACGCCGACTTTCGGCTATGTCATCGACAAGGATATGCAGTATCAGATCGACCCGCGCACCGCCCCTGCTGTGCTGGAAATGTTCACCATGTATGACGAGGGCGCAACGATGAAAGAAATCGTTGCATATATGAGCGAACGAGGCGTTACCACGGTGCGGGGAAAGAAAATCGACCTTAATTTTATGGCCCGCCTACTGAAAAACCGGAAGTACATCGGAGAGTACAGCTACCGCCATATCGTCACACCCCGATGGGATTCCCGCCATTGTCCCGCAAGACCTGTTTGACCGGGTACAGCAGCGGCTTGCAGTAAACCGGAAAGCCCCGGCGCGGCACAAGGCCGAAGACGATTATCTTTTGACAACAAAGCTGTTTTGCGGCACTTGCGGGGCTATGATGGTAGGTGAAAGCGGAACAAGCTCCAACAAGGGCCGGAAGTACCATTATTACCGCTGTGTGAATACCAAGAAACACCACGCCTGTAACGCCAAACACAAAACCGTCCGAAAGCTGCCGCTGGAAAATGCCGTTGTCAATGCGGTCATGGCGAAAATCATGGACGATAATTTTGTGGAGTATGTGGCGGATGCCGTGATGGACATTCAGAGCCGGGAAAGCAGCGTACTCCCTGCCCTCCGCAAGCAGCTGGAAGAAGCCGAGAGCGGCATCACTAATATGCTCAACGCTATTCAAATGGGGATTATCAATGCCTCTACCAAGCAGCGGCTTGATGAACTGGAAGAACGCAAAAAGGACATTGAGCTGCAAATCATCCAAGAGGAAATGAGGCACCCTGCCGTGAGCCGTGAAGATGTTGTTTATTTCGTCTGCCGTTTCCGTTCGTTGGACACAAGCAAGCTGGACGCCCGCAGGAGGCTGATTGACAGCTTTGTAAACGCCGTCACCATTTTTGACGATTATATTCTTATCACATTCAACTACAAAGAGGGCGAAACAAGGATTGGTTTTACCGATATTGAAAGTTCGGATTTGCAATCGGTCGGGGGACCAAAGGGCAAGTCCTTATAGGACTTGCCCTTTTTTCGTTCCCAGAGTTTTCTCGTTGCACGGAACTGTGCATCTTCCGCTATCCTATCCTCCTACTCGCAGAAGGACTTATTCCTTACTACATTGCAGGAGGTTCCATATGACTGAAGAAAACTACATCTACCGAACGAGTCAGGCGCTGCTTCGCAATCAATTCCCCGGAAAAGGAAAGTTAAAAATCCCTGTCATTCCCAAGTTTCAAGAGAACCCCGGAGACTTTGATGATCTTCTGTTGATCGGTTTTGACAAAACTCATCCGGAGGATCAGAATCATCTTGACCGTATGGTTCATTTCTTCCTGTATGACTATCGCTTTGAACAAGTCTGGAAGAATCCGGACAGCGACATCGAAAAACTCTCCCGATACCGCGCGGTGCTGTCTCCGGATTTCAGCATGTATCTGGAAATGGCGCCTGTTATGCACTTTACAATGTGTTTCGTAATCGCTGGTGCGGCGCCTATTGGGCCTCCAAGGGAATCCGTGTTATTCCCACGGTAAACTGGGGTGATGAATCCACCTTTGATTTCTGCTTTGAGGGGATCGAAAAAGGCAGCGTTGTTGCGGTCTCCACCTATATGGCATCTGAGCATGATAACCGCTGCGACCAGAAAGAATGGTTCATGGCCGGCTATAATGAAATGCTTCGGCGTATTGAGCCGGAAAAAATCATCTGCTACAACACGCCGTTTCCTGAAATGCAGGGGAACATTGTGTATGTGGACTATGAGCGCAGCTCGTGGAGATATATGAGCTATGAGAGAAATTACAAGTCAGAAGATCTCGACGCTTTCAAAATCGGCGAGACATATCGTCCCGAACGTGATACAATAGAGCCATACTTGATCGGCGGCACTTATAAGGGCGGCGGCAGCGCCTATGGCGGAGCATGGAAACCATCTAAGCCCGAAGACCATCGTTTGATTGGAAAACCCGGAGAAATAAAAGTAACCTATGCCAAGGACGGCTCAAAAGTTGAGACGAAAATTGGAAGTGATGGTCGAGCTGTTGCGGAAAGGCACCATACTACAGCCCCCAACCCCAAATTTCATTCGAACCCACACGACCATAAAATCAATTGGGAGTTTCCCAGAAAAGGCGTCCCTAATTTCGAGAAGCCACATACGAATTACTGGAGCGATGAATATCCCAATGGAGCACCAGAGTTTAAGGCTTTTAGAGGTGCTGTTATGAAATATACGTTTAATTCTGCTGAAGAGAATTGCTTCAAAACCATATCTGATTTCAAAGAATGCATTATTCGCGGCGGAGAACCTGTCTTTTTCTGGAAAGGACTGCAATATGGCGTTTGTTTTTACGGCAATAAGTACTGCATCGCACTTACAAATGGAGAGCAAGAGAAAATTTGTGATACACCCGATGATGTCCTGGACTATCGCGTGGGGAAGATCGCTTGCGTGACATTATTACCCAAGTAACAGTTCTGCACCGAAATGTTTAGAATAAATACCTCTTGCCGACTACCAGCAAACCGTTGACATATCTGTGTTTTTGAGATCCTATAATTACACTCCGACCAGGTAATGATAATCCGAACTACATTATCCAAGTGGGTAATGTGTTCGGATTTATCATTTCTATTGAAAATGTGCTTTAACGGGCAAGGGCGAGTTGATAAGCTTGCCCTTGCTTTTTTGCTCTTTATTTGATATTTTATCCTCATCAGATAAATTTCGGTTTATGGATTCTGATTTATGGGGGTTAAAATATGTGGTTAGTAATGGGTTTTGGTGCAATTATTTTTGCAATTCTAAATTTGGTTTGGACATCTAAACAGAAAAATTCAAAATGGTTTGGTTTTATAAGTTTATCATTGACAGCATTAACTGCATGCTCATTTTATTCGGATGCCGCTGTGCAAGTTACCGCTGAAGATTGGGGTGCTCTTATGGATATACTGCCTTCTATGAGCAAAACGTTATGGATTTGCGTCATCCTATCTATTTTGGTAAATTCTATCACGCTTTTGGGAGATAGGAAGTAATTCAATTTCAGCTTGTCGAGCCAATGATGAAAGGCGGGGCATCGGTTAAGATGTCCCCGCCTTTGTTATACCTTATTCTTTTGTTCGGCCTGCTGTTTTGCTTTCCGCTACCTTTGCTGAGCGACCGATCATATGGGCTTGAACCTGAAAGACTGTAAAATCGCTCAGAGGTGCCTTAAAACGCGAAATAGAGGGCGTTTTAGCAAAGCGACATTGCATATCCACAGAGAGCAGCCCGAAAGGCCCCCATTTTTGCGTTTTCTTATGGTGCAGCACCAAGAGAAATCACACGCAGGGCGGCGGAGGTATAAGGGATATCACACTATTCCTTCGGAGCGATTCTGCGAGCCAAGACAACGCAATCTAATTAACGCAGAAGACGGAATTATTTATAAAGATTTATGATGTACATGGAGAAAAGAGATTTTTTTGAAAATGTACTTGAAAAGGGAAGAAAGCTATGGTAATATAAACTTCTGTAAGATGATTTTTTGCGCCTGCGCGCAAATGAATGTTCGGAGGTTGTCCCTATGAAGATTGCGATTACGATTTTGCAGCTGCTGTGCGGCTTGGCTATCATCCTGATTGTCCTGCTTCAGTCCGGCAAGAGCGAGGGCCTGTCCGGCGCGATTGGCGGCGTTGCAGATTCTTTTCTGGCCAAGAACAAGGCAAAGACCATCGATGCTAAGCTGGCTCGCGCTACCAAGTGGTTTGGCGCAGTGTTCCTGATTCTGACGCTGATCCTGCTGATTATTGGCTGATTGATTTGTGCGGAAAGCACCGGGTATTTGCTTACCCGGTGCTTTTTTATACCGGAGAACAGGAGACGGGAAATTTTCCCAAGGCGGTACGCAAAAATGAAGCCGTTCGGATGAAAAGCACCGGAGAAATGTTACCGTTTGGTAGCATGATCGAGAGGTGATACGATGTTCTTTCAACGGCTTGAAGATTTACGCGTCGATCATGATAAGTCGCAGATTGAAATAGCGGCGTACCTGAATATGAACCGGAACGTATACTGGCGTTATGAAAAGGGAGTCCGGGAAATACCGGCATGGGCAGTCATTAAGCTGGCGGACTACTACCACGTCAGCACCGACTACCTGCTGGGGCGGACGGACCGGCCGGAGCCGTATTCTGCAAAATGAGAAAGCTGGCCCTGTTTTGCGGCGGCTTTGCCGCCGGGATCTTTCTGGCGCAATACGCCCTGCCGGACGGCTGGCTGCTGCCCGGCGGTCTGGTATGTCTGGGGGCAGGCGTTTGGGCGCTGCTTCTGCCGCCAGACTGGCGGAGACGGATGGTGCTGTGTCTGGTTGGCGCGGCGCTGGCTCTGGGATGGGACTGGCTGTATCTGCGGCAGGTCAGCGCACCGATGGAAGCGCTGGTTGGCAGTCGCCAGACGCTGACCATGACGCTGGCGGAGTATCCTGTGGAAACATCCTTCGGCACAAAAGTCACCGTACAGGCGGAGGGGCTGCCGGGAAAGCTGGCTTATTACGGAGATTCCACTTTTTGCAGCTGACGCCCGGCCAGCGGATCACGGACGATGTGTACCTGCAAAGCGCCTCACGCATCCGGGACGATGACGTGGCGGTGTTCAACTCCAAGGGCGTGTTCCTGCTGGCCTACAGCCGGGGAACGCCTGCTTTCGGCAGGGGGAGACCCGGAGGCAGTTCGCTGGTGGCCTGTCCGGCTGGGCCATAGGATGCAGGCGCAGATCCGCACGCTGTTTTCAGGGGACGACGCCGGGTTTCTGCTGGCGCTGCTGACGGGCCGAAAAGGGGAACTGTCCACCCAGGCGGACGTGGATCTGTCCGAGGCGGGGGTCTATCACATTCTGGCAGTCAGCGGGATGCACTGCGCGTATCTGCTGGCGATGGTGGAGTTTCTGACGGGGAAGCACCGGCGGCATCTGACGGCAGCGGTGTCCATTCCCATTCTGATATTTTACGCAGTGCTCACCGGCGGGTCTCCCTCGGTGGTGCGGGCCTGCGTGATGCTGAGCTTTCTGACGGCGGCGCCCCTGTTCCGGCGGGAGAGCGACCCACCCACAGCACTGCTGACTGCGCTGTTCCTGATTCTGGCCGCCAATCCCTTTGCGGCGAAGTCCGTCAGCCTGCAGCTTTCCTTCGGGGCCGTGATGGGGCTGCTGTGGCTGTCGCCCAAAGTCTATCAGGGCCTCATGGGGACAAAAAAGAAACACGGCAGGCTCACTGCCGCTACGGCGGCCAGCGTTTCTGCTACGACAGGGTGTCTGGCCTTGACAGCGCCTGTCAGCGCATATTATTTCGGCAGCTTTGCACTGGTTGGCTTTCTCAGCAACCTGCTGTGCCTGTGGGCGGTGGGGATCGTATTCGCCGGCGGGCTGCTGGCGGTACTGCTGAGCTTTGCGTGGCTTCCGCTGGGGATGCTGGTCGGCCTTGTGCCGCGGCTGTTCATCCGCTATATTCTGGCAGTGTGTCACGCTCTGGCGGCTCTGCCGTATCACGGCGTCTATTTCTGCAATCCGTACCTGAAGTGGTGGATGGCATTTCTGTATCTCCTGTTTGCTGCTGCGTGGCTGATGAAGCCCAAGGGGCGGCGGAAGTATGCAGTGGCTGCGGCGGCGGGCGTTCTGACGCTGGCGGTAACGGTATGGGCCGGTGACCGCCCGGTTCCACCACCGACTGGATGCTGCGGCGGTGGACGTAGGGCAGGGGCAGAGTGTGATCCTGAAGTCCGGGACGGAGTTTGCCTTGGTGGACTGCGGCAGCGGAAACAACTGGCGGGACGCCGGATGTGACACGGCGGACGAGCTGCTGACTATGGGCTGCCGGTCTGTGGAGCGGGTGATCCTCACCCATTTTGATGATGACCACATCAATGGCGTGGAGCATCTGCTGGCCCGGATCAACGTGGAAACGCTGACGGTGCCGGAGGAGACGGAAAACGATACGGAACGCCGGGAGATCCTGCGTCTGGCGGAGCAATACGGCGTCGCCGTGGAGACGGTGACGGAGAAAACGGTTCTGTCCTTTCGGCGGCGGGGAACTGACGATTTTCCCGCCCCTGGGCGCAGGCGGCAGCAACGAACTGGGCCTGACCATTCTGGCTGCGGCAGGGGAGAGGACGTTCCTCATTACCGGCGATATGGAACGGGCCACGGAGAAGAAACTGGTGGATACCTACAGCCTGCCGGACGTGGATGTGCTGATGGCAGGGCATCACGGTTCCCGTGATTCGACCTCTGGAGAACTGCTGGAAGCAGTGACACCGGAGACGGTCGTTATCAGCGTGGGCAGCAATTCCTACGGCCACCCGGCGGAGGATACCTTGCAGCGGCTGGCGCGGGCGGGCTGCCGCGTCTATCGAACAGACCATCACGGCACAGTCTATATTTCATTTGATTAGGAGCGCATCATGGCATATGCGAAAAAAAGGCATCGAAAAACGAAGCCTATCAAAAACTGAAAACGGACCTGAAGGAGGGGAATCCCCTGGGCAATGCCTACCTCTTTTACGGAGAGGAGACCTATCTGCGGGAATACTACCTGGGGGAGCTGCGGAAGAAGCTGGTCCCCGCCGGATTTGAGGAATTCAACTATCACGCTCTGGAAGGCAAGGACCTGACGGCCCAGAGCCTGACGGAGATGGCGGAGGCCATGCCCATGATGGCGGAGCGGACGCTGATCGTGGTGACGGACTGGGACATCTACAAGCTGAACGAGGATCAGCGGGAGCGGTTCATCGCCCTGCTGGAGGATCTGCCGGAGTACTGCTGCATCGTGTTTGTGTACGATACGGTGGCCTACAAGCAGAACAAGACCGTGAAGAAGCTGTGCAAGGCCATGGACGCCCATGTGACGCCCATTGAGTTCAAGGCGCAGGACACCTCGGACCTGACGGCGTGGATCGCACGGCGGTTCCGGGCACTGGGGAAGCAGATCGACCGCCAGACGGCGGAGTATCTGATTTTCCTCTGCGGCGGGCTGATGACGGGGCTTTCTCAGGAGATTGCCAAGATCGGGGCCTACGCCAAGGGGGAAGTCATCACCCAGCGGGACATTGACGCGGTGGCAGACCCGGTGCTGTCGGCGGAGATCTTCAAAATGACGGATGCGGTGTCCCAGAGCGACTACAACAAGGCTGCCGCCATTCTGGGGGACCTGCTGAAAATGCAGGAGGAGCCGATCGTGATCCTGGCGGCGCTGGGGAGCCAGCTGCGGCGGCTGTACACCGCCCGGATGGCCATTGACAGCGGCAAGGACAAGTACTGGCTCATGGAGCTGTGGGAGATGCGCTCGGACTATCCGGCAAAGCTGCTGTTACAGTCCGCCAAGCGGGTCAGCGCCCAGTGGTGCGGCGATGCTGTGAAGATGTGCCAGGTGGCGGACCTGCGGATGAAGAGTCAGCGGGGGGTCGACCCGGTAGAGGAACTGAAGCTGCTGCTGGCTCGGTTAGGAGCGGCCCGGAAATGAGAAAGATCAAGGAAGTTATCGTAGTGGAGGGCCGCTACGACAAGAAATACCCTGGCCCAGGTGGTGGACGCCACGGTGGTGACACTGGGCGGCTTTGCTGTGTTCAACGACAGGGAGAAGGTGGCCTTTCTCCGGCAGCTGGCGGAGGAGCGGGGGCTCATCGTCCTGACGGACAGCGACGGGGCGGGCTTCGTCATCCGCAACTATCTGAAGGGGGCGCTGCCCGCGACAAGGTGAAGCAGGCCTACATCCCGGATATCCGAGGCAAAGAGAAGCGGAAGCGCACTCCAGGCAAGGAGGGCAAGCTGGGAGTGGAGGGCATGAAGCCGGACGTGATTCTGGAAGCGCTCCGCCGGGCGGGGGTGACCTTTCTGGACGAGGAAACAGCGCCGCAGGCGGAAAAAACGCCCATCACCAAGGCAGACCTGATGGAATGGGGGCTGGCCGGAGGGAGCGGGCAGCAGCCAGCGGCGGCAGGCGCTGCTGCGGCGGCTGGATTTGCCGGAGCACCTGACGGCCAACGGGATGCTGGAAGCCCTGAATCTGCTGGTGAGCCGCGAAAAATTGGAGGAACTGCTGGCGGATGACCGCTGAGCAGTGCGGGGAAAGCGGCACAGATCGGATGGTTCAGCGAATCCTCTTGTTAAATAGATCAATGAAACCGCACAGTTCACTCACGGAGCGAACTGTGCGTTTTTTCGCTCGTAAGGGCTGCAACTGCGGGAAAGCGGCTGACTGCAAATCGAAAACTGAACGGTTCGCAGAACTGCACTTTTTGACGTGAGGGGGAATAACGGTTGAAGCAAATGGAAATGTTTGCTATAATGTGCTTGAAAATCTTCTGTCTGTAAAGACAATGGTAAGATATGGAGGCGACAGCATGGGCAGAATGTCCCATAGAAATCATGAACGGACAGAGCGGCGGATCTCCGCCGCGACCAGTTTGCTGATGTGCGCCCTGACGGTGCTGGCGCAGATCGCTGTGACACTGCTGCTGGTGCATTTTCTGAAAGAGAAAGCCAGCTTCGTATATGCGCTCTTGCAGCTCATCGGCGTTGTGGTGGCAATCCGGGTCTATCAACGTACCGGCAGCCCCTCCTATAAGCTGAGCTGGATGTGCCTGCTGCTGATTTTGCCGGTATCCGGCATGATCCTCTTCTGCCTCTGGGGCGGGACGCATCAGGCCAAGAAGCAGAGCTTGAAGCCTGTTCCGCCGATCCCGCAACGGGAGAGCGTGAAGATGCTCAGCGGCATGAATCATGCGGCGCTGACCCGCCGCAGCCCTACGTGGGGACGGCTGTCGGCCTATCTTCAGAAGCGGGAATTCTGGCTTTACCGAAATACCAACGCCGCCTATTTTGAGGAGGGCGAGGCGTTCTTTCAGGATCTCGTGCAGCATCTGAAGCAGGCGGAGACCTATATTTTCATGGAGTATTACATTCTGGCGGAGGGCTCTGTCTGGGATGAGATCTTCGCCGCTCTGCGGGAACGGGCCGCAGCCGGGGTGGAGATCCACCTGATTGTAGACGACTTCGGCACGCTGACCCGCCTTTCCGACGAGACGCTGCAAACCATAAGGGATGCCGGTATCGAGGTGGAGATTTTCAATCCTGTCCATCGGTATATCAGCCGCCTTTACTTCAACTATCGGGACCATCGGAAGATCACGGTCATTGACGGGGATACGGCCTACACCGGCGGCATCAACATCGGCGACGAGTACGCCAACCGCGTGGAGCGCTTCGGCCATTGGAAGGACAGCGGGATCCGGCTGGAGGGCGACGGGGCATGGGGCTTTGCCGCACAGTTTATGCAGATGTGGAAAATGCTGGGGCGCAGCTTTCCGAATGAGGACGATTACTACCGGTCCCGTCGGGAAGCGCCGGCGGCGGAGGGCTTCTGCCAGCCCTTTGAGGACGGCCCTCTGAATAACCCGGATAACCCGGCGGAAGCCGCCTATTTGCAGCTGATCGCCTCTGCCAAGCGGATGCTCTACATCACAACGCCTTACTATGCGGTGGAGGAATCCATTCAGGAGGCGCTGTGCATTGCCGCAGATGCCGGGGTGGATGTACGGCTGATGATCCCGGCTGTGCCCGATAAAAAGTTCGTCTATATGGTGGCGGAGACCTATTGGGGCGAGCTTCTGCGCCACGGCGTGAAAATCTATAAGTACACGCCCGGCTTCCTCCATGCCAAGAGCGTTATGGCAGACCGGGAGGCGGCGCTGATCGGCAGCACCAATATGGATTACCGCAGCTTTCAGCTGCATTATGAGGACGCGGTGCTGCTGTACCACATGCCGGTGATCGAGGATCTGCTGGAGGATATGGACGCCATTATGGACGTCAGCCAGCCGTACACGCTGGAGGACTGGGAAAAGCGGCCGTGGCTGCGGCGGATGGCTGCGTCGATTTTGAAATTGGGAGCCATCTGGCTGTGATAAGAGAGGATCGGAAACGATGTCACGGGAACTGACGCCACAGGAGATTGCCGAGCGCAGTCTTATCAAAACTTACCGCAAATCCATCTGGAATCCCTTTATTGCCGCAGTGAAGCGGTATGAGCTGATCGAGCCGGGGGATAAGATCGCCGTCTGTATCTCCGGCGGCAAGGACTCCGTGGCGCTGGCCAAGCTGATGCAGGAGCTTCAGCGTCATACCGCCCAGCCCTTTGAACTGGTATTCATGGTGATGGATCCCGGCTACAATTCGGAGAATCGGAAGCTTATTGAGGACAATGCCGCCTTATTGGGGATTCCCATCACGATTTTTGACAGCGATATTTTCAATGTCACCGTCAGCGTAGAGAAAAATCCCTGTTATCTCTGCGCCCGGATGCGCCGGGGCTTCCTGTACGCCAAGGCCCAGGAGCTGGGCTGCAACAAGATCGCCCTGGGCCATCATTTCTCAGACGTAATTGAGACAACGGTTATGGGGCTGTTCTACGGCGGACAGCTTCAGGCCATGCCCCCCAAGCTCCGCAGCAAGAACTTCCCCGGCATGGAACTGATCCGGCCCCTGTACTGCGTCCACGAGGACGCCATTATCGCATGGAAGAACTACAACCACCTGCGATTTCTCCAGTGCGCCTGCCGGTTCACGGAGGAACGGGAGGCCGCGGGGGACGGCGTGGGCCGCAGCAAGCGGCAGGAGATCAAATTGCTGCTGCGGGAGCTGAAAAAGACGAATCCCAACATCGAAAAGAGTATTTTTCAGGGGATCAACGGCTTGCAGTTGGATACCTTCCCCGGCTTTAAGCACCGTGGCGTGTTCCACTCCTTCCCGGAATTGTACAATCACCCGGATTGGTTTGCGGGGGAGAGAGAAGGGGAAAGAAATTCGGAAGAATTCTAAAATAATCCTTGCAATTTGACAGATTCTATGGTATTCTATCATGGCTTACAAAGGGTGGTCCTCTGCCGTGCATATGCCAAAAAGTGCGTTATTATGCAGGAAAAGCGGCATGAACGCCTATTAACAGGAGGAAAAAATCCATGGATCTCATTAAGGAACTGAACAAGGAAGCCCTGCAGAAGGAAATCACCAACGTTCAGGTGGGCGACACCGTCCGTGTCCACGTGAAGGTCAAGGAAGGCTCCCGCGAGCGTATCCAGGTGTTTGAGGGCACCGTCATTGCCAAGAAGCATGGCGGCATTGAGGAAACCGTCACCGTCCGCCGTGTTTCTTACGGCATCGGCGTTGAGAAGGTGTTCCCCGTCCATTCTCCTTCCATCGACCACTTTGAGGTCGTCCGCAACGGTAAGGTCCGTCGCGCCAAGCTGTACTATCTGCGTGGCCGCGTGGGCAAGGGCGCCAAGGTCAAGGAGAAGCTGTAAGCAGCGTTCAACTGAGCAGGAAAAGAGAGGCATCTGCCTCTCTTTGCGAAAGAAAATCTCGAACATCTGTTTTTCCTGTTGCGGTTTGCCTGTAAATTTGCTATACTGATTCTAATTGAGAAGAAAAAAAGGGGAGCATCGTGCGGATCTTAGGCATTGACCCTGGCTACGCCACCATCGGCTTCGGGCTGATCGAAGGGGAGCGGGCACAATTCCATATGGTGACCTATGGGGCCATCACCACACCGGCGGGGCTGCCTCTGTCCAAGCGGCTCTACCAGATCGACCGGGACATGGAGGAGCTTATCGGCCAGCTGAAGCCGGATGTGATCTCCGTGGAGGAGCTGTTCTTCAACACGAATATCACCACCGGCATCGCCGTGGCCCATGGCCGTGGGGTGCTGCTGTGCGCCGCAGAGCGGTGCGGCATCCCGCTGTTTGAGTACACGCCGGGGCAGGTGAAGATGGCCGTCACCGGCTACGGCAAGGCGGAGAAGCGGCAGGTCATGGATATGACCAAGCGGCTGCTGAAATTGGCGAAAACACCACGGCCCGATGACGCCGCCGATGCGCTGGCGCTGGCGCTTTGCCACGCAAGGAGTTCTACTTCACGGCTCCCGCAGATCAAACCGGAGAAGGAAACTGTATAAGGAGAAAACCGTATGTTTTACTATCTGGACGGCACTGTGGCGGAGATCCTGCCGGGACTGGCCGTCATCGACTGCGGCGGCGTGGGATACGCCTGCATGACCACCAATAACACCCTCTCCCAGCTGAAAAAGGGGGAAAAGAAGAAACTCTACACCTACCTGAACGTGGGAGAGAGCATCTTTGATCTCTACGGCTTTGCCACCCAGAACGAGCTGAACAGCTTCAAGCTGCTGCTGGGGGTGTCCGGTGTGGGACCCAAGGCGGCGCTGGCGATTCTCTCCGCCAACACGCCGGAGGGACTGGCCATGGCCATCGTCACGGAGGACGCCAAGTCCCTGACGGCGGCCCAGGGCATCGGCAGGAAGATCGCCCAGCGGATCATTTTGGAATTGAAGGACAAAATGGCGAAGGAGACCGCCTCTGGACTGGATTTCTCCGGCGGAAAGGGGCGCGGCGGTCCCCGCCGTGTTTACCAGTAAGGCCACCGAGGCTGCCGCGGCGCTGGCGGTGCTGGGCTATTCCACGCAAGAGGTGCAGATGGCCCTCAAGGGCGTGGATGTGGAAACCCTGCCGCTGGAGGAGATTATCCGCCAGAGCCTGAAAAAGATGGTGAAATAATGGCCGGGCGGATGCCGATCCGGCGGCGTGCATCCAGAAAATGAATTTGACGGCATAGGGAAGTGAAATTTTGAGCATCGACTTTGGAAATGATATTTACGAGGAGCCCATCGTGGCCAAGACCTTTCTGGCGGAGGACGCCCAGGAATCATCTCTGCGGCCCAAGACCCTGGCGGAGTACATCGGTCAGGAAAAGGCCAAGGAGAATCTGAGCATCTTCATTCAGGCGGCCCGGAAGCGGCAGGAATCTTTGGACCACGTGCTGCTCCACGGGCCTCCGGGTCTTGGCAAGACCACGCTTGCGGGTATCATTGCCCAGGAAATGGGCGTCAATATCCGCATCACCTCCGGTCCGGCCATTGAAAAGCCGGGCGATCTGGCGGCGCTGCTGACAAACCTCAACGAGGGGGACATCCTGTTTGTGGACGAGATCCACCGGCTGAACCGCTCGGTGGAGGAAATTCTGTACCCCGCCATGGAGGACTACGCTCTGGATATTATCGTAGGCAAGGGGCCGTCGGCCAACTCCATCCGGCTGGATCTGCCCCACTTCACCCTGATCGGCGCCACCACCCGGGCGGGGCAGCTGTCGGCCCCTCTGCGGGACCGCTTCGGCGTGACGCTGCGGCTGGAACTCTACACTCCGGAGGAGCTGGCGAAGATCGTCACCCGCTCCGCCGGAATTCTGAACTGCGATATTGTACCGGAGGGGGCCTACGAGATCGCCCGCCGCAGCCGGGGGACGCCCCGGATCGCCAACCGGATGCTCCGCCGGGTGCGGGACTTCGCGGACGTGAAGGCCGACGGCGTCATCACCAAGCAGGTGGCGGACGAGGCCCTCTGCGCGCTGGAGATCGACTATCTGGGGCTGGACCCGGTGGACCGGCGGATGATGGCGGCCATCATCGAAAACTACAACGGCGGCCCCGTGGGGCTGGAGACTCTGGCGGCCACCATCGGAGAGGAGTCCGTGACGCTGGAGGACGTTTACGAGCCGTACCTCATGCAGTTGGGGTTCCTGACCCGCACTCCGCGGGGGCGGTGCGTGACCCAGAAAGCCTATCAGCATCTGCATAAACCGATTCCCGGCGGAAGCGTGAAGGAACCGCTGATGGATCAGCTGACCTTTTGAATGAGATGCTTTTTTGGTAGAAAACGGTCAAGCAAACGTTTTCTTTTATAAAATGCCTAAAAACTTCACAGTCATTTAAAGAATTTTCTATATTTTGCTTGACATTTCACTCAGAAAACAGGTATAATACAATATGTGCAAAGTTCCGAATGAAAATTTGAATTCCGCAGATAACCTGACCGATGAAAATCTGTGCCGTATGGTCGCCTCCGGCGACCGGCGGGCGGAGGAGATTCTGGTTTCCCGGTATACCCGGTTGGTTCGCACCTGTGCCCGCCCGTATTTTCTGGCAGGCGGTGACAGTGAGGACCTGACACAGGAGGGAATGCTGGGGCTCATCAAGGCTGTGCGGGAATTCAATGGCGAACAAGGATGCCTCATTCCGAACCTTTGCTGAGATTTGCATACGAAGCCGACTGTATTCCGCTCTGCGTTCCGCGGGACGGGAGAAGCATCAGGTGCTGAACCAGTCGGTTTCCCTGGATACTCCCGACTTTGACAGCAATTCCTACACCTCTGGCACCAATCATCTGGCGCAGCGCGACCCTGAAGATGACCTTATTGACAGGGAACATACGGCAGCCCTCTTATCCGGTGTCCGGAAACAGTTGTCCGAATTTGAAGCGAAGATCCTGGGGTACTATCTGAATGGACTTTCCTGCGGCGAGATCGCACAGGAAGTGGGGCGTCCTCCCAAGTCCGTGGACAACGCTGTGCAGCGTATCCGGCGCAAGGTGGCACAGCAAATTCTTTCCGGCGATTTCAGCTCACGCTGAACGCAATATATTTTTCTTTTCAAAGAGAGGGTAACATCATGTACGAAGACAAGACTTTAGTGTGCAAAGAGTGCGGCCAGGAGTTCGTGTTCACCGCCGGTGAGCAGGAGTTCTACGCTGAGCGCGGCTTCCAGAACGAGCCCCAGCGCTGCAAGGCCTGCCGTGACGCTCGCAAGAACGCTGCCCGCGGTCCCCGCGAGTATTTCACCGCTGTCTGCGCTGCCTGCGGCGGCGAGGCCAAGGTGCCCTTCGAGCCCAAGAGCGATCGTCCTGTGTACTGCAGCGACTGCTTCGCCAAAACAGGCGCCGCTTTTTGTCGTCTGTCGATCTCTACAGGGAGAGAAACAGGTGTGCGGTTGTCCCACCTTGCAGCGCAGCGCGCAGCCGCGGAAGCAGGTTCTGCGCGGTGGTCTGCGTATGGCGCAGCAGCGCCGGTGGGAGTTCCAGCGCAGAGCAGAGAGCAGCTGCCCCGGCGGAAAGCGTATCCGCAAGCGTCTTTCTCGACAACCCGGTAAGGCGGTTTTCCAACTTCTGCCACCGGGAAGCGGGAATGGACAGAGTGCGGGGATCGTCTCCCAGAATTGCCAGCCCCAGAGCGTTGACGGCCACCGGCTCATAGAGGTTGATTAACAGATTCCGGCAGTCGGGGCAGCTCTGTTCCAGTACGGCTCGGATCAGGACAGGATCGAAGCAGTCCAGAAAAGCCTGCTCCAGACACAGCTGCCGGAGCCACTCGTTCACATAGTCCACGCCACGCAGCGCTTCTGATACCGGCTGGGACAGCTGGTAGTCGATGTCGCAGGGGATCTCCTGTGCGAAAAAGTGAAAATCCCAGCGCTTTGAAAAGCTTTTCAGGCTGTTCAGCGTGTCTGACAGGGAACGGTTTTCTATATGCGGCCGGGATGCCAGCGCGGTTTGCAGCAGATGCTGAGAGAGCATCAGTTTTTGGGAAAGATGCGGCGCTGCCTCTGACGGAAATCTGTGTGCAGATCTGTCGAAAGCAGGACTGCCGGATTTCAGCCAGCGCCTAAGGTCAGCAAAATGGATTCCGCCAGTGCGGCTGCCGTTTCCGCAGGCAGGGAGGTACTGTCCGGGGCATAGAGCCGGGCCTGCTGCTTCAGAAGCCCCACAGGGCTTCCTGGGCGCACAGAGTGTCCTCCGGCGAAAGGGACGGAAATAGGGGAGTCAGATCAAAAGGCATGGCCGTCGTTCCTTTCTGCGGCATTGCGGAGGAACCGGATGGGTTCCGTGGACGCCAGCGCCTCCAGCGAACCGCCAACGGTTTGGAATCGGGCTGCCATGGCGGCGATGAGTGTCATCCCCAACCAGATCCCTCGTTTCATTCTTCAAGGCGTAGAAAATCGTTGTCAGCTCTGCCAGTGTGCCGGCCCAGTCGGCCGGCTGGATATAGGGAGAGCCGCAGAAAGCGTCTGCCAGTTTTTTCAGGACACCGCCGCCGAAATCAATACGCCCGGTATCCGGCAGAGCCGCCGCCTGATGCTGCGCCAGCATGACGGCCTGCCGGGGGGAGAAACCATGCCGAATTGCTCCCAGACCTGGCAGCCCGCAATCAATTCTCCGGCAGCGGCGGGAGATTGGAAAGCTTCATGTTGATCACCACGGATATTTCTTACACCCGTGGCGATTCCGGAACAAGTCTTGAATTTTTTCGGAATTTGTGGTAATATAAGCGAAAAATTAAAAGATTTGCCACGGCAAATCTTTTTTTCATGTAAGGAGAACGCAATGGAAAACCATTTCGAAATCTGCATGGCGGAGGATCAGCTGCGGGGAATCAGCTCCATCGGACTGGCACATATGGGGGACGCGGTATTTGAGCTTCTGGTCCGGGGCTGGCTGTGCCAGCATGGTAAGGCCACCGGCAAGGACTTCATCAGGCGACCATCCAGTTGGTTCGGGCGGAGCATCAGGCGGCGTGCGCCGAAAAAATCCTTCCTCTGCTGACGGAAGCGGAGCTGGCCGTGTTCCGCCGGGGCCGCAACGCGCAGGTACACTCCGTCCCACAGCACGCCAGCCGCGCTCAGTACGGTACGGCCACGGCGCTGGAGGCCCTGTTCGGCTGGCTGTACCTCAGCGGACAGCGACAGCGGGCCAGCGACCTTTTTGAGACGATGATGGAGGATGAAGTATGCCGTTAGACGCCGTATCCCTGCGGGCCGTTGTAGAAGAGCTGCGGCCCCAGCTTCTGAATCTGCGAATCGACAAGGTGCAGCAGCCGGCACGGGATCAGGTGATCCTGCTGCTGCGGGGCAGCAGGCGTCTGCTGCTGAACGCCGGGGTCAATGCGCCCCGCCTTCAGCTGACGGAGCTGCCGCGGGACAACCCGGCGGAGCCGCCTATGTTCTGTATGCTGCTGCGGAAGCATCTGGTAGGCGCACGGGTGGCGGATATCGTCCAGCCGGGATTGGAGCGGCTGGTGCGGATCGAACTGGATGTGACCGACGATTTCGGCCAGACGGGACATCGGACACTGGTACTGGAGGCCATGGGACGGCGCTCCAACCTGATCCTGCTGGACGGCGAAGGCCGGGTCATTGACTGTATGCGGCGGGTGGACGCGGAGATGTCCGCCGCCCGGCAGGTTCTGCCGGGACTGTTCTATGAGCAGCCGGCCTCCACCGGGCGGCTGCCGTTTCTGGAGGAGACGGAGGAGGGCTTTAGGGGAGAAACTGACGCAGGTCCCCCGGAAGTACAGCTGGACGAATTTCCTGCTGGATGCGTACTTTGGCATTTCCCCCCTGATGGCAAGAGAACTGGCATTCCGCGCCTGCGGAGAAACGGATGGGCGGCTCTGCAATCTGGATGAAGCCGCAAGGGAACGCTTCCGGACTGCTTTCTTCCAGTTTTCAAATGATGTAAAGGAAAATCGTTTCACACCGATCATCCTGAAGCGTGCCGGAGTTCCCTTTGAATTTTCCGCACTGCCGGTGCATCAATATGGCCCGGCGGCAGAGGCGGAAGCCTTTGAGAGTTTTTCCGCGCTGCTGGACAGCTTCTATGAAGCCAAGGAAAAGCAGGAGCGCGTGCGGCAGCGGGGAGCAGAGCTGATCCGCACGGCCACCACTGCACGGAACCGGGTGCGGCGAAAGCTGGCCTTCCAAGAGAAAGACTATGCCGCCACGCAGGAGCGGGACGCCCTGCGGCTGTCCGGCGACCTCATCACCGCAAACCTCTACCGCATGGAGCGGGGGCAGAGCAAGCTGACCTGCCAGAACTACTACGATGAAAATCTGGCGGAGGTGACGATCCCGCTGGATCCGCTGCTGACGCCGCAGCAGAACGCCGCCAAGTATTACAAGCGCTACACGAAAGCCAAGACTGCGGAGAAATATCTCCGGGAGCAGATGGCGCTGGCCCGCCGGGATCTTGCGTATCTGGAAAGCATTTTGCAGGAGATCGATCAGGCAGAATCGGAACAGGATTTTCTGGACATACGCAGCGAGATGCGGGACGCCGGTTTTATCCGCAAGCAGGGGAAGAAGGTGCCGCAGCGGCCCTCAAAGCCCCGTGAATTCCGAACGTCTGGCGGATTCCGGGTGCTGGTGGGGCGGAACAACCGTCAGAACGACAAGCTGACGCTGAAGGACGCCGATTACCGGGACCTCTGGTTCCACGTCCAGAAGCTCCACGGCTCCCATGTGATCCTCTGCACCGCCGGGCAGGAGCCGGGAGATCAGGATATCACGGAGGCCGCCATGCTGGCCGCATACTATTCTCAGGGCAAGGACAGCGGCAATGTGCCGGTGGACTGCACACAGGTGAAAAATGTGAAGAAGCCTGCCGGGGCGCGTCCCGGCATGGTGATCTATACCACCTTCCGCACCGTGAACGTCACGCCGGAGGAAGCGCTGGTCAAGCAGTTGCAAACGGGAAAAAGAGCATAGAAAAAGAGCGCCTGCGGGCGCTCTTTTTTTGCGGGAAAGTTCAGGCCGTATGGGGGTGCCTGACCGGGGCTGTCCTCGGTGTCCCGGAAGAGCAGCGTGATGCACCACAGACCTGCCAGCCCCACAAGGGCATAGATGATCCGGGAGAGAATGGCCATCTGGCCGCCAAAGAGAAAGGCAACGGTGTCAAAGCCGAACAGCCCCACGCCGCCCCAGTTCAGCGCGCCGACGATCACAAGGATCAGCGCAATTTTGTCAACGATCATGTTCAACCTCCTGTGATCCGTAAACTGCCCATAGTTTGCCATGGATTCCGAAATCTATTCATGACTTGCAAGAACACGGGTTCCGCATTATAATACAGATACTTTGAATTATAAATTGACGAGGTGCCAGCATGGACAAGCGATTTGAACAGGCCGCCTTTTTTCCGGCGGATATTCTGCTGCCGCAGGTGAGCGAAATGGAAAAATGGCCGGTGGTGGCCTGTGACCAATATACGTCCCAGCCGGAATACTGGGAAAATGCGGAAAAATTGTGGGAGATGCGCCCTCCGCTCTGCGGCTGGTGCTGCCGGAGGCCTATCTGAACAGTGCGGAGGTCAACCGCCGCATTGCGGGCATCAACGCATCCATGGAGGGCTATCTGGCAGACGGCGTATTCAAGACGCTGCCGGACAGCCTGATCTATCTGGAGCGCACGCAATCCGACGACCGGGTGCGGCACGGGCTGATTGGCTGCATTGATCTGGAACAGTACGATTTTACCCCCGGCTCCGGCGCACTGATCCGGGCAACGGAGGGGACGGTGCTGGAACGGATTCCGCCCCGTGTCCGGGTGCGGGAGCACGCGCCGTTGGAGCTGCCCCATGTCATGCTGCTGATCGACGACCCCAATGGCACCGTCATTGAGCCGCTGGCTGGGGAGACTGGCAGGATGGAGACTCTGTATGATACGGAGCTGATGCTGGGCGGCGGCCATGTGAAGGGGTGGCGGCTGACGGATGAGCAGATGAGCCGTGCGGCGGCGGCCCTGAACGCCCTGAAATCCCCGGAAGTCATGGCGGAAAAAGTACGGCATGGTGGGGGCGGCCCCGCTGCTGTTCGCCGTGGGCGACGGCAACCACTTCTGGCAACGGCCAAGGCCTGCTACGAAAAGCTGAAAAAGGAAACGCCGGAGGCGCAGTGGGCGTCTCTGCCTGCCCGGTATGCGCTGGTGGAGGTGGTGAACCTCCATGATGATGCGCTGACCTTTGAACCCATCCACCGGGTACTGTTTCATGTGGACGGTCAGGATCTGTGGGCGGCGTTCCGGGCCTTTTATCCCGCAACCCATACCGGCGCGGGGACGGGCCACACCGTGGAGGTCTGCGGTCAGGGGCTGGACGGCGCGTGGACGGTTCCGGCTCCGTCGGCGCAGCTGGCAGTAGGAACGCTTCAGGCCTTTCTGGATGATTACTGCAAGCGCCGCCCAGAGGTGGAGATCGACTACATCCATGGTGATGATGTGGCCCGGAGCCTGGGCAGCCAGCCGGGGAACCTTGGCTTCCTGCTGCCGCCCATGGGCAAGGATCAGCTGTTCCGCACGGTGATGACGGACGGCGTTCTGCCCCGCAAGACCTTCTCCATGGGCGAGGCGCAGGACAAGCGGTACTATCTGGAGGCGCGGAAGATCTGGTGAATACACAGGAACAGGCTCCGGCCAAGATCAATCTGGCGCTGGATATTTTGGGCCGCCGGCCGGACGGCTATCATGAGCTGCGGATGGTGATGCAGGCCATTTCCCTCTGCGATACCGTGACTGCGGCGGAGGGCGGCAGCGGATTTCATCTGCTGGCAGACGGCTTTGCTGTTCCGGGAGGGAAGAAGTCTCTGGAACAGCAGGCGGCGGAAGCTTTTTTCGCAGCCATTGGCCGTCCCATGCCGCCGCTGACGGTGCATCTGAAAAAAGTGACCCCGGCCTATGCGGGGCTGGGCGGCGGCAGCGCGGATGCGGCAGCGCTGCTGCGCTGCCTGCGGCGGCAGTATGCGCCGGAAATGACGACGGAAGAGCTGCGGGCTATCGGCCTGACCGTGGGCAGCGACGTACCTTTCTGTGTTTCTGGCGGTACGGCGCTGGCGGAGGGGCGCGGAGAGCGGCTGACGATGCTGCCGGGGCTGCCGGACTGCCGGATCGTGCTGTGCAAGCCGGATTTTGGCATCCCCACGCCTGCGCTGTTTGCGCGGGCGGACGGCGTGCGGCTATCCCGCCGCCCGGATGTAGACGGCATGGTGCAGGCACTGACAGAGGAAAATCTGGAAGGGATCACGTCCCGGCTGTGCAATGTGTTTGAGGAGCTGCTGCCGGAGGAATACCATGAGGTGTTCCGCATCCGAGAGCAGCTTTTGAAGCTGGGGGCCCTGAATGCCGCCATGAGCGGCTCCGGCCCCACGGTGTTCGGCATTTTCCGGGAGGCGGCGGCTGCCAAAATGGCGGCGGATGCGCTGAAATCCCGCTATGCACAGACCTATCTGGCAAAACCCGCGGGGACTCTGGTATAAAAAACAGAAATTCCGTCCAGAATTCCGATACAACGACTTGTATCGGAAAGGACGGAATTTTTTATGAAACAACGGTTACATCCCGTCGAGATCCTGCTGATGCTGACGGCGGCACTGCTTCTGACCTCCGGCGCGGTGGCGCTTCATACCCAGAGCGAACTGGCGGACAAGGTGGTGCGGCTCCATGTGCTGGCAAATTCCGACTCTGGGGAGGATCAGGCCCTGAAGCTGAAGGTGCGGGACGCAGTGCTGGCGCAGGCATCGGAAACGCTGCGGGGCGTTACCGGCAGGGAAGAAGCCTGCCGGCGGCTGACAGCACTGCTGCCGGAATTGGAAAAGACGGCGCGGGAGGTCATTGCGGCCAACGGATATGCTTACGGCGTCCGGGTGGAATTGGCGGAGACGTCGTTTCCCACCAAAACCTATGATGGCTTTGCCCTGCCTGCCGGGGAATATCTGGCGCTGCGGGTGCTCATCGGAGAAGCGGCGGGGCAGAACTGGTGGTGTGTGGTGTTCCCGCCCCTGTGCACCGCCGCAGCCAGCGACGTTCCGGCGGTGGCCCTGGACGCCGGGCTGACGGACCGGGAGGTGGCGCTGATCACGGAAGCGGATGAGGGATATGTGCTGAAATTCAAAGCGGTGGAGCTGTGGCAGGCTCTGAAAGCCGAATTGGCAGGCTGAAAATTGAGGGGACTGAAAGGAAAAAACGGCGGCAGGTATTCGGAGTGCTTCCAAATATCTGCCGCTTTTCATAGGGGTTGGCGATGCGTACCACGGGGAAATAGGAAAACTCCCGGACATTTGTCCGGGAGTTTGTCTGTACATTTAGATCGCTCTGGTGACCTTACCGGAACGCATACACCGGGTACAAACATAAACATGGCGGGGGGAACCGTTCACGATTGCCTTCACACGCTTCACATTGGGCTTCCATGCACGATTGGAACGCCGATGAGAGTGGGAGACCTGAATGCCGAACGTAACGCCCTTATCGCAGAACTCGCACTTTGCCATCCGTTGCACCTCCTTGCTGTTGCGTAATCCGTGCTTTACATACAAGCACAAGTAGTATCATAGCAGAACGAAACACAAAATGCAAGGAAAATTTTCAAAAAATACAAAAATTTTGAAAGGCGGGGGGGGGAGCGTCGGAGCACGGCAGACGTGCAGAAAAAGACTGCTGGCAAACGCTGGGCAGGTGCGGAAGCGGAGAGAAAACAAAACGGAAGTTGTCCGTCTGCAAAGTATTGTAAAGCATCCGCAAATCATATATAATAGAAACTGTATCAACAGGAAAAATTTCTGACCGCCGCCCCGCGTGTGCGGTGTTGGAATACAGATGAGAAAGGTGGACATTATGAGCGAGAAGGGGCACCAGTCTGGCAAGATATGTGGAGCATTTCGGCCTTGAGATCCTGAATCGTGGGGGATACTTATGACACAGACCTCATTGGGTAGTCAACCTCAACCGCCCGGATCTGCAGATCCTGGGCCTGTTTGACTATTTCGACGCCCGCCGGATCCAGGTCATGGGCAAGGCGGAGCTGACCTATATCATGAAAATGAGCGAGAACCGGCGGACCAAGGTTTTTGACGACCTGTTTTCCTATACCATCCCGGCGCTGGTTCTGGCCCGGAACATGGAGTGTCCGCCGGAGTGTCTGGAGAATGCCCGGAATCATGGCCGCACCCTGCTGCGGACTACAGAGAAAACCGCAGACTTTGTCAGACGCACCATGGAATATCTCAGCAAGCAGCTGGCTCCCTGCATCACCCGTCACGGCGTTTTGCTGGACATTTACGGCGAAGGCGTTATGATCACCGGTGATTCCGGCGTGGGCAAGAGCGAATCCGCCATCGAACTGATCATGCGGGGTCACCGTCTGGTGGCGGATGACGCCGTTGAGATCCGCTGCATTGCAGACCGTCTGGTAGGAACGGCGCCGGAGGTAATCCGCAACTACATCGAACTGCGCGGCATCGGCGTCATCGACGTTCAGCAGCTGTTCGGTATGCGGGCGGTCATGCCGGAGTCTCAGATCGACCTGGTGGTGGAATTTGAGCCTTGGGACAGCGAAAAATTCTATGACCGTCTGGGCATTGAAGACCGCTTCATCGACATTCTGGGCCAACAGGTGGCCTGCGTGACGGTGCCCATCCGGCCGGGCCGGAACCTGGCCAGCATCGTAGAGGTGGCGGCCATGAACAACCGTCACCGCCGGTATGGATACAATGCCGCGGAGGAGTTGGCCCGGAAGGTGGATCTCCGGGCGGATATGGGCAGTCAGCCCGGCGGACAGGCATGATGGATGTCGGGATTGACGTAGGCGGAACCAACCTGCGGGCTGGCGTTGTGGATGAGCAGGGGAAACTGCTCTCCCGCGTGTCCCAGCCGGTGGGGACGCTGAAAAGCCCGGAGGAGCTGATCCGGCGTCTGGCAGAGTTGGCTCAAAAGGCAGTGGAAGATGCCGGGACCCCGGAAAAACAGATTCAGTCTGTAGGTGTTGGGATTCCCGGTGCGGTATCGGAGGGGAACATCCTCTATACCTGCAATCTCCCTTTGCGGGACGTGCCGTTTGAGCAGCTGTTCCGCCGCTTTTTCGACCGCCCGGTGTATCTGGAAAACGATGCCAACTGCGCGGCGGCAGGGGAGTGGCTCTACGGCGCAGGCAGAGGGCGGAAGAATTTTGTGATGGTCACGCTGGGAACCGGCCTTGGCGGCGGCTTTATTCTGAACGGAAAGCTCTACGGTGGCGGTGGAATGGCCGGAGAGATCGGGCATATGGTGATCCGGCGGGATGGCCCGGCCTGCGGCTGCGGCCGCCGTGGCTGCTGGGAAGCCTGCTGCTCCGCCACGGCGCTGATCCGGCGGACACGGGAGACCATGGCCGCGCACCCGGAGAGCCTGCTGAACCGCCTTGCGGCGGAAGCGGGCGCTGTGGATGGCCGCACGCCTTTTTCGGCAGCGGAACGGGGCGATCCGGCAGCGCTGGCGCTGTGCCGGGCTTATGCGGAGGATCTGGCAGCCGGTGTGACGAATCTGGTGAATCTTCTGAACCCGGAGACGGTGGCCATCGGCGGCGGTGTGGCGGGCGCGCCGGAAGAACTGCTGTTGAAGCCTGTCCGGGAACTGGTGGAGCGGGAATGTTATGGCCGTCATGTGGGCAAAGTCCCCCGGATTGTCACGGCGGAGCTGGGCGGCGACGCCGGGCTAATCGGCGCGGCGTCCCTGCGGAATGTGAATTGAGGAGGCATCCTGATGGATTGGACAATACAATTTGATGAAGCGGTCAGCCGGTATCTGCCGGATCTGAAGGTGGTCTGTGACGAACCCATGAGCCGCCATACCACCTTCCGCATTGGCGGCCCGGCAAAGCGGATGGCGTACCCATCCAGCCGGGAGCAGCTGGTGCTGCTGCTGAATTTCGCCGAGAAAAGCGGCGCCGATCCGCTGGTGATTGGCAATGGAAGCAACCTGCTGGCCCCGGACGAGGGATTGAACCGGCTGGTGATCGATACCTCCGCCCACCTGAACCGGGTGGAACAGACGGCAGAGCATATCATCCGTGCAGACGCCGGCGCTACGCTGGCTCGAACGGCGGATCTTTGCCTGCAAGCTGGGCCTCACCGGGCTGGAATTTGCCCACGGCATCCCCGGCACGGTGGGCGGCGGCGTTTGCATGAACGCCGGGGCCTACGGCGGCGAGATGAAGCAGGTGCTGCGCTCTGCTTCCGTGCTGTTCCCGGAAGCGGGTGTCCGAACCCTTACCTGTGAGGAACTGGAACTGGGATACCGGCACAGCCTGCTGACAGAACACCCGGAAGCGGTGGTGCTGGGGGCGGAGTTTGCCCTGACGCCCGGCGATCCGGCGCAGATTCGGGAGACCATGCGGAAGCTGATGGCCAAGCGCAAGGCCAGCCAGCCCTTGGAATGGCCCAGCGCGGGCAGTACCTTCAAGCGGCCGGAGGGCCACTTTGCCGGGACGCTCATCGACCAATGCGGTCTGAAAGGAGCTGACGGTGGGGGGCGCGCAGGTTTCGGAAAAACACGCGGGCTTCCTCATCAACCGGGGCGGTGCAACCTTCGCGGACATGGCGGAACTGATCCGTCAGGTGCAGCAGCGGGTACTGGATGCTGCCGGCGTCCGGCTGGAGCCGGAGGTCAAAATCGTAAGATAAGCGGGTGATTGCATGGAAATCCTCATTATTTCCGGCCTTTCCGGTGCGGGGAAGAGCCGGGCCGCCTCCTTTTTAGAGGATATGGGCTTTTACATTGTGGATAATATGCCGGCGGCCATGATCCTGAAATTTGCGAGTTCTGCGCCGGTGGCAGCCAGCGCTATGACAAGGTGGCACTGGTGTATGATGTCCGCACCGCCAACAGCCCCACAGAGCTGTTCGATGTGCTGGACGTGCTGAAGCACAGCAGCGGCGCATGCAGCCTGCTGTTTTTAGAGGCGGAGCCGGAGACGATCATCAAGCGCTACAAGGAGACCCGCCGCCGCCACCCCCTGATGAAGCAGGCGGACTCTCTGGAAAAGGCGGTTCTGGAGGAGAAGGATATGATGGCCCCCCTGCGCCAGCGGGCGGACTACATCATTGACACCACCCATCTTTCCACGGCGCAGCTCCGGGGGGAACTGCTGCGGAATTTTGGAAGCGGCGCGGCGGAAAAAGAGGGAATGACTGTCAGTGTTACCTCTTTTGGCTTTAAACACGGCTTGCCCATGGAGGCGGATCTGGTGTTCGACGTCCGCTTCATGCCCAATCCCTACTACATTCAGGAGCTGCGGGAGAAAACCGGACTGGACCGGGCGGTTTCCGACTATGTGTTCTCGTTTCAGCAGACCCATGACTATATGGCCAAGCTCCGGGACCTGCTGGCCTTTACCCTGCCGCTGTACGCAGAGGAGGGGAAAACGGAGCTGGTCATTGCCATCGGCTGCACCGGCGGACATCACCGTTCCGTGGCTGTGACCCATGCGCTGGCGGCGGATATCCGGGATCTGGGCTACCGGGTCCGGGAAAACCACCGGGATATGAACCGGTGACCGCCTGAGAAAGGAGGACGCATGTCCTTTTCCTACGATACGAAAAACGAACTGTGCCGCCTGCCGGTGCAGAAGCTGTGCTGTGCCCGGGCAGAGGCCTACGGGATCCTGCTCTACTGTAATACCTTCAGTGCCACGGAGGTCCGCATCATCACGGAGAATCCAAATTTCGCCGCCCGGCTGCCCAAGCTGTTCCGTCGGCCTTCAACCTGTCCTTTGACCGCCAGCCGGAAAAGGACCAGGAGGAGGGAAAGCGGATCTTCCAGATTACAGACCGGAAAAAGCTGGACCATATCATCAACCTGCTGGGCTTCGACCCCAGACAGAATCTGGTGCTTCACATCAACTTCGGGCTGGTGGAGGAGCCATGCGACCGGGCGGCTTTCCTGCGGGGGGCGTTTTTCGCAGGGGGGCAGTATCACCGACCCCCAATGAAGCGCTACCATCTGGAACTGACCACCTCCCATTTGCAGGTGAGCCGGGAGCTGGGATCGCTGCTGGTTGAGTGCGGCTACCCGCCAAAAAGCGTCAGCCGGGGCGGCAGCTCTCATTACCTATTTCAAGCAGAGCGACCAGATCGAGGACTTTCTGACGCTGATCGGCGCGCCCGTGGCAGCCATGAACGTGATGTCCGCCAAGCTGGAAAAGGACCTGCGGAACAGCGTGAACCGCCGCCTGAACTGCGACAGCGCCAATCTGGATAAGGCGGTGGAGGCGGCACAGGAGCAGATGGAGGCCATCCGCCGCCTGCAAGCGGCGGAGCTGCTGGAGCAGCTGCCGGACAAGCTCCAGGAAACGGCGGCGCTGCGGCTGGAATACCCGGAGCTGAGCCTGTCCGAGCTGGCAGCGGAGTTTGACCCGCCGGTGAGCAAGTCCTGTCTGAATCACCGGCTGCGGAAGCTGCTGGAGCTGGCGAAGAATCTTGACGAATCTATACAGAAAGAAGGACGAAATGATGAATCGGTGTGAACAAGCGGTGGTTACCACAAGAAGGCTTCAACTGCTGCCAGAGCGTTCTGGCGGCTTTTCAGGATGTGATCGGACTGACGGAGACGCAATGCCTGACCTTGGGCGGCGGCTTCGGTGCGGGAGCGGGAACCGGCGAGCTGTGCGGCGCCATTACAGGCGGCGTGATGGTGCTGGATCTGCTGACCCCCGCCGACCCGTCGGATGTACTGGGGTCCAAAAAGCGGTCTGTGGGGCAGGCCAAGGAGCTGCAAAAGCGGTTTGCGGAGCGGTTTGAGAATCTGCGGTGCGCGGATCTGCTGCAAAAGAAATTCGTCCCCGATGATACCACTCCTGCCGCCAAGGCACTGGGACTGACCGGCCACTGCGACATCATGATCGCCACAGCGGTGGAGCTGGTGGAGCAGATGCTGACGGAGCGGGAAAACGGCTGATTTCATCTTTATAAAATCAGGAGGAAGCACCATGCGAAAAGGGGAACCCATGGGCGTCTGCAAGGCGCTGACCATTACGAAGATCCTCTTCTGGAGCGGGATGGGGCTGATGCTGCTGAGCCTGGCAATCATGTCCATAGCGGATGATGCAGGCGCATGGACGCAAGGGCTGGCTTTTCTGGGCCTTCTGGTCTGCTTCGGCGGAATCGGATTCGGTTTCTGTAAGGTGCGCTGTCCCTATTGCGGAAAATCTCTCATGGCCGGAGGGCGGATCCCTGACAGCATCCCCCAATTTCTGTCCGGAGTGCGGTAAGAACCGCGGGATTCTGATTGAATTCCTCCCGAAATCATGTAAAGCGTATTGGCATTACATGGACTGATGCATAACTATTTGCAAAAATGTAAGAGAGAAGAACAGGAGATGGCCTATGGCCTTCACCCATCTACACGTGCATACGGAGTTCAGCCTGCTGGACGGCTTCTGCAAGATCAAGGAGCTGCCGGGAGTTGTGAAGGCCATGGGGCAGACGGCCTGCGCCATTACGGATCACGGCGTGATGTACGGCGTCATCGACTTTTACCGGGCCTGCAAGGCGGAGGGGATCAAGCCCATCATCGGCTGCGAGGTCTATGTGGCGCCCCAGGATCGCACCCGGTTCGACAAGGTCCACGAGTTCGACAGCGAAAGAGCCGCCATCTGGTGCTGCTGTGCGAAAATGAGGAGGGCTACCGCAACCTCTCCTACATGGTGTCTCTTGCGTGGACAGAGGGCTTCTATGTGAAGCCCCGTATCGACCAGAAGCTGCTGCGGGAGCACTCCAAGGACTGATCGCCCTGTCGGCGTGTCTGGCGGGTGAGATCCCCCGCCGTCTGCGGAACGGGGAGTATGATAACGCCAAGGCCTATGCGCTGGAAATGGCGGAGCTGTTCGGCCCGGATCGGTTCTTATTTAGAATTGCAGGATCACGGCATCCGGGATCAGAAGCTCGTGAACCAGTCTATCCTGAAGATCCATCAGGAGACCGGCATCCCCATGGTCTGCACCAATGATGCCCACTATCTCCGGAAGGAGGACGCCGAGGCTCACGACATCCTGCTGTGCATCCAGACCGGCAAAACGGTGGACGACGAAAACCGGATGCGCTACGAGCCGCAGAACTTCTACCTCCGCAGCGAGGAGGAGATGGCGGCGCTGTTCGAGGGCTGCGAGGGCGCACTGGAAAACACCCAGAAGATCACGGAGATGTGCAACCTTGAATTTACCTTCGGCAAGTACCACCTGCCGGAATTCAAGCTGCCGGAGGGGTATGACAGCTTTTCCTATCTGAAAAAGCTGTGCGACGAGGGCTATAAGGCACGGTACGGCGGGGACGACAAGTATCGCGGCCAACTGAAATACGAGCAGGACATGATCGAGAAAATGGGCTTTACCGACTATTTCCTCATCGTGTCCGACTTCGTGCGCTACGCCAAGAGCGTGGGTATCCCGGTGGGCCGGGCCGCGGCAGTGCAGCGGGGTCCATGGTCAGCTACTGCCTCAGCATCACCGATATCGACCCCATGAAGTACAGTCTGTACTTCGAGCGCTTCCTGAACCCGGAGCGGGTGAGCATGCCGGATATCGACATGGACTTCGGCGATACCCGCCGGGGCGGAGGTGGTGGACTATGTCCGCCGGAAGTACGGAGATGACCATGTGGCTCAGATCGTCACCTTCGGCACCATGGCGGCCCGCGGCGTCATCCGGGACGTGGGCCGGGTGCTGAATATGCCCTACGCCGATGTGGACGTCATCGCCAAGCTGGTGCCGAACACCCTGCACATTACCCTGAACGATGCCTTGCGACTTTCCAAACAGCTCAGCGACCTCTACGACGCCGACGAAAAGGTAAAAAAGCTCATCGACACCGCCAGAGCGCTGGAGGGAATGCCCCGCCACGCCTCTACCCACGCCGCCGGCGTGGTCATCACCCGGAAGCCGGTGTACGAATATGTGCCCCTGGCGAAAAATGACGAATCCGTGGTCTGCCAGTATATCATGACCACGCTGGAGGAACTGGGCCTGCTGAAAATGGACTTTCTGGGTCTGCGGAACCTGACGGTTCTGGACGACGCCGTGAAGATGGTGCAGGCCCGCCAGCCGGATTTTACATTGGCAGACATCCCGGAGGGGGATCCGGAAACCTACAAAATGCTCTCTGACGGCAAGACTGTCGGCGTGTTCCAGATGGAGTCCACCGGCATGACCGGCGTGTGCGTGGGGCTGAAGCCCCAGAGCATCGAGGACATCACGGCAATCATTGCCCTGTACCGTCCCGGCCCCATGGATTCCATTCCCAAATTCATTGCCTGCAAGCATGATCCCGGCAAGGTCAGCTATATCATTCCCCAGCTGGAACCGATCCTGTCCATCACCTACGGCTGCATCGTCTATCAGGAGCAGGTGATCCAGATTTTCCAGCAGCTGGCAGGCTACACGCTGGGACAGGCAGATATGCTCCGCCGTGCCATGAGCAAGAAGAAGGCCAAGGACGTGGCCAAGGAGCGTGAGGCGTTCCTCCACGGCGATCCCGCCCGCAACATCAAGGGCTGCGTGGCCAACGGCATCGACCCTGCCGCCGCCGAAAAGATCTACGACGAGATTTTCGCCTTCGCCAATTACGCCTTCAACAAGGCTCACGCTGTCAGCTATGCGGTGGTGGCCTACCAGACGGCTTATTTCAAGTGCCACTTCACCCGGGAGTACATGGCGGCGCTGCTGACCAGCGTGCTGGATAACTCCGACAAGGTGGCCGGCTACATCGGCGAGTGCCGGGACTGCGGCATCGCCCTGCTGCCGCCGGACATCAACCGCTCCGCCGACCGGTTCACCGTGGAGGAGGGCGGCATCCGCTTCGGCCTGGTGGCCATCAAGAATATCGGCCGGGGCTTCATTCAGGCGGTCATGCGGGAGCGGGAGACTGGGGGCGACTTTTTTCGTCCCTGTACGATTTTTGCAGCCGCATGAACGGCAGTGAAATGAATAAGCGGGCGGTGGAAAACCTGATCCGCTCCGGGGCGTTTGACTCCATGGGGGCCAGACGTTCCCAGCTGATCAAGGTCTATGAAACGGTGATGGATTCCGTGGCGGCGCAGCAGCGGGACAATGTGGAGGGTCAGATGGATTTCTTCTCCATGGCTGCCGCTTCTTCCGGCGCGCCAGCGCCTGTAAAGGAGATTCCGCTGCCGGATATCCCGAGTACACCCCGGAAGAACTGATGACCATGGAGAAAGCCACAACGGGGCTGTACCTTTCGGGACATCCTATGGATCATTACCGGGAGATCGTCCGAAAGCTGAACGCCCCCTCCATTTCGTCTATTCTGGCGGATTTTGCGCGGGAGGACGGGCGGAACGCTTCACCGACGGCCAGCGGGTCACCATTGCCGGGGTGATTACCTCCAGCAAGACGAAAACCACGAAGAACAACAGCCTGATGGCCTATGTGATGGTGGAGGACGATACCGCCTCCATGGAACTGCTGTGCTTCAGCCGGGTGCTGGAGACCTGCGGCGCTTACATGAAGGAAAATCAGGCGGTGGTGGTGAAGGGGCGGCTGTCCGTCCGGGACGAGAAGGCCCCTCAGATCGTGTGCGATTCCATTTATCCGCTGACCACGGCGGACGGCGGTATCCCGGAGCCGCAGCCGAAACAGGAAGCGTCAGGGGAGACGCTGTTCCTGAAATTCCCCAGCATCGAAGATCCTGCTATTCGGCATATGAAGCTGGTATTCCAGATGTTTCCTGGGAAAAGTACCGTCAAAATGGTTATGGCGGACACCCGAAAGGTCTATGCCGCTCAGGCGCTCCTGCATCCGGCGCTGGTGGAGGAGGCAAAAGAAACTCTGGGCAGCGCGAACGTGGTGGTAAAATAGGAACAGCCCTCCGGCACTGCCGGAGGGCTGTTTTTATCGGTTCAGATAGGCGTCAATATCGAAAGGCTGCAACGGGGTGGCCGCTTTCAGGTACAGGGGATGGTGCGGATGCCCGGATTTCAGCAGCGGCCCGGCAGTGAACCACCGGGCGCCGGCAGCCTGTCCGTCTGCGGCAAAATCCCGCATACAGTCCATGAGATAATCCCGCTTTTCGATGATATTGCCCCATGCCGCCCAGACGGCGGGGTGCTCTGAAAGGGACAGCAGGTAGCGGAAAGCTTTTCGGTTTTCCGCGTGGAGGGCGGCATTGCACGTTGGCTCCATGTCATCCGGCCGGGTGGCCCGCTGGGCATAGACATTGAACATGAGGAAACTGTCGTAGCCGTTATTCAATGCGATCCGCTGGGCGGATTGGAGGTTGATCCAGGGCATCCGGGGCCGCGGTGGAGGGGTTGATCCCCACGCAGATCAGGGGCTTCAGCCGCGGGGTTCCCAGAATGTAACGGTACTCGGAATAGGTATGGGGGAACATAGAGCCAGCGGTTTACGTCGTAATCCGCCGATGGCGCAAAGCGGCCTCCAGAGCCGGTTCAAACAGCTCCAGGGGACGGTGTCCGTGGTTCCTTTGGGAATATGGGGCATGGGAAAACACCTCCTATTGCGCGGGCTGCATTGAAAAAGCGCCGCCGCGTGTTCGTTCATTGGATGATTGTAGCACGACCACGAAAAAAAAGGCAATCGGGTCTATATTTGGCGGCGGCTTGTGGTAAGATAAAAAAAAGAATTGACTGCGGGAGGAGACTATGCTGACGATTTTGATCGGCCGGGCCAAAACGGGAAAATCCCATCAGGTGCTGCGGCGGATGGCAGAGCTGGGGAAACCAGCCGCCAGATTCTGCTGGTGCCGGAGCACGCTTCCACCAGGCGGATTTGTTCCGGATCATATCCTGCTTTCACCACTATGGCCTGATAACAATCAGCTTCCGCCTTAAAAATAATAGTCCCTGCAGCTGCACTTTGCGGTTGGGATTATAGGCATCTTCTACAAGATCCTTCAGCAACGCATATCTGAGGCGATTTACATCGCTCTCACTGACTCTCCGCTCAGCCATTTCCATACCCTGGTGATTTCTTTGCATCCAGCCGCTCACCAATTTTTCGCAGTGTTTCGTTCAATTCGTCCTGTTTAATAGGTTTTAAAAGGTAATTTCCCACACCATGGAAAGCGCATTTCGTGCATACTGAAATGTGCATATCCACTGATAATGATGATTTCCAGTTCCGGACATATCTTTTTGCATTTTTATCAGCTCCAGCCCGTCCATTCCCGGCATGCGAATATCCGTGATCAGAATGTCCGGTCTATATTGCTGCAGCATATCCAGTGCCTGTATGGCATTTTTCTGCCTGTGCCGCCATCTGCATTCCCAGTTTGTCCCACTGGACCAATGCCTGGACAAGCTTGCAGATCAGCTTCTCGTCATCTACGATCATTACCTTCCACATAATTTTATCCTCATTATTAGCCTTTTTTCCATAAATATAGATTTA
>VOFC01000759.1_pt1 | contig 38000 bp, 61 predicted proteins | sample 5384161 | NCBI WGS metagenome assembly VOFC01 (sample SAMN12384722, study PRJNA508395) | human gut metagenome | isolation source: healthy gut B | host: Homo sapiens | reverse complement strand
ATATTTTATTAAAATATGTTTTAATTATTTTAGTTATTTATAGGTTTATTATTAAGCAAGGCTTCTACTTCACTGACTGTAAGCTTTCTATATTCTCCGGGTTTCAGATTTTCATCTAATTTAAGAGGTCCCATTGTAAGTCTTTTAAGAAAAGTTACCGTTAGTCCTATTGCCTGAAACATCCTTTTTAACCTGATGGTATTTTCCTTCTGTTATTGTAATTAAAGCTGTACTTCTTTTTTCAAGTATTTTAAGGATGGCCGGCTTAGTAAGATTTTTTCTCACCTATATCCAAACCTTTTTTTTAAATAGTTCAATATCGCTGTCTATTAAATCCCCATTAAGTTCCACATAATATGTTTTATCAACGTGCTTAGTTGGAGACAGAAGATTGTGTGAAAGTTCACCGTCATTAGTTATAAGAAGTAAGCCTTCTGTGTCCTTATCAAGTCTTCCAACAGGAAAAAGTCCTTTTTAGGCGTAACATTAAGCAAATCAATTACTGTTTTGCAATTATTGTCTGATACTGCAGATAATACTCCTGCAGGTTTGTTTAGCATATAATAATAGAATTTGTTATATTTTAAATTAACACCGTTTAAATCTACTTCATCATTATTTTCATCAATATGAATGTCAGGCTTTAAAATCTTTTCGCCGTTAACAGTGATTTTTCCTTTTTTTTTATTAATTCCTTTAACCTGTGTTCGTGAACCAATTCCTAATGTGGTTAAATATTTATCCAGTCGCACTAAAAATACCTCTCTTGTTTTCGGTTGTCTGTTTTACATATTAAAGGTCCCAGATTTAAAAGTCGATTTTCTTTTAAAAGTGAGACCTTAGTTATATAAATCTATGAATTTACTTCCTTATACAACTTTTCAATAATTTTTTTTGCTCTAAAGTTAATTTTTCTTTAGGTGAATTGTCGTCAGTTGTGTCAACATTTTCAACAATAAGCACTGTTGAATTTTTTTTTTTCAGGAGTATGGGTATGATATGTACCTCTTTTAACATTATATAGTTTAAGAGGTTCAAGTTTAATAGCCTCAATCTCTCCTATGTGTTCCCCATTGCCACCTAAGAATAATGTGAAATCGCCTTCCAATAATACAAAAACTTCATCCGTTTCATCATGCTTCTGCATATCTTTAAGCTTGTCCACTTCTAATTCTTCACAGTATCTAAGTTCGGCAACACGCCAATGGGAATAATCAATTAAAGGAACATAACCTTCACCATCATAACCTGTAATTTCCAATAAGTTTTTATCCATATAAAATTCCTCCATTATAGACATATAAGGATTAGATTTCAGCTATAACTTCAACTTCGCATAAAACATTCTTTGGAAGTTCTTTAACAGCTACGCAGCTTCTTGCCGGTTTTTCTGTGAAATATTTTCCATATACTTCATTAAATGCTCCAAAGTCTCCCCATGTCAGCAAGGAAGCATACTGTCTTAATTGTTTTTTTCATAACTGGAACCTGCTTCTTCAAGGATTGCTCCCAAATTTTTCATAACCTGTTCAGCCTGTTCTTCAATAGATGAGCCAACAATTTCTCCTGTTGCAGGATCTAATGCAATCTGTCCGGATGAGAATAATGTATTGTTTACAACAACTCCCTGTGAATATGGTCCGATTGCTGCTGGTGCTTTTTCTGTACTAATCTTTTTCATGTCAAATACCTCACTTGTTTCTAAATTTATTTTCTCCGTTTTATTTTACTCCTTTGCCTAAGTTATGGCAAGTTTCTATTTTATTAATTGCTAATTAATTATTGATTTATAGCCCACTAATTACTGCTTTTATTTTTAATAACTTGCAAGTATTACATTGTTTTCCAAATATTTTAAAATACAATATGGGTTATAACTTAGCTCATAATAATTTTTAGTCTTAGCATATATTCCAAAATGAAGATGAACGTCAAAGCAACCGGTTGTACCCTCAGTCCCATATCCTGTGTTACCCATGTAACCTAAAAAAGAGTTCCGGCTTTAATTTTGTCACCTTTTTTTATGTCCGAATAACTGCTTAAATGAGCATAATAAAAATAGCCTCCTTGACTACTTCTTATGCCAACACGATAACCACCTTTTTCAAGCCAGCCTATATTTTCAACTGTTCCGTCAGACACACTTACAATGGGATAATAACCACTTACATTATTTTCAGCCATAATATCACAACCTTCGTGAGGATAACTTCCATTGTAATTTCTCTCAGCGCCAAAAAGAATCTTCATAAGAAACCCACTTGCCACTGGTTGTGCTTTTTGCAACAGGAAAATAAACAATGTCGTCAAAAATGGCAGCAATGTTTTTTGACACATTATTATATTCATTAGCACTTTTCTTTTTTGTAACAACCTTTTTAAATCAGAATAGCGCTCCCTTGTATAATTTACTTTAGTTAAGTTTAAATTGCTGTTCAAAAACATTACCGATAATAAATCTGAAAAGTCACACTTATCTTTTGAGGATATTTTATTTATAGTCTGCAAACATTCAGGCTTAATATTTAAGGTGCGGTAATCATAGCTTTCCACAATGTTTTTTTGATTTTATATTTGTGATAATCGATTTCTTCGGTAATTTTTATTGTAACTGTTGAAAAGAACATTAAAGCCAGGATATAAATAAATTTTTTAATAAAAAACACCTCTTTAGATGAATATAGTTAAGTATATTCTTCCGAAGAGATGTTTATAATAAAGAGATTTAATATTTAAATTCTTAGTTAGGTGAACTTCCTGTTTGAAGACGATAGTAAGTTCCTTTCTGTTTCATCAAGTCGTCGTGATTTCCACGTTCAATAATTCGTCCCTGCTCAAGAACCATAATACAGTCACTATTTCTGATAGTTGATAATCTATGAGCAATTACAAAAGTTGTTCTGCCCTTCATTAAAGCATCCATACCTTCCTGAACAAGTTTTTCAGTTCTTGTATCAATAGAAGATGTTGCCTCATCAAGAATAAGTACCGGTGGATTTGCAACTGCTGCTCTGGCAATTGAAAGCAACTGTCTCTGTCCCTGACTTAAGTTACCGCCGTTTCCTGTTAACATAGTGTTATAACCGTCAGGAAGTCTTCTAATAAAACTGTCAGCATTGGCAAGCTTAGCTGCTGCAATAACTTCTTCATCTGTAGCATCCAATTTACCATATCTGATATTTTCCATTACTGTAGCTGAGAAAAAGATTTGTTTCCTGTAAAACTATACCAAGAGAACGTCTAAGGTCAGCCTTTTTAATCTTATTAATATTAATACCATCATATCGGATTTTTCCATCCTGAATGTCATAGAAACGGTTAATAAGGTTTGTAATAGTAGTTTTTCCTGCACCTGTTGAGCCAACGAAAGCAAGCTTTTCGCCCGGATTAGCGTAAAGTTTTACATCATGTAAAACAATCTTGTCATCAGTATATCCGAAGTCAACACCGTTAAATACGATTTCGCCCTTCATTTCAACATAAGTAGTTGTATCTGTATCCTTGTGGTAATGTTTCCAAGCCCACATTCCTGTTCTGTTTTCACATTCAACAATATTACCGTCAACCTTTTTTTGCTCTTACAAGTGTAACATATCCGTCGTCAACTTCAGGTTTCTCATCTAATAATTTGAAGATTCGCTCGCCACCTGCAATAGCCATAACAATACTGTTCATCTGCATTGTAATCTGGTTAATTGGCTGTGCAAACTGTTTATTATAAGTTAAGAAACTAATTAAACTTCCCGGTGTCATTGTAAAACCGGCAATACCTTTAATGGCAATAATGGCACCAATGCAGGCACAAAGAACGTAACTTACATTACCAACCTGTGCATTAAAAGGTCCCATAACATTGGCAAATTTGTTAGCATTATTAGCTGATTCAAAAAGGTGGTCGTTTAACTTGTTAAATTCTTCCATTGATTTTTCTTCGTGACAGAATACTTTAACAACCTTCTGGCCTTCCATCATTTCTTCAATGTAACCGTTAACAGCACCAATATCTTTCTGCTGAGCAATAAAGTACTTACCTGATAAAAATGTAAGTTTCTTTGAACCTAGTGTAATTACACCAATCATAATTAAAGTTAAAAAGTGTAAGGGGGGATGCTTAAAGCAACCATACATGCAAATACACTGACAATAGTCATTGCACTATTAAACATCTGAGGCATTGACTGGCTTATCATCTGTCTTAATGTATCAATATCATTAGTGTACATAGACATAATATCGCCATGAGAATGTGTGTCAAAATACTTAATTGGAAGGCCCTGCATATGATTAAACATATCATCTCTTAAATGCTTTAAAGTTCCCTGAGTAACAAAAACCATGATTTCAGCCTGAATCAATGAAGCAATAACACCTACTCCATAGAAACCGCCTACTCGAATCATTGCTTTAAGAAGTGGTCCGAAATCATTACTGCCTTCTTTAATCATTGGTAAAATATATTCGTCAACTAATGCCTTCATGAACCATGTTCCGTTAACACTGGCAAATACATTGGCAATAATACATAAAACTACAATAACCATATGTATGCCATAATATTTTCCCATATACTTAATAAGACGTGAAAGAGTTTTTAATGGATTATTAAGTCTTGGTCTTGGTCCCATATTACGTCTGTTTTCCGGACCTTTTACTGTTTTAGCTTTTTCCATTACTGTTCTCCTCCTTTTCTTATCAAAGTCAGCATTATCATTCATCTGCTGATTATATACTTCTCTATAAATGCTATTGTTTTTAAGTAATTCTTCATGTGTTCCAACGCCATCTATCTTACCGTCATCAAATACAATAATTCTGTCAGCGTCCTTAACACTGGAAATTCTCTGTGCAATAATAATTTTTTTTTAGTATCAGGAATTTCTTCTCTGAAAGCTTTCCTAATTTTTTATCAGTTACTGTATCTACGGCACTTGTACTATCATCAAGGATAAGAATCTTAGGTTTTTTAAGTAATGCTCTTGCAATACATAATCGCTGTTTCTGTCCACCTGATACGTTAGAACCACCCTGTTCAATATATGTATTATATTTGTCAGGCATTCTTTCAATAAATTCATCAGCACAGGCAAGCTTACATGCTCTAATACATTCTTCATCAGTTGCGTTTTCATCTCCCCAACGAAGGTTTTCAAGAATTGTTCCTGAGAACAATACGTTCTTCTGAAGAACAACGCTAACTTCTTTTCTTAATACATCAAGGTCGTATTCTCTAACATCCTTTCCACCAACAATTACTCTGCCCTTTTCTACATCATAAAGTCGACTTAAAAGATTAACAAAACTTGATTTTGCACTACCGGTACCACCCATAATACCGATTGTTTCACCTGATTTAATTGAAATATTAATATTTTCGAGAACAGGTTTTTTTTCGCTTGTCTTGTTATACCTGAAATCAACATTTTCAAAACGAATGCTTCCGTTGGCAACTTCATATTCAGGGTTTTCAGGATTAGTAATATCAGCTTTTTTCATTTATAACTTCAGCAATTCTCTCAGCACTTGCCATACTCATTGTAACCATAACGAATACCATTGAAAGCATCATAAGGCTCATAAGAATATTCATACAATATGCAAGAAGTGAAGTTAAGTTACCTGTTGTAAGACCACGGCAGGATTATTTCCGCTGGCAATAATCATATGTGCACTAAGCCAGCTTATAAATAAAAATACAACTGTATATGGCAAGCATCATTGAAGGTGCATTTAATGAAACAATACCTTCTGCCTTAATAAACATCTTGTAAATATTGTAACTTGCCTTTCCAAATTTACCACGCTCATAATCTTCACGAACATAAGCCTTAACTACTCGCATTGCACTTACATTTTCCTGTACGCTTTCATTAAGTTTATCGTATTTCTTAAATACCTGTGTAAAATACTTATGGGCATTAAGTGTAATAATTGCAAGTACAATTCCAAGAATAATAACAGTTATTAAATATACACTTGCAACTCTTGGTGAAACTGAGAATGCCATAATCATTGCAACAAGTAAACTGAAAGGTGCTCTTACGCACATTCTAAGAATCATCTGATATGCGTTTTGAATATTAGTAACGTCTGTTGTTAAACGTGTAACAAGTCCTGCTGTGCTAAATTTGTCAATGTTTGAAAATGAAAATGTCTGAATATTTTCATACATTGCCTTTCTTAAGTTTCTTGCAAAACCTGTAGAAGCCTTAGCTCCCCATACACCACCCATATATCCGGCAATTAAACCTGACAATGCAAGTAAAAGCATTATAAAGGATGTTTTGTAAATTGTACTTAAGTCATTTTTTCCAATTGAATCAATTATAACGGCCATTTGAAGTGGAATAAAGTTTTCAACAATTACTTCCGCCAACATACCTAAAGGTGTAAGCAAAGAAACAAGTTTAAATTCTTTAACCTGACCTAATAATGTTTTAATCATTTTCCATAAATCTCCTCTCTATTAAGTCTTTCTCTTCCGGTGATAATGAAGAATCGTTTAATAAGTTATGAAAAACCTTAAATAATGTTTTTTCAAAGTATTCTTTTTCATCAGGTGTAAAGTCCTTTATTATAACAGATTCCGTATACTCACGATATGCTGAGGCTTTATCCTGAAGACTTTTAGCTTTTCCGTAAGGAATATATTTTTAAATTTCTTATTGTCAGGATTTGGTCTTATTTCAAGAAGATCTTTTTTCAACCATTCTTTGAAGTATGCCTGCCATTGTAGAATGCTTCACATTAAAAGCTTCAGATAATTGTTTCTGGGTTACATTTCTTTCAGTGTGATGTTCCATATAACATAATACGTTCATCTGTGCCGTTGTAATGCCAAGATTCTCAAGATTTTTATCCATACGGCTTCTAAACTGTCTGTCAATAAGCTTGATTTTGTGACCTAAATGTCCCATAATTCCTCCTTTCAAAAAAAATCTAAACACAAAAAGAACCACAATATGTAGCGTGCTACCTATTGTAGTTCTTTTTAAAAATATTGTCAATACGATTTTTAGTAAAAAATCATTTTATTTTTTAGCATTCTTTGTTGCTTAAAATCATATCTATTTGTTCTCTTGTTTTTTCCACACTAAAAGTATTGTCAATAAACTCATCTGCAAAGTGGTTATATTCTTCATCACTTGGTTGATTAGAAATAATCTCCTCAGACTTTTCTACTGAATAGCCTCTGTTTTCAACAAGACGGTTTTTACTCTCTCATTATGTTCACAGTATACATACCATAATTCATCACAATGGGATTCAAGGCCTGAGCCTAAAAAGTAAGGCTGATTCCACAACAATAATTGAATTATTACTCTGCTCTATTCTATTAAGAATTTCTTCTATTGTTCCCGGATGAGTAATGGAATTAAGAGTGTCAAGCTTGTCCTTATTATTAAAAACTATTGAGGCAAGCTTCTCGCTGTTAATCTTTCCATTTTCAATAACTTCCGGAAAAGCTTTTTGAAAGTTTATCAAAAAACCTTAAAGCCGGGAGTCATTATTTCCTTTGCCACATGGTCTGACTGAATAATATATGCGCCATAATTTTCTTCTAAATAATCAAGTACTGTAGACTTTCCGCTGCCTACGCCACCCATTAATCCTATAACCATAATAACACCGCCTTTTTAATGTGCTTCATCCCAGTTATTTCCGACCTGAACATCAACATCCAAAGGAACATTAAGATGAGCTGCCTGCTCCATGTTGCGTTTCAGAATATCCTTAACCTGTTCAACTTCATTTTCGTACGCTTCAATTAAAAGTTCATCGTGTACCTGCAAAACAATTTTAGATTTTAAATCTTTCTCTTTTTAACTCTTTTTGCCACATTAATCATTGCTATTTTCATAATATCTGCAGCAGAACCCTGAATAGGAGAGTTCATTGCCACACGTTCACCGAACTGTCTTTGCATAAAGTTGCCTGATGTTAATTCAGGGATAGGTCTTCTTCTGCCAAACATTGTAACAGAGTATCCTTTTTCCTTAGCTTCTTTTTACTGAATTATCAAGATAATTCTTAATACCCGGATAACTGATAAAATAATCCTTTATATACTGTTCAGCTTCCTTTCTGCTAATCGAAAGGTCATTACTTAAACCAAATGAACTGATGCCGTATACAATTCCAAAGTTTACAGCCTTGGCATTACTTCTCTGTTCCTTAGTAACTTCTTCAAGTGGAACATGGAAAACCAAAGAAGCTGTTGCAGCATGAATATCTTTAGAATGATTATATGCATCAATTAAATTCTTGTCATCAGACATATGAGCTAAAATTCTTAATTCAATCTGAGAATAATCTGCATCAATAAACACACAACCTTCTTTTTGGAATAAAGACTTTCCTAATCTCTCTTCCAAGAGGCATACGTACAGGAATATTCTGAAGGTTTGGCTCAGTACTGCTTATTCTGCCTGTTGCGGTAATTGTTTGGTTAAACTTACCGTGTATTCTGTTATCTTCGCCTATATAAACAGCCAATCCATCAGCATATGTTGACTTTAATTTTTGTAAGTTGTCTGTACTCTAATATCTTACTTACAAAAGGATAATCAGGTTCAAGTTTCTCTAATACAGAAGCAGATGTTGAATATCCTGTTTTAGTTTTTTGCCACCGGGAAGCTGCATTTCACCAAATAAAATCTCGCCTAACTGCTTAGGTGAATTAATATTGAATTCGTGACCTGCTTCAGCAAAAATATCTTTCTCTAATGCATCAATGCCAGTTTTAAGTCTTTCACCATATTCTTTAAGCTTGTCGCCTGCAACCATAATTCCTGCCTGCTCCATATCATATAAGGCATAAGTTAAAGGAATTTCCACATTGTTGTAAATATCAAGCATTTCTGTTTCTTTTAACTTTTTAGTTAAAGCATCTTTTGCCTTGTAAGCTACATAAGCATTATAGCAGGCATATTTTAATATGTTTTCAGGTATTTCATCTGATGGAGTTTCGTTTTTCTTAGTTTTTGGAAAAATCTCATCAAAAGCCGGCACATTCATTCCTAAATATTCTCTTGCAATATCGTCATAATCGTAAGTATTCTGCAATGGATTTAATAGATATGCGGCAATAGAAATATCGAAAATGCTTTCCGCGTCATCATTTTCCAAAATATCGTTATTTTCTTTAATATTTAAAATTGTAAGTTTAGCCTTGGCATTTACAAGGTCTCTAACTTTTTCGATTATATAATCTTCTGTTACAAAACCTTCTTTTCCAATGTAATAAACATTGTCATTGTTAAAACACAAAAGAAACACCAAAATTGTCTTTGTTTCTATAAATAAAAATACCTACATTGTCAGCATTTTTAGCCTGCTCAAAAATAGGATCAGCATCAAAAGGATTATTAATATACTTAAATCCTCCCTCACAATCATTAGTTGAAGTAACTGAGCCGAATCTTTGAATCATACTTTTAAATTCCAAACGTTTGATCATTTCAAGAGCATCTTCTGTGTAAATATCTTCTAACTTACACTGTTCAGGTGTTACTTCTACAGGTGACTGAATATTAATTGTGGCAAGAGTTTTACTCATCTGTGCCATTTCGTAATTATTTAAAAGTGCGTTTCTGTTACGTGTGTTAGAAATTTCATCTGCGTGATCGTAGGCATTTTCAATTGAACCAAACTGAGAAATAATGGCTGTTGCACCTTTCTCTCCAATTCCCGGAACCCCGGAATATTGTCAGATGAGTCACCCATTAAAGCTTTAACATCAATAAACTCAGTTGGGGTAACTTTATATAATTTCCTAACACCTTCTGTATTGTATTCTTCAACTGTAGTCTGACCTTTTTTAGTTTTTGGGATACAGATTGTAATATGGTCACTTGCAAGCTGAAGTAAATCTCTGTCACCTGAAATAACATCTACTTCCATGCCTGCTTTTTCACCTTTCTTAGACAAAGTACCAATAACATCGTCTGCTTCGTATCCCGGCAATTCTACAGTTGTAATGTTCATTTTCTGCAATAATTCCTTAATTACAGGCACCTGTTCCCTTAATTCTTCCATCATAGGCTTTCTTGTGCCTTTGTAATCCTTAAACATTTCGTGTCTGAATGTAGGCTGATGAACGTCAAAAGCAACAGCCATGTAATCCGGCTGTTTTGAATCTATTATTTTAAACATAATATTCAGAAAACCAAAAAACAGCATTTGTATGTAGTCCCTCACTGTTAGTAAAAATAGGAACTCCATAAAATGCTCTGTTTAAAAATACTATGTCCGTCTATTAACACAAATTTACTCATTAAAATATAGTCCTTTCCAAAGTAATACACTTTATATAATACCAATGGTATTTAAATATAAACATACAATTACAAATATAATCATTAACATTGCTATTATAACAGAAATAATGGCTGCTTTCTTTCTTTTTCTTTTGTTTTTCAAAATATTCCTCATAAAAATTAATAATATTTTCCAATTCCTGTGTAGCATCAACACTTTCCTCACTGCCATCAGGGGCCTTGACATCGCCAAGTCCCCTTCTGATAGTGTAGTAAAGTTCTAATTCTTCTCCACAGTTTTTGCATGTTTTTGCGTGATTCAAAAATTCCTTTAAATCTTCAGAATATTCAATTTTGTCGAAAATAAAATCATTTATTAATTTTTGAAAATCCTTACATTCCATACTTAACACCTAAATAATAAACTAACCGATAATATCGTTTACTGTGTAATCCTTATCTTCTACTGTTTTCTTAAGAACATCATTTGAGAGGTCGCTGTTTAATTTTACAACAGCTGTTCCTTCTTCATGACTTACAATTGCTTCGTCAACCTGTTCTAATGCTTCTAAAGCCTTCTTAACAGTTGCTTCACAATGTCCACACATCATACCTGTTATTTTCATTGTCTTTTCCATAGTGTTAGTCTCCTTTTCTGATTCTTTATTGTCTAAATTGTTTGATAATTCATTATTTCCTATTACTTCTGTAATGCTATTTTTAATCTTTCTGTCTTTCTTGTTATTATAAATATTTACAAGATTTAATCTTAATGCATTAGTTACAACGCAGAAACTTGATAAGCTCATGGCTGCTGCACCAAACATCGGATTAAGTTTCCAACCAAATATAGGATACCATATTCCGGCTGCAAGTGGAATGCCTATTATGTTGTAAATAAATGCCCAGAAAAGATTTTCATGAATGTTTCGAAGAACTGCCTTACTTAATCTGATTGCAGCAGGAACATCCTTTAAATTACTTTTCATAAGAACCACGTCAGCGGCATCAATTGCCACATCAGTTCCGGCACCGATTGCCATTCCTATATTAGCTCTTGTAAGTGCAGGAGCATCGTTTATTCCATCACCTACCATAACAGTATTACCGTATTCAGTTAGTTCTCTGATAGTAGATTCCTTCCCTGTGGAAGCACTCCGGCAATAACCTGATCAACACCTGCTTTATGGCCAATGGCTTTGGCAGTTTTCTCGTTATCTCCTGTAAGCATTATAACTTTTATTCCCATATTTTCAAGTTCCAAAATAGCTTCCCTGCTGTCCTCTTTAATAACATCGGCAACAGCAATTATGCCAAGAACTTTATTATCTTTGGCAAAAAACAAAGGTGTCATACCTTTTTCTGATAACTTCTCAGTTTTATTAATTAAATTAGTTGAAATAGTACAGTTCGTTTCAATAAACTTTCTATTTCCCGTAAAAACTTTTGAGCCATTATATTCGCCAACTAAACCATTACCAACTTCTGACTTAAAATTAACAATTTCATATGGCTTAATGTTGTTTTCTTTTGCATAACTGGTAATTGCTTTTGCAAGAGGATGTTCGCTTTTACATTCAAGACCTATTGCAATTCCAAGCAATTCTTTTTTCATCTGTTTCTTTTCAGTAATAATAGCAGTAACCTTAGGCTTTCCAACTGTAATAGTTCCTGTTTTATCAAGTGCAACAATCTGGGTTTTACCTGTAGTTTCAAGGGATGTTGCATTCTTAAAAAGAATACCTTTTTTGCGCCTACCCGTTACCAACCATAATTGCAACAGGTGTTGCAAGTCCTAAAGCACAAGGGCAGCTGATTACAAGAACTGAAATGCCTCTTGCTAAGGCAAAACCAACTGTTTCACCTGCAATAAGCCAGGCAAAAATAGTTACAAGTGCAATACATATTACAACAGGAACAAATATTCCTGAAACCTTATCTGCAACCTTTGCTATTGGTGCTTTTGTGGCAGATGCATCACTAACCATCTGAATAATCTGAGCTAAAAGTTGTATCTTCACCAACTCTTGTGGCCTTACATTTTAAGTAACCTGACTGGTTAACGCCTGCTGATGAAACCTTAGAGCCAACAGTTTTGTCTACAGGAATACTTTCACCTGTAATAGCAGATTCATCAACTGCGCCGAAGCCATCTATAACTATACCATCTACCGGTATATTTTCGCCCGGTTTTACCACAAATACATCATTTATATTTATATCTTCAATGGAAACTATTTTTTCCTTTTCGTTTCCGGTTAAATCCTTTTCGATAATTGTAGCAGTCTTTGGAACCATCTTCATAAGACTTTTTAGTGCATCTGTTGTCTTGCCCTTAGAATAAGATTCAAGCATCTTTCCTAATGTAATAAGAGTTACAATCATTGCAGCAGATTCAAAATAAAAATCATGCATGTATTCCATAATCTTATCACTATTGCCCGAAACCTGAGCATCTGTCATTGCAAATAAAACATAGGTACTATATGCAAAAGCCGCACCTGCTCCCATTGCCACCAAAGTATCCATATTAGGTGCCTTATTTAAAACACCTTTAATACCACTAATAAAGAACTTCTGATTAATTACAAGAATAGCAATTGTAAAAAGCATCTGAATTAATCCCATTGCGATGTGGTTGCCAATTAAAAACGCCGGTAAAGGCCAATCCCACATCATATGTCCCATGGAAATATACATAAGTGGAATTAATAATACTAAAGACACAATTAAACGCTTTCTTAAAATAGGTGTCTGAGTATCCTTTAACTGGTCTTCCTCCATTGATGTTGTATCTTTCTTAGAACTTCCTGCGGTTTTTGCACCATAACCTGCCTTCTCCACAGCCTGAATTATTTCACTGTCACTGGCGGAGCCTTCAACCTGCATGCTGTTAGTCAGCAGACTTACAACTGCTGAATCAACATTTGGCAGGGCGTTAACTGCTTTTTTCTACACGGCTTTTGACAGGCGGCACAACTCATGCCGGAAATTGTGTATTTTTTCATTTTTTAAAGTCTCCTTTCCTTTTTCTAGTCCTTGTGTTGTGAGAAAATTCTGTCGCAAACACGTCAAGATTTCTTATTTTGTTCCGCCGCTTATTGCAAGTGCAAAAAGTAAAACTCGCCTTATGGCTCGGACAGTTACTTTTGCACTTGCGCTATGCTCACAAAATTTCGAATCTTTTCCTATTGTTTGCTTGCAGAATTTTCTCCAAGCACAAGGTAGTAAAATGTTGTGTTTTTTTATTTCATTGACTTCTTTAGCATTGTTATTAGTTCGTCTACTACTTCGTCGTTGCCTTCTCTTATGTTGTCTACTACGCATGTTTTGATATGGTTAGATAGTAGGACTTTGTTGAAGCTGTTTAGTGCAGCAGCTATGGCTGATGCCTGTGTAATGATGTCCATGCAGTAGGCATCGTTTTCAACCATGTTTTTTACGCCTCGCACTTGTCCTTCTATTCTGTTTAGTCTGTTTATCAGGTCTTTGTATTCTTTTTCTGTTCGTTCTTTCTTTTTGGCACAGTGTGCACATTTATGTTCCATATATTTTTGCTCCTTTTTGTTTATTACAGTTGGTATTATATACCCTATGGGGGTATATTTCAATAGTGTTTTATATTATTATGAATTTATTATTTTGTTTGTTTTATGTAATTATGCATTTGCTGGAGATTAATTTGGTTTAGGCATAAAAAAAGGAGCTATGGATAATTCATAACTCCTTGTGTAAAATATTATTTTAAATTAATTTTTCTAGAGTTTGATTTTTAGTAATCAAATTCTGCATACACTTCGTATGCTTTACCGTTTACAGGTGTAACTTTATGTGTATATCTGTACTTTCCGGTTTCTAATGTGCCGTCAAAAAAGAACCCATGACTCATAATCCTGACTTCCAAATGAAATAGAAAAGTATGACTTTGTCCGTATGAAAGAGTGATTAACGGTTCCTGATTAATATACTGTACATTGTCAGGAAGAGCCTTTACCCATTTCCGTCACTATACTTTTCTAAATTTCCAAAGCTGTAATCAAAATTAATCTGGTCTTTTGTAAAATTAGATATAGTTACAGATACTCCGTTTTTAACTTTGCTAATAGCAATGTCAGCTTTGTCCTTGTAAGCTATTGTTGTCGGTTGTTCAGTAGCTGGCTGATTAGTTGTTACTTTTTCATTTTTTGCTACTGTTGTAGTTTCCTGTACAGCATCCGGCTTTGAATTATTTTTATCGCTAAGCTTTTTATTCTTAATTGTTAAATAAGTCTTAAATGTTTTGCTCTTATAATATGCACAAACCTGAGCTTTTCCGCTTTTCTTTGCTTTTATAACAAGCTTATTATTGTATTTGCCACTCTTTTTAATGCTAATTAATTTCTTGCCTTTAACAATCTTCCACTTTTCCTTTGATTTCGCATTTAACAGCTTTACAGTACGCTTCTTCCCTACAACAATAGTAATCTTTTTGTTAGATAATCGTACTGAATTGCCATTTTCACTTGCAGATAAAATATTGCTACCGGCAAATGAGGATGTGATTATCAACATCGCCACTATAACAAACGATAATATTCTTTTTCTTCATAAGAGCCTCCTTCTTTTTTATTATTTATGTCCGACCAATTACTACAAATTAATTGTAACATTATAAGGAAAAGCAATCAATGAATTTATTTTGAAGAATATTATTCTGTTTTAAAAAAATAATTACCTGTTTACAAAAAAACCTTTTTATAAATCCATTAAATTTTTATTATTTATTGAAGAAGATATGTACAAAAATTATTATAAATACAAAACTGAAAAATTATTTATAAAAGTAAAATATTATTATCCATCACTAAACATAAAACCATTAATAGAAATAATATTATTAAAATAATTTTGTTCTTTTGCATGCATCTTTTTTAAAAAGTAAACAATTCAAATAAAAAAATACACACATACAACAATTGAAAAGTATTTATAGAAAAATTCATATTAATTATCCAGTCTCCTTATAACATAGAGTTACAAAACTCTGCAAAAAACAAATATAATATCAGTTATAAAAGATTATTCATTGTGAAATTTAATCTTTCCTAAAACCCGATTGACATTATAGTACCCTTTTTTCGTTTTGAGTTTGTATTCAAAAAATGTTTTTAGTTATAGATAAAATATCTTGATCATATATTCCATAACCAACATGTGCAAAAAAAAGCAAAGGGCAAATTTGAATTTTTAATCTTGTTTACGTGTGAAATAACATTTTTGTTCTATGACATGTAATCCCGAGTTGCAGATATCCTTTACACGACTTTGAACAGAAAATGAAGAGAAATCTTTCAAAAACTCCCTGGCAAGTTGCTTGCCTAGAGGAGTTCTAATCTTATTTAAGTTGCTCTAATATTTTTCTTGCATAGTAAGTTATATATGCAATTAGCATTGGAAAACCTATTAATAATAATTCTTCGGTATTTTCGCCTTCAGCCATTTGATTTGGAAATATTATGTAACTTAATGCGATTAACACAGCTAGAAATATAATTTCCATTACAAATGCAAGTAAAACTTCCTTAATTATGTTTGAACTATTTTTGTTCATAAACTTCCTCCCTATCTAATCATTAAGATGTTATCAATAATTATATACACATAAGACTTTTTTTTTTTCAACAATGTTAAATATTATTTTATGGATAATTTGACCTGTGGAGGATTAGTTAATTTAAATGGTCCTGAAGTTGGCAATGCTGTAATTGTTAAAAATGTAACAATTTTCTTGTAATTCATTTTATTTTTTCTCCTTTTGCTTTTTAGCTCGAGTCATACATATAATAAATATTTTCATTAAAAAAATAAATATCAAATGCAAAAGTGGTCGAATAAATGCACATTCTGTAAAAATTTATAGATGAATTACTTGTTTGCACGTTGAGTAATCCATAACCATGATAATTTTTATCTGCCTTTGTTGTTTCATAGTTACCTTTATCAATCAAATCTTTAATACAGTTTAAATGATTACGAATATCATGCCTAAATTTCTTTGTTTCATTTTCACGGTTTTCCAAATATAAGTAATGTTTACTGTGTCCCTGCATAATAGAGCAAAAAAGACTAGCCATTTCTGACTAGCCCATTTCTTTATAGATATTTTAATGTCTTTATTCTGCTCTTTCCATTGCTTCAACGAAGTCTTTTGTTCCTGCAAAGATTTCTTCTTTGTATGGATTCTTCTTCTGTTCAATGGCACGCTTAATTATTACTGAAAGACATACAACATTGGCTGCAAGTGCAAGTATTGCACATACTCCCATTGCTGTTGTGTTAGGTGTAATTGTTGACATTGTTGCGCTGTCAATTGCCGCAAGGTCAAGACCTGTTTTTGCGCCTGTTACGTTGTTGTAAAGTGATGGGATTACTGAGAATACACCACTAATCTGGAATAAAGGAAGTACCTGTGCGAACATACACCATGTTGCAAGTGTGTTGGCACGATTCTGAATCCATCCACCTTTGTTCCATAATGCGTTAGCAAATGTTGGAGCCAAAAGTAAAGCTACACCACAGTACCAGCTATGTGTTGGTAAATTACAGTATGTGTATGTAAAGTTCCAAATATCATATGCTACGATAAACCATATTGTCATATCAGGCCACAACATATCCTGATGATTTTTGTCTTTTGATGAGTAAATTCCCCACCAGCCTGTCATACAGAAAATATTAAGGATTCCGGCAATACCGTTTACCCAGTTCCACCAGCCACCGTTAAGCCATACTTTTTCATTTGAAAACCACCAGCCGTTAACGGCATCAGCACCTTTGATTGCTGATTCAAAGTCTGAACCTACTGCAATAAGAATGTTGATTGCTACAATTATGAATGGGAAACATTTAAACCACTGTTTGTTACCAAGACCTGTTTTGTACTTTAATAACATGAAACCGATACATCCGGCAACTGCAGCATAAAGTTTTGCATAATGAAACCAACCATTCATATATTTATAAGTCTGGCTGTTTAATGCCCATGATGCTCCTGTGTTTGCACCAATCTGAATAGCTACAAAGTATACTGTTAATGCTGCTAAAACTATTCCAAAGAAAAAGATACCGCCTTTCTTAGTACGACGTTCAATTTCATTTGTAATAATTAATCCGGCAAATACTAAAACCCAGCCTAATATCTGCCACATACTGTTAATTTGAAATAACATAATTTTACCTCCGTGTATTTTATTAATTTGCTATGCAAATTTTAACATCCCTCAATTTCCTTTATGTTAAACCGTTACCCTGTAAAAGATAAGTATGAGTGCTGTTACATTTAGGACAAGTTTTGCCATATGCGACAGTCTCATATTTGTTTCCACAGTCCTGACAATAGGTAATTGCAGGAATTTTTTCAACGTGTAATTTACAATTATGCATAATGTCTGATTTCTTTTCTACAGACCACTTCCAGCAGTTCTGAAGATATGATTCTATAACTGTTGAAACTTCTCCAATTTCCACAGTTACACTTTCTATTTCAGTAAGATTATTTTCCTTGGCTACTTCTTCTACGATTTTTATAGCCTGAAAAACAACACCTAATTCATGCATAACTTTCCCTTTTATCTTATTAGTTGTTTAATAAATTTATAACTTAATAGTTTTAATTAAAATTTCTAATAAATAGTCTTAACAAATATTTTTAATAATTATTTTTTCTTAGAAAATTTAATTTTAATTGCCTGTTTTGCACCGTTTGGCAAAATGTATTTAAGCTTGTCTTCACTCTTTCTCATAACACTTGCACCCGGCAAGTCTCTTTCTAAGTGAATTGCTTCAAACTCACATTTAGTTGTACAAATACCGCAACCGATACATTTGTTTTCGTCAACGATTGTTGCACCACATCCAAGACAACGGGCTGTTTCCTTTTTAACCTGTTCTTCGGTAAAAGGAAGTTTGGCATCTCTGAAAGGATTATTTTTGCTAATGTTTTCATCCTTCATTGGAACCTGTCTGCTTGAATTGTCATAGTTTTCAATGTTTATGTCATCCTTATTAAGTTCAACGAAATAATGAGGATCACGTCCAATTAATAAGACTGCTGTGTGGCTGTACAAATCTGTGAATTGAAATAGCCCCCTGCTTTCCTGCAGCTATGGCATCAATGGCAAATTTTGGACCTGTATAAACATCGCCACCAACAAATACATCAGGTTCGTCAGTCTGGAATGTAAATGAGTCAGCGATTGCTCTGTTGCCTCTATCTAGTTTTACATTTAAGCCATCTAAAGGTTGTCCCAAACAATAGCCTGTCCTACTGACAATACTACGTGCTTGCAAGACAATGTAATTGTTTCATTTTCATCATATGTTGGGTTAAATCTTCCATCATAGTCCATAACAGAAAGGCATTTCTTAAGAACAATGCCATCAACTTTTCCGTCTCTGACAATGATTTCCTTTGGTCCCCAACCACAATTAATTTTAATTCCTTCTTCTGTGGCTTCTTCAATTTCTTCTTCCGAAGCAGGCATGTGCTCTCTGTCTTCAAGACAGAACATTGATACATTAACATCACCACAACGTTTGCTATTTCTTGCTACGTCAATGGCTACGTTACCACCACCGATTACAACAACGTCTCCTTCAATAGGATATTCTTCCTTGTCATTTACTTCTCTTAAGAAATCTACGGCTGTCATTACACCTTCTGCATCTTCTCCAGGAATACCGGCTTTTCTTCCACCCTGACATCCGATTGCAATGTAGAATGCTTTGTAGCCCTGTTTTCTTAATTCTTCAATTGTTATGTCCTTACCTACTTCAACGCCTGTTTTAATAGTAACACCCATAGCTTTTATTACATCAATCTCAGCCTGAACTACATCTTTTTCTAACTTGTATGATGGGATTCCGTATACAAGCATTCCTCCGGCATTTTCATTTTTTTCAAAAACTGTAGGTGCATATCCTTTTTCTGCCAAATAGAATGCACAGGATAAACCGGCAGGCCCACCACCAATTATGGCAATCTTTTCGTCAAACTGTCCCTTAAGTGATGGAACAACTTTCTTTGGAATGTAACGTGTTTCTGCTTCCAAATCTTTAGCAGCAATAAACTTCTTTACTTCATCAATTGCCACTGCCTGATCAATATTTCCTCTTGTGCAGGCATCTTCACATCTTCTGTTACAAATATGTCCGCAAACTGCAGGGAATGGATTTTCCTTCTTAATCAACGCAAGAGCTTCCTTATATCTTCCCTGTGAAGCCATTTTCAAATATCCCTGAACTGCTATATGTGCAGGGCAGGCTGTTTTACAAGGTGCGGTTCCTGTTTTATGAGTATTAATACGGTTTTTGTCTCTGTAATCCTCAGTCCACATTTCAGGTCCCCACTTCTTTTCAGAAGGTAAAGGCATCTTTGGATATTCAACCTGACTTCCATCTTTTTTTTGCAAAGTTTCTGACCAAGCTTCACGGCTCCGGCAGGACAGAACTCAACGCAACGTCCACAGGCAACACATTTATCCTTTTCAACATGGGCAACATAAGCCGAACGAGACATGTTTGGTGTATTAAATAACTGTGATGTACGAAGTGCATAACATACGTTAACATTACAGTTACATATTGCAAAAATCTTATTTTCACCGTCAATGTTTGTAATCTGGTGAACAAAACCGTTTTCTTCTGCCTGTTCAAGGATTTCGTATACTTCTTCTCTTGTTATGTAACGTCCACCTTTGTTAGTTTCAACAACATAATCAGCCATATCACCTACACCAATACACCAGCCTTCAGGATCATCGGCACAGCCTTCGTCATATGTAACTCTTGAGCGACGGCACGAACAAGGACTTGCAGCATATTTTCCTTCATACTTATCAAGCCAATGTGAAATATGTTCAACTGAAACTGAATGGTTTTCCATTTCAATTGCTTTCTCTACAGGAATAACATGCATTCCGATTCCTGCTCCGCCAAGTGGAACCATTGGTGTAACCTTTTCAAGCGGAAGACGACTCATTCTTTCAAAAAATCTACCCATTTCAGGATGATCTCTTAAAACATCTGCATTCATATTGGTAAATTCTGCACTTCCAGGAACATACATAGGTAAAACGTACTGTTTCTCGTGCTGTGGATTCTCCCAATTGTATTCAATTAAACCATTGTTAGACATTTCGTCTAACTGCTTTTTGCAAATATTCATCGTCATTAATCTTTGTTAATTTCTTAATCTGTGCAAAAGTTCTAGGTTTTCTTTCCCATTTTTATGGCAATAAGAGCCTGTTCGTCAGTACATATAGGTGCAAGGCCCCAGTACTCAGGTGACTCTTTTGTAATTTTTTCTTTGCCAAGCATAACTTCCATTCTGTCGGAAATCATTTTACCTAAACGCGCAATGGGCTCACGGATAGGTTCATCGTTTTTACGGTATCCGGTACATAACCTCCTAATGGATCTGCCATAAAACTTCCTCCTTAGCATTATTTAGAATATATTTTTTAATTCGTTTTCAACCAATCTGTCCACTGCTCAAAGCCTTCTCCTGTCTTTGCAGACACAAAGAATACCTTAGCATTTGGATTTAAATTATGTATTCTTTCCTCAACGTCTTTCTTTGAAAAATCGTCAAAAACGCTTAATGTATCACACTTGTTAATTAATACTACATCGCTTATTGTAAACATAAGCGGATATTTAAGGGGTTTGTCATCTCCTTCAGGAACTGACAAAATCATTGCATTCTTAGTACTGCCTGTATCAAATTCCGCAGGGCAAACAAGATTGCCTACGTTTTCTAAAAATACAAGGTCTAAATCCTTTGTTCCAAATTCGTTAATTCCCTGTCTTGTCATGTCCGCATCCAGATGGCACATTCCGCCTGTATGGATCTGGATGGCTCTAACACCTGTATCAGTTATTGCCTGTGCGTCCACATCAGAATCAATATCTGCTTCCATAACACCAATGTTTATTTCGTCTTTAAGCATATTAATTGTTCTCTTTAATGTTGTTGTCTTTCCGGCACCCGGTGAAGACATTAAATTAAGCAGAAATGTTCCCTCTGACTTTAACTGTTCTCTTAGTCTGTCAGCATCCGCATTATTGTCTTCAAAAATGCTTCGTTTTACTTCAATTACTTTAAAGTCTTTCATATATAGCCTTTGTATTTATAACCCTTTCATAATATTTTTAAGTTAATTTTAGTCAATAAGTGCTTTGTCAATTATCTGGAAGTTAGCTCTGTGAATATACAATGCCTTTCCATCAATCATAAGCTTAGTTGTCTTAGGCAAGTCGTCTCTTACTTCCCAATAAACCTTTTCACCGCTGTAAGCACAAATAGGTACACCAAGCTGACTCTGAATTACTACTACCTGGGCTTTTCCAAATGCATTTTTATATTTATTAATAACATTTGAAACAATAGCATTCTCGCTTAGTTTTCCTGTGGATTTGCTGTTAATATCTTCTGTTGTAAACTCAGCATCAGGCTGCAAACCTGTCTGTTCAAAGATAATTGTATCACCACAGCTTTCTAACTGCTTTCCGTCAATGTTTAATGTAATGATAGATGACAAACCATAACTCTTGCTATATGTACCGTCATCTGAATCAACATGACCTTCTTCCACAACGTTGCTTGTAAGCCCTATTTTGTCTCCTTTTGCAGTCATAAATTTGTTTCCACTGTTGTCATAAAAATAGCATGAATATGAATTACCTGTAAGCTTACCTTTAATGTCATTAACTCCACTACTAAAAAGGGCGCAACCGGTAAATATACCTATGCTTGTAATAACAGCAATAGCCAAAAATACTTTTTTAGTTTTTTCATTTTAATCTCCTTTTTCTTTATTTTACAGTAAAAAAATGCACCTTCAAGGTGCAGTATCTACAAAATTTCAAAAAAATAGTGCGGATGGCGGGACTTGAACCCGCACGCTTTGAGGGCGGCAGATTTTGAGTCTGCTGCGTCTGCCATTCCGCCACATCCGCATAACAACGATATGTTATCATTTTTTCTTTACAAATGTCAAATCCTTTTTCGATTTTATTTGTATTTATATTACTATTACATTTATCAGGTTAATCTGTTTTCTTAGTTTCTTGCTATGTACCTGTAATATTCTGTTTTGTTGCTACTTCTATTTTTTACAATGTCCCCTGCATATTCTCTTATAGTAAATAATAAATCATTATCATCATTATATGCCATAAAGACTCCTTCGGCGCTACCTTTTGAATTGTATAACATGGTTTAAAGTAACCATACTTGTATAATGATAAATGTTTAATACTATTTTCGCCCTTTGCATTTTCCATTTTTGTCACTTCAATATATTGACACCCGGTTGCATCATAAAAAAAGAATATCTGACATAATTCTCTCTTGTCATAAATAAAAAAGATATAACCACAACAATTAGAATTATAACAATTGTTGCAAAGATTCTGCTTTTCCTGTCACTCACCGTATCCCCTCTTTCCCGTTTTAGTCTATATTTATTATAACGTTTTTTTATTGCAAAAGACAAGAAAAAACTCCTACTTTTTGTTTACACATTGGTAATAAATGTGCAAACAAAAAGTAGGAGTTTTTATTAATTAGTCATCGTTTGATGTTGATATTGAATAATTTCCATCAGAACCATAACTAGCCTTGTAACATATTGCATCATCACATGATACAGCATATGTTGTTGACTTAGTTTTGTTTTTTCTTAGTTGTCATTTCACAGGAAATAATATAGTAATACTTGTCACTTATTTCTGCAATCTCTCTGTATTCAAAATTGTAAATATCACCATCGTCATTATCGTTAAATATGATGTCCATTCCACCAATGCTTCTCTTTAATGATTCAAGTGCCTCATCATAAGTCTTAGAATATTCCGGTGTAAAATTATAGACTCTTGTTGTAACATCACTTACAACACCTTCAGCGTTAACTGCTATAAAGTAATATATGCTGTCACCCTTTGGCATGTCTATTGCACCTTTATATTTCTTTGACTTAGTTGTAGGTGTTGTGCCATCTGTTGTGTAGTAAATTATAGTGTCACTGGCTGCAGTTGCTTCAATCTTCTGATTTGATGTGTATTTTCCACTATCAGGCTTAATAATTGGAGCGTCTACTTTAATAAATTCAAGTGTATATTTTATTGTCATTTCTTTTTACTTGCTTTTCCGTTTTTGTCTACTGAATAAGCTCGTATAGTATATATTCCTTCCTTCTTTAACTTAATTGGAGAAGAATATTCCGTCTTAGTTTCACTTTCAATGGCATTGCTTCCGTCTGTTGTGTAATAAATAGTTACATCATTACTTGATGAAAGTTCAACATTAATAGGGTTACGGTAAACCCCTTCTTTATAATTTGCAACCGGAATTGTACCGTTGTAATTAGTTAATTCTTCCTTCATGTTAGAAGGTGCACCTGCAATTAAAGGTTCAATCTTTGAGTTCATATCGTTATTCTGATATAAAACAATAAGCTCTTTGTAATAATCAATGTTAGAATTGTCAATTGCAATAAGAGCTTCAAGAAATTCAATTTCTTCCTTTTTCATAACCACCAATAATTGAGTCTACCTTATAAACCATTACATAAGATTTAACTCTCTGCTCATTAGTAACTGCATTGTTAGATGCTGTATAGAACTGAGTTCTTGCATCCTTATAATTCTGCTGGTTGTAGTAAACTGTTCCATTGTTATAGTACTGGTTAAACTTCTTAGTCATGGAAGCTTTTTTAATTGAAATAGTTATTGCAACTGTTGCAACCACTGCCACAATGGCAATTAAAGCTACAATGGCAACATTTTTGCCTGACTTCTTAGGGTTAACGTTCTTATTTGATGGAACATTATATTTATCATTTTTGTATTTAGCTTTCGTCTTCTTTGAAGCAAAACCTGCATCTGTTATATTATCATTATCCAGTAATTCTGATTCCAAACGTCTGCTATTCTTTTTTAGGCTTTTTATTTTCCTTATTTAAAGCATTATCATTCTTGCCTTTATTTTCCTTATTTAAAAAATTATCATTCTTGCCTTTATTTTCCTTATTTAAAAAATTATCATTCTTGCCTTTTTATTTCCGGTATTAATAGCCGCTGTTCTTGATTCTTCCCGGTGTATATTAGAAGTAGGTCTTGTTCTGTCAGGCACCACAATTTCTTCCTGATCGGTAGGGACGAAATTCTTAAGTTTTGTGCCACAGGCATTACAAAACATCTGATTATCATCACATTCATTTCCACATTTTGGACAAATCATATTAAATATCCTTTCAAATATATGTATTAAAAATACTAGCTAACTAAATGTAACTTCGTTCTATGAATATATCACAATATTATATCCCTTGCAAATATTAACTTGCAAATTTTATTTTACAAAATAACTGTTTAAGTTTTCTACTAAAATTTAATCGTTTGGCTTTGAAAATTCACAACCACAGAAATTCTGTCTGTACAAATTGTATTCTTTGGAAAGTTCAATGGAACGCTTATATCCGTTCTTCTTCTTAAAATCGGAATATAAATATTTAACTCCATATTCCTTTCCAAAGCTTGTCCTATTTCGTTAAGCTTTTTGAGAATCCTTTAAAGGACTAATTGAAAGTGTTGTTGTAAAATAATCAAACTGCTCTTCTTTTGCCATTTTTGCTGTTTGTTCAAGTCTTAATCGATAACATTTGAAACAACGGGCACCACCTTCAGGACAATCTTCCAATCCTTTAGCCATATCATAAAATTCCTGCGGAATATAATCACTTATAACTATTTTAATGGGATTTTCAAAATCTTTCTCATTTATGAAACGTATAAGTTCCTTTGCCCTATGATTATATTCTTCATCTGTTGATATATTAGGATTATAAAAATAAAGCAGTAATATTAAAATACTTTATTTAAATATTCTAATACATAACTGCTACATGGTGCACAGCATACATGTAGTAAAAGTGATGGCTTAATATCACTTTTTGTTATGTTTTCTAATGTCTTTTCCAATTCTTTCTGATAATTTATTTTATTCATTTCTCCTTTCTACAAAAAGAGACAGGATAAATTCCTGTCTCTTTGTCCTATCTTTTTTGTTTTTTGATCTTTCCATTTTAAGGTAAAGTTTGTATGCCTTTTCAAGCATATTACGCTCATTAGAAATTTTAACAGATGATACGCTTCAATATATCTGTAATAACCTGAATGGGTAAAAAACTCTTCCCTTTGTGGTCTGCTAAAATAGCTGTCAGAAGTCATTAAATACCAATGAACCTCTTTTTCTACAATATCATGGGGAATGTTGAATGTATATTCACTCTTTCCAAGGTATTCAATTATTGTTGCTTTCACTCCTGTTTCTTCATGAACCTCTCTTAATGCTGTCTGTTCATGCGTTTCGCCATTTTCAACAGTGCCCTTTGGTAAAACCCATCCTTCATACCTATTGTGATAATTCTTGTAAAGCAATAATATCTTTCCTCGAAAAATAACCACACCACCACAGCTGACTGCGTTCTCCATGGGAAGCCTCCTGTTTTTAAGCGTGATTTTGACTTCTTTAACGCCAAACTTAAATTACCTTTAGTATACAAGAATAAGTTTATAATTTCAATATTACCATATTAGTATTTCAATTTTTTTGTATTTATTGACAACAATTTATTTAAAATAATCATCAAAAAATCTCTTTTTGCACATTCCTTGGCTGAAATTGTTCCGTCTTTTATATTTTCGTAAACAACTGCAATGGCAAGCTGCTTTTTGCCCTTCTTTGCATAGCCCACAAACCAAGAGTTAACGTTGTTATTCTTATCAAGCTCTGCTGTACCTGTCTTACCATATACTTCATAAGAAGAACCTGAAAAAATTCTTGCAGTACCATAATCACATACTGCAGACATATATTCCTGCAACTGCTTTGCCTGTGCCTTAGTCATAAGCTTCTTGCATTCAGTCTGTTCTGCCTGACTCACTATAGTTCCATTGCTGTTCTCAACTTTATCAATCATATATGGCTTCATAAGAACACCCTTGTTTGCAATTGCAGCTGCAAGCATAGCCATGTGGGCCGGTGTAACTAATGTTTCACCCTGTCCTATACTTGTCTGAGCTACTTCTGCCTGAGTTGAATTTTCATTCAAGACAAAACGACTCTTTTTTGCAATAGTTCGAATCACTTGTATTAAAGTTATCAAAAGGAATAATCTCATTAAACAATAATCCATTAACAGTCTTTATATATTTCTTAAGATTAAGTTTATCACCCATTGTTGAAAAAGCACTGTTACATGAGTTGGCAAATGCGTGTTCAAAATCTTCACTGCCGTGAGCATGACCATCAAAACAGTTAATCTTAAAATTATGGAAAAGCGCACGTCCCTGACAATAATATGAGAAATTATTGTAATCATTCTTATGCTGGTTCATATAAGCAAGTGTTGTGACAATCTTAAATGTTGAGCCTGGTGTATACAAACCTAAAGTTGCTCTGTTAAGCAATGGTGAATTTTCATTATCCGTTGAAATATCATCCCATATCTTGTCTAACTTTTCAGGATTAAATGAAGGTTTTGAAGCAGTAGTTAAAACAGCTCCAGTTGAAGGATCCATTATAAAAACAGCACCTTTATCTGAACCGATTGACTCATAAGCTTTCTTCTGTAACTTAACATTTAAAGTTGTATATACGTTACAGCCACTTACTGTTGTATTCGAAAAATCATTGGCAATCTTTTCTATCTCAGTAGTTCCTTCAGTTGAAAGATCTGAGTTACATCTCTGTTCAAGTCCTGTAAAGCCCTTTTGTTGAATAGCCAATTACCTGAGCAAAAGTTTTACCATAAGGATATTTTCTTGTGTCATCACTTAAATCTTCTTCTGTTGAGTTTGTGTCTGTGTAGGCAAGTTTTTCACCGCCTTCAGCATAAATAGTTCCTCTTATAATGGTTTTCGCTTTTTTTCGGCAACTCTTTCATTATGAGTATCTTTTATAATATCCTGACTTTTTATTTACAATAAAGTTTAAGTAAAATCCTGCCATAAATACAAAAAATTATGCAAAATATTACTGAAGTAACCATTGCCTGTCTATTTAATTTTCGTCTTTCTTTTTTGTTCCGACTTGTATCTCCTGCGTCTTGCGGAGTCCTTTTTGACATTTGATGTTGTTCTCGTCGTGACATTTCCTGTTCCCTCCGTTGGTACTTTTCTTCTAACTGAATTCATGTTAGCCGTACCTACAATTGCAAGTCCCTGTATAATTGCAAAGACAATTAATGTACTTAAATTGAACTACCACCACTACTTATAAGTGGTAAAGTTACGCCTGTAGACGGAATCATGTTAATTGCACCACCTACAGTCAAAATAATCTGTATTGCATAGCCTACACCTAAGCCTACGCAAACCAGTCTGTTAAACATACTGTTCTGTTCCATTGCCGTATTTAAGAATGAAATAAAACAGCTTAAACATACAAGAATCAGAAGTATTCCGAATATTGCTCCAAATTCTTCTCCAATAGCTGAAAAACAAAGTCATTATCAACAATTGGTATCTTGTTAGGATATCCCTTATAAAAGTCCGGTTCCCATTAAGCCACCACTTCCCAAAGCAAAAAGTGACTGTGAAACCTGATATCCTGAATTATTTATAATATCGGCAGCAAAAGGATTTTTCCATACAAGCACTCTGACCTGAACATGGGAAAAAATAGCTTGTATGCTATCACCGAAGCCGTCGATATACCTGCCATTCCGATAAAAAGGTATCGAACCTTCTTTGTTCCAACATATACCATAAACAGATACATCATAAAGAATATTAATGCACTACCAAGGTCTGTTGAAATCACAAGAACAATAACATAAAGCCCTGCAAAAACAGCCGATAAAATTAAGTGGCCAAATTCTGCTGACTTACTTAGCATTCCTGCTATAAAAAATACAAATATTATTTTTACAAATTCTGATGGTTGGAAAGTGAATCCGCTAATCTTAATATAAAGTTTAGCTCCTCTTGAAAGGGTTCCCACTACAAGAACCGCAACTAACAGACCAAGACCTACAAAGCAATAAATCCATGTTAAGGATTTCCACATATTAAACCTGCTCATTAAATACGGTACAATTAATGAGAGCATGGTTACAACAGCTACAATAATAAACTGTTTTACGCTTTTTTCAAAACTAAGTCTTGCCAGAATAATAAAACCGATAGTCAAAAAAGCATACACATATTACTTAGTATGCCTTTGTTAATGTTAGGATAAATAATAGGGAATATGCCTAAAACCACTATTAAAAAGCACATTTGCAACCCACCTAAAATAATAACATTAACATCTGTTGTATCTTTCTGGTTCATAAAAATAGTAACTATACCCAGAATATAGGTCACAAAAAATAATCGCATTCTGACGTTGAAATATACCTGCCGCCTGATAGCGCTTTTAGTATGAATAAGCGCGCTAAAAGACTCCCATGTATAAAACAACATAAGCAAAATAAATAAATATTTAGTTACAATAACAATAAAAGTATCCATATCAGTCTCCAATTTTTTCTAAAAGAACCCCACGTTTAAAGTGTCCTCTTGTAGATTGATCATCTTCCTGTATATTTTTTTTTCGTATATAAAAGCCTGTTGTGCCTTATTTAATATCTGTTCAGTAATATCTCCGCTTTCTGTTGTAAATGAAAGTCTTACTGAATCAGGTGTCATGGAAATAATTTCCTTTGAAAACTTAAAAAGGGATAATGGCTTACAATTATACATTACATTATAGCAATACCTACATACACACTTTGTTACAAATCTGTTTCGATGTTTATCCACAACTTCATAAGTACTATTATCTGATTTACAACTATTGCAGGTTTTTAAACCACAACCTGCTGAAATCATTGCCGGCATATATCCATAAACAATCATTTCATCTCCTGCCAAACCTCTAAATTCAATTTCTTTATAATTTAGTTCCAAAGGAACTGTTGTCTGTACACCACCAAAATTCAGATAAAAATCTTTGGCTATCCTATTGTAAGTATACACATTATAATCAAAAATGCAATTTTTTTTTGCCATATTTATTTTTCTTAAATCCAGATATTCCTCAAAACTTCTTATAAGAGATCCATCTGCTTTTTCAATGATTTTCACATAATTTCTGTGAAAATTATTCTTGTCAACCATTCTGTAAACATAAGGCATTGCAATATATATTTCTTTGTCAGCCTTATGTCCTTCTTCGATTATTTCAAGAATTTTTTTTCTGAAAAGTCAGAGCATTCAACATATATTCTTTTAACGAAATCCTTGTTTATTGAAACTTTAAACTGCTCTTTTGTACTTACAAGTACATTAATATTAACGGATTTTGTTGAATTTTTTTATTGCATAAATCAACAATATACTTATTATTGGTATTACTCTTATCACTTTGAATGTTTGAATCTTCTACACTCTTTCTTGTGTACTGTGATATTAAATATTGTCTTACCTTTTCAAGAAAATCTCTTCTCGCCTGATTAATTGCACCTATTGGTAAAAATCCATCTTCATCACAGATAATCTCAATATTAGTAAAATCAAAGTCACTGTTACCTGTTTTTTTCATTTGCTTTAATAAAGTTTCTTTGTCAATAGGCTTATTTAAAGCTTTTGATACAGGATTTCCTTCATAAATTATTTCAGTCCCATTAACCATTGTTGAAATTGTAAATGGCTGCTCTTTTATAAAAGTTACTTTAATATTAAGATTCTTTTTTAATGTGAAACCTATATATTTCTCTTTTAAATACTGATTAAATTCTCTATTTTCTTTTCTAAACTCTGGTTTCTTTAATGAAATCATATTTCTGCCGTTATGTTGATTATAATAACTTTCATTAAAAACCATTTCTGTTAAATAAATCAGCAAGTTTTTTTATATCATTTTTCATCAACATTATACTTATCAGGTATGTTTAAATACATATCAAGATATTTTCTATAAATACTTACAACACCTGTAATATATTCAGTCTTCTTCATTCGTCCTTCAATCTTTAAGGAGTATACACCTGATTTAATGATTTCGGGAAGAATCTTTAATGTGCAAATGTCTTTTGGACTTAAAACATATTTGTTATTTCCGGGATTTAAGACCTTGCCATCTTTTAATACATCATATTCCATTCTACAAGGCTGGGCGCATCTTCCTCTGTTACCACTTCTTCCTCCAATGTAGCTACTCATAAAACACTGACCTGAATAGCAATAACACAATGCACCGTGTACAAAGCTTTCTATCTCCATATCCTTAAGCCTAATGTCATTCTTTATGTCTTCTATCTCTTTTAAAGAAAGCTCTCTTGGAGTTACAATTCGTGAAGCACCTAAATCTTTAAGAAATGCAACTGTATCTTTTCCAAATATTGTCATCTGGGTACTTGCATGTATATGCATTAGTGGAAAATTATCTCTTATAAATTTGAAAACTCCAATATCCTGCACAATAACTGCATCTAAGCCATTTTCATAAAGGGGAAGCAGGTAATCATATAATTCCGTCTCTATCTCCTTATCTTTAAGCAAGGTATTTACTGTAAGATATAGCTTTCTGTCGTGAACATGTGCATATTCTAAGGCTTCAATTAATTCTTCAGTTGTAAGATTATTGGCTCCGGCTCTGGCTCCAAACATTAATCCTCCTGTATAAACAGCATCAGCACCTGCATTATATGCTGCTATAACACTTTCAAAGGAACCGCCAGGGGCTAAAAGTTCAACTTTCATAAATCCTCCACTTACGTTTTTCTATGGCTGTACATATTAAACACTAAACGATCAGGCAAAACCTGACCGTTTCTTTCAAGTTATTATTTTTCTAATTCTGTCTGTAATTTAATGATTTCTTTTTCTAATGATTCAATCTTTTCTAAGGCTTCATTTAATTCTTTTGTTGCTGTCTCAGCTTTTGAGTCTGAAACAATAAGTTCGTGTTTTAAATCATACACTTCCTTCTCTTTCAATTCAATATCATTCTGAAGTAAATCAGCCTGCTTCTTTGCTTTAAAATAATCATTTGCAATGTTGATTTCAAGAAGAATCCTCTGCATATCAACTTTTTGAACTCTGTAATTCTCGTTCTGCTTAAACTCAGCAATCATATTGTTAATGTATGATGCCACTTTCTGAAGATAAGCTTCGCTTTCAAAACCGCCAATATTGTAAATCTTTCCATCTATTATAACGTCTATGTAATTCTTTGATGACATAATTCTCTCCTTGTCCTTGGTTAAACTACCACGTATTCTATCACAAAACATATAAAATGTAAATTTAGGAGTAAGTTAATCTTCTAGAAAGGGAACTCCCAAATGTTCATATGCAAGTCTTGTTGCAATTCTTCCTCTTGGTGTACGCTGTAAAAGTCCATTCTGAATAAGATATGGTTCATAAACATCTTCCAATGTTCCGGAATCTTCTCCAAGGGCTGCAGCCAATGTATCAAGACCTACAGGGCCACCATCAAACTTATCAATCATGGTTTCAAGAATTGATCTGTCGCCCTTATCAAGTCCTAACTTATCCACTTCTAAAGGTCTAAAGCCAGATTTGCCACATCTTCAGTTATGACACCATCATATTTAACCTGTGCAAAATCTCTTACACGCTTTAACAGTCTGTTGGCAAGTCGCGGTGTTCCTCTAGAACGGCGTGCAAGTTCTGTAGCACCTTTCTCGTCAATTTCTACATTAAGTAATCCTGCTGACCTTATAATAATCTGCTTAAGTTCGTCAACTGTATAAAATTCAAGCTTATTAATTACACCAAACCTATCCCTTAAAGGTGCTGTAAGAAGTCCGGCTCTTGTAGTTGCCCCTACTAAAGTAAATTTAGGCAAATCAAGTCTGATACTTCTTGCCCCCCTGACCTTTTCAATCATAATATCAATTGAATAATCTTCCATTGCAGGATACAGGACTTCTTCAACCTGTCTGTTTAAACGATGAATTTCATCAATAAATAAAATATCATTCTCTGCAAGATTATTTAATATTGCTGCCATTTCTCCCGGTTTTTCAATTGCAGGGCCTGAAGTCACTTTAATATGAACTCCCATTTCATGAGCAATTATCGTTGCAAGTGTTGTTTTACCAAGCCCCGGTGGACCATAAAACAAAACATGATCAAGTGGCTCATTTCTTGATTTTGCCGCCTCTATAAATATTTTCAAATTATTTTTTGCTTTGCTCTGACCTACATATTGATCAAATGATTCGGGTCTTAAACCTTTCTCAATAACAATATCTTCTCCTGCCAAATCTGTCTGTATAATTCTTTTTGCCATAATACTATCCTAAAATATATTTTTTAAAAGCTTTCTTTAAAATTTCCTCAACATCCATTCCGTCAACATTTTCGATTGATTTAATTGCCTGATACGCCATAGTCTGGGAATAACCCAGTGCAGTAAGTGCTTCAACGGCATCTCCAACAACACCACTTGCCTTAGTCATAGGTTTGCTAATTGTCTCTCCTGCAATCATATCTTCTATATCAATCTTATCTTTTAATTCGATAATAATCTTTTGAGCTGTCTTTGCTCCAATTCCGGGTGCCTTTGAAATAGCTTTGGCATCATCTGCCAAAACAGCCATTGACAAGCTGTCTCCCGGACAAGTTGACAATATTGCAAGTCCACCTTTTGGACCTACACCACTTACACCTATCAGCAGCTTAAATAATTGTAATTCCTGCCTAGAAAGGAAACCGTACAATTGCATTGCATCCTCCCTAACACTAAAATATGTATAAATTTTAACCTGCTCACCAATTCCAATCTGCTCTAATGTAGACTGGGAAGCAAATATTCCATAACCTATACCATTATTATCTACTACAACTTTATCTTTTTCAATCTCTTCAACTACTCCTGATATATAGGATATCATAATAAAAATCTCCTTGTAAAACCATGTTGTCTATAGTTTAATATACTCTCTTGTTCTTTTATAAAGAATATTGGACAGAATTCCAATAACTGTCCCTGTAATTATTCCCGCAATCATAAGTATAGGTACATAAGTAAAAATACCTACATTTTTCAAAATAACAGAAGCTATTATAATCTGTCCTACATTATGTAGAACACCACCTATAATAGCTACTGTAATCATAGAAATTCTCTTTGTACTTTTTAACAAGACCATACCTATAAAGCTTACCAAAGCCCCGGCAATACTGAAACAAATGCTAAACATATTACCGAAAAATAATCCTATTATTATAATTCGTATAACATTAATAAAAAAAAAGCTTCTTTGTTTCCAACAGCATACATAACCATTATAACCGCAAAATTAGCCAGACCAAGTTTCGCTCCAGGAATGCCGACTGTAGGAATAAAAGTTTCAATATAACTTAGAATCACTGCAAAAGCCGTAAATAAAGCCATTAATGAAATCTTCTTACTTACCATTAATTCTTATTAATCCTTTCCCTTGTCATTTTCCAATAACGTTAGTCTACATTAGAATCAACTTCAGGATACTCCTCTGACGCAATTCTGATTACCAACTTATGCGGCAGACAGATAATCGACTCACCCTGTTTCTTAATCTTACCCTGTTTAACACAAATCTGATCAGGACAGTCGGAGCTTTTCATGTATACTTCTCTGTTCTTTATAGTAATAATATTACTATATCCACCATCATCAACCTGATATTCGCCGTCATCATTAAGGGAAATAACCTTCTGAACGTGATTGTCCACAATGACTTCAACATAGTCTCCGTTAACATCAAATAATACCGTTACTGCTATCCAACTGCCAATGGCAATTACAATAAGTACAATTAAAATAATAATGTCAAGTCTGCGTTTTTTTACCATCGACAAAACCACCTTTCCGTATCGTTTAGCTTTAAAAACCAAACGAATGTTTACCTATCTTTATAATACCATATCCCCCTAATTTATACAATTATATTTACCAAAAATTCAGAAAACTCCGTGCGAAAAATAATTATCGAAAGCACGTTACCGCTACTCTCAGCTAGTAGTGGTCCTTAGAAACTATGGTAGCTTCGCTACCCCATCTTCTAAGGACCGACGGCTTCGAAGTACTTTCTTACAATTATTTTTCGCACGGAGTTTTAATATAATTTGCAAATCTTAGAGTAGTTTTTTACTTAATTGATACCCACAGTGCAGGGCGGATATGGATATTTGTATCTGTAACAATGTATCCATAATCCATCACTTTGCCGTATGATACATACTGTGCTGTATTTTCGCTATTTCCCGGACCGATTAACCACCAGTCTCTTAAATAGTTGCTTAAGATTTCTTCATACTGCTCTGCCTGACTTCCATTAAGCATAAATATTTTATCTACTGTATCTTTTCCGGCTTTTGTACCATATGTACTATTATTTTCAACCTTAATATTTGTATCTAAAATTTTCTTTTTGCATATTTAGACTAAATGTTCCATCTAAAAATGAACCATTTAAGTATTCTCTTAAAGTACATTCACTCCATGTTGTAGCTTCATCTCCTTCATTATAGGCTAATCCGTTAATTGGTTCAGATTTCACAAGAAGTACTTTATCTCCATCATTTTCTAATATAAGCCAATGAAAATTACCAAATATAACATTTGTGCCAATTTTCTGCTTTTTAATGTATTCAATTTCTAAATCAGCAAGTTTTTTCTTCACTGTCACCATATTCAGACTCAACTAATTCCCTAAACATCTTAATTGCAGGCTCATAGTCTTCATCTTTCCAGCACTGAAGTGCAAACTGATACTTACAGTCTCTCTTTCTTTCCTTGCTGTCTTTGTAATTCTTTAAGTTCTTAAACATCTTATAAGACTTCTCGTAATTACCCTTGTTTTCATAAAAAGTTGCTCTCTGGTACCTTCCGGGTTTAGTCTTTAGATATACAATTCCACCGGCTGCGGCAACAACAAGTACAATAACAAGGCCTATAATAACTTTTCCAATAATTCCATTACTCTTGCTTTTGTTCTCGTTAAAATCTTCTTCCTTAGGCTGAATTTCCTTCACTATCTTGGACTGTTCCTTATAATATTTGTGCTTCTTTAAGCATTCTTCATATTTATCTTTTGAATCCTCATATTCTCCCTAAGTCTTTATATGTATCAGCAAGATTTTTAAAAAAACTCTGCCTTTTCTTTATCTCTTGTTAAGCATTCAGTAGCTTTTTAAAAGTCTTTCTGCATCTAAGTACATTTCTTCCTGAGTCTTAACCACTACGGTTTCCTTTTCTTTAGTTTTAGCTGCCATATAAACCTCCCTTAACTGTATCTATTATTATACTCATTTAGACAAACTTTGCAACGACAGTTATTTCATTAACGTTTTTTGATTATAAAACCAATTCATTTTAGCTTTTTTATTTCATTTCTTGTTTTTAGCCTTTAATGATACTCTGTAAAATCTTTGCAAAAACACTTTAAAATCAAGGGGCATCAAAGGATAAACATAGCTTGTTCCTGCAATTGTTTTGTTTAATCCTACTACTGCCAATGTAAAAATTATCCCACCAATAAATCCGTATAATCCGAAAATCTGAGTAAAAATAAGCATAATTATTCTTAAAAATTTAACTGAGTATGCCAGTTCATAATTTTCGTGAGTAAAGTTTGCAATGGCAACAACAGCCATATATAACATAGTCTGCTGGTTAAACCACCCTGTATTAACGGAAAACTCGCCAATTACAATTGCTGCAATTAAACTTAAAGGTGTATTTAAAGTGCTTGGGGTGTTAATTGCTGCCAACTTTAATCCGTCAACAGCCAACTCCAAAATCAATAGTTGCCAAAAAAATCGGCACATATTCAGGCTGTTCTATTTTAGTGAACATTAACCAATCCGGCAAAATTTCAGGATTATTTGCATAAAGTAAAAACAACGGTGTCAGCAATAATGACATAACTGTAACGATCATTCTTGCAAGTCTTAAATAAGTTCCGGTAACCGGTGGGAAATAATAGTCGTCTGCCTCTTCTATCACATCAAAAATAGTTGTGGGAAGAAGCATTGCCGCAGGGGAATTGTCAACAAGAATGGCAATCTGTCCCTCTAAAAACAGATGCAGCAACCGTATCAGGTCTTTCAGTATAGCGAAACTTTGGAAACGGATTAAACCACTTGCCTTTATAAACCGCCTCCGAAAGACTTTCCTGATTCATAGTTAATGCATCAACATCTATTTTTTCAATATTACTAATAATACGGTCAAGCAATTTTCTGTCAACCCTGTCATTCATATAACAAATAGCAATATCCGTTCTTGAACTTTTTCCTGCACGCATAACTTTACAAATATACTCAGGATTTCTAATTCTTCTTCTAATAAGGGCTGTATTAAGAATTAAAGTCTCAACGAAACCATCTCTTGAACCTCTAAGGACCTTGTACTTCTCTGGCTCCTGAACATTTCTTGCAGGATACTCCCTAGCATCAATCAAAATAGCCTTATTAAAGCCATCAATAAGCAAACAGGAAACCCCGGACAAAAAGCATGGTAACCACGTTATACTTATCCCCATACAAATTAATTTCCAAATAAGGAATCTGATTATTGGCAAAATCTATTACAGAGCCCTCCACATCAGACAAATCAAGCCCCAAAAAGAACTCCTGAATCTTCTGCAGCATATCATCTTTACAAAACCATTAATGTAATAAATAACAGCCCTCTTATCTCCAATATCAAACTCTCTTTTAAGTAAATCAAAATTTTCCTCTAAATGCAGCAACTGGTCCAATTTTTGTTCATCCAATTCGATATTTCCCTTAATGAAACTATATTCAGAAATTTTTTCATAGTTTTCTCTCTTCTCTTTATTTAACATAAAAACCTCACACTTCCGGATTCGAATTTCTAAAAAATTGTACAGGTTTGCCATTGCGAAAGCACACGCTTCCGCTGCCCTCGGCTCGTAGCGGTACTAAGAAGCTGTAGCAGTTTCACTGCCCCGCCTCCTAAGACCGACGGCCTCAGAGCACTTTCGGCAAAAGGCAAACCCGTACAATTTTGAAACCTTCGTATCTATAATAGTGTGAGGTTTTTATTAATATTATGCATAGAAAGAAAACTATGATAATTTTTCTATAACTTTCTTAGGACATTTTTCAGCACAGATGCCACAGTTTTTGCATTTGTCCTGATTTATTGTTGCAAGATTATATCCAAAATCGATTGCATCATTTGGACAGTTCTTTGCACATAGTCCACATCCGATACATCCTGCTGTACATGCCTGCATTACATCACGTCCTTTGTCTTTTGAGCGACATTTTACCATGTATTGATGATCTGCAGGGATTATTGAAATAAGTCCTTTTGGACATGCTGCAACACATTTTCCACAAGCTTTACATTTTTCTCTGTCTACAAGTGCTTTTCCGTTTACTATATGGATTGCGTCAAATTCGCAGGCTTTTTACACATGAGCCAAGTCCTAAACAACCATAGCTACATGCTTTTGCACCGCCACCGGGAATGTTTGCCGCATCCTGGCATGACATGTTTCCATAATAGTTGTATTTGTCTTTTGCCTTGTCACAGTCTCCTGAACATGAAACATAAGCTACTTTTGGAACTACTTCTGCTTCAACTCCAAGAATGTCTGCAATTTTTTTTGGCTACAGGTGCGCCACCAACAGGACAAGCTGAAGGTTCACTTTCACCACTTGCTATTG
>VOFC01000645.1_pt1 | contig 38000 bp, 79 predicted proteins | sample 5384161 | NCBI WGS metagenome assembly VOFC01 (sample SAMN12384722, study PRJNA508395) | human gut metagenome | isolation source: healthy gut B | host: Homo sapiens | reverse complement strand
AATTTATAAATTTTCACTTGCAACATCATCTTCAAATGTTGGATGGGGATATACTATAGTAAATGCTATTATATATTTACTATTAATAATAGGATTTTACATTCTTCTATACATATGCAATGATGAATCCGGCAGAAATATCAAGTAACATAAAGAAAAAACGGTGGATTTATCCCTGGAATTAGAGCAGGAAAGCCAACGACTGAATATTTATCTTCGGTTATGTCTAAATTAACATTGTTTGGAGGTTTCTATTTAGCTATTATTGCAATACTTCCAATGTTGCTTAGATTTACAAATTTAAATATTGCCTTTGGTGGAACAGCAATATGGTTAGAGCCAGGTATGACATTAGCGATAGAACCAATGGTTATACAAGGAAAACCAAATATTCTAGAATTAGATGACGGGTGGACAATTATAACAGAAGATGGAAGTTTAGCAGCACATTATGAAAATACAATTTTAATTACAGAAAATGAACCAAAAATATTGACAATTTAACAAATTTGGTATATAATGTTAAGGCTATTGTGGAAATTTAGATTTAATTTTTAGAGATTTACAATAAGTAAAAGCTCTTACAAGGAGGCGATAACTTGTCTAAAGAAGATGTAATAGAAGTAGAAGGTGTTGTTGTTGAAACATTACCAAATACAAATTTTAAAGTTGAACTTGAAAATGGGCATCAAATATTAGCACATATTTCAGGAAAGTTAAGAATGAACTACATAAAAATTCTACCAGGAGATAAAGTTAAAGTTGAACTTTCACCTTATGATTTAAATCGTGGAAGAATAACTTGGAGAGCAAAATAAAATGAAGAAATTAAAATCTATTTGGAGGTGCAAAAATGAAGGTTAGACCATCAGTAAAGAGGAACATGGTTTAAAATCAGTAGAAGTATTTGTAAAAGGACCAGGTTCAGGACGTGAAGCAGCAATCAGATCATTACAAGCTGCAGGTTTAGAAATAAGTAGTATAAAAGACGTAACACCAATACCACATAATGGTTGTAGACCACCAAAAGACGTCGTGTATAATAAAAAATATTAAGGAAGGTGAAATAGAAAAATGGCAAGATATAAAGATGAACAATGCCGCATTTGCCGTAGAGAAGGTCAAAAATTATTCTTAAAAGGTACAAGATGCTATTCAGATAAATGCAGTATTTCAAGAAGAAATTATGCACCAGGACAAAATGGACAAAAAAAGAAAAAACTTTCAGAATATGGAACTCAATTAAGAGAAAAACAAAAAACAAAAGCTTTTTATGGAGTAGGTGAAAAACAATTCAGAAAATACTTCGAAATGGCTTCAAATAGCAAAGGAAAAACTGGTGAAGTATTACTTCAAATATTAGAAAGTAGATTAGATAATGTAGTATATAGATTAGGATTTGCAAGTTCAAGAGCACAAGCCAGAATGCAAGTAACACATGGTGCTTTTTGAAGTTAATGGAAGAAAAAGTAGATATACCATCATATTTAGTAAAAGCAGGAGATGTAATAGCTGTTAGAGAAATAAGAAAAGATAATGGAACAATAAAATTAAGTGTAGAAGAAAATGCATCAAGACCAGTTCCAGCTTGGTTAGAGAAAGATGTTGAAAAATTAAGTGGAAAAGTTGTAACTCTAGCATCTAGAGAAGATGTAGATTTACCAGTTGAAGAACATTTAATAGTAGAGCTTTACTCTAAATAATAGTTATTAATAAAAAAAAGGAATATATATTCCATGTTTGTGTTATTAGGAGGTTAAAATGATAGAATTTGAAAAGCCAAATATTAAATGCTTAGAAGTAGACGAAGGTAGCAATTATGCTAAATTTGTTTGTGAGCCATTAGAACGCGGATATGGCGTAACAATTGGAAATTCACTAAGGAGAATATTACTTTCTTCATTACCTGGAAGTGCTATAACTAGTGTAAAATTGATGGGGTAGTACATGAATTTTCTACTATTCCAAATGTTGTTGAAGACGTTCCAGAAATAATTATTAATTTGAAAAATGTTAGATTAAAATTAGATAAAAATGAAGAAAAGGTTTTAAGAATAGATGCTAAAGGTGAAGGAGAAGTAACTGCAGGTGATATTATCACAGATGGTACTGTAGAAGTATTAAATCCAGATTTACATATTGCTACAGTTTCTGAAGGTGGTTCTCTTATTGTAGAAATGACAGCTGATATGGGTAGAGGTTATAATACAGCTGAAAAAAATAAAAAGCCTGAACAATCTTTAGGAGTTCTTCCAATAGATTCTATCTATACACCAGTTAAAAAAGTAAATTATTCAGTAGAAAATACAAGAGTTGGACAAATGGTAGATTATGATAAATTAACAATAGAAGTTTGGACAGACGGAAGCTTGAAACCATATGAGGCATTAAGTCTAGCTGCTAAAGTTATGACAGGACATTTAGAGTTATTTATTGATTTATCAGAAGCAACAAAAATACTCAAATAATGATAGAAAAAGAAGAATCTAAGAAAGAAAAAAAGTATTAGAAATGTCAATTGAAGATTTAGAATTATCTGTTAGATCATTCAATTGTTTAAAAAGAGCTGGAATATCTACAGTTGAAGATTTAACAAATAAATCTGAAGCTGATATGATGAAAGTTAGAAATCTAGGTAAGAAATCATTAGACGAAGTAACAAATAAATTACATGCATTAGGTTTAGATTTTGCTAGAGAAGAAGATTAGTATATAATAATTGCTAAACATATTTTTATACTTAAGTAATAAGGAGGGAAAACAAAGTGGCAACTAATAGAAAATTAGGAAAAACAACTGATATAAGATTAGCTATGCTTAAAACTCAGTTAACAGATCTTATTTTACACGAAAAAATAGAAACAACAGAAGCTAGAGCAAAAGAAGTAAAAAGCTATGGCTGACAGCATTATTGCATTAGCAGTAAAAGAAAAAGATAATTTCGAAATGGTAGATGCTAAAATATATAAAGCTAAATTAGACAGCAAAGGTAATAAAGTAACAGAATTAGTAAAAAGCAAGAACGGAAAAGAATATCTAAAAGTAGTTAGAGAAGAAGTTACAGAAAAAAGACAAAAAGATTTACCATCTAGATTAAATGCAAGAAGAAAAATGATGACAAAGGTAAATAAAGTAACTGATTCTGAAGGAAATAAAGTAGACTTAACTGCAAAATTATTCAATGAAATAGCTCCTAAATATGAAGGAAGAGTTGGAGGATACACACGTATTATTAAAGTTGGACCAAGAAGAGGAGACGCTGCAGAAGTTGTTATATTAGAATTAGTATAAGTTTAAATAAAAAATTAAAGATATAGACAAATTATTGTTTATATCTTTTTTTATTAACTTAAAATATAATTAAAATGTGTTTGATTTGATTGGTATTATAAGTAATATTATTTAATATTAACATTATCAATAATATCTTTACACTCTTTCCAATTAACAACTTTTATACAATCATAATCCTTTTCCAAATGATTTAAGATTTTTTTTTGTATTATCTGTAGAATTTAAATCTGCTATAATAATATTTTTTAAATAGTCTTCGTTTCCATACAAAAAACGAAATAGTAATGAACGCATAAAAAATTCAATTTTATTTTCTTGATTCTTTACGGCAACAATTAAGTAAGTTCCATCAGATTTAAGATTTGTATATGTACATATATAAATAATTGTTTTAATAATTTCTAAAAGTCCATATAAGGCAAGAGTCCACAATATTCCATAAAAAATAAAATTTGCCATATAAAAGCCTCCTTAATCTATAATATTATATTGCAAATTTATATTTATGTTACTAAGAACAATAGACAATTTAATAATAATCATATATAATATGAAAAGTTTAAGATATAAAAGCAAAAATAGTGAGGATGTAAATTGGAACTAAAAGGAGAATTAACAGATATAATTTATCAAAATGAAGTAAATAGTTATACTGTCGCAGTATTAACAACAGATGAAGAAGAATTTACGGTTGTAGGTTATTTACCATTTATACACCAAGGAGATAGTCTTAGTTTAATAGGAAAATTTGTTACGCATCAAGATTATGGAAGGCAATTTAAAATTGAAACATTTGAAAAAATAATGCCACAAACATTGTCAAGTTTGGAAAGGTATCTAGCAAATGGAACAATAAAAGGAATTGGACCTGCAACAGCTAAAAAAATTATAAATAAATTTGGAGAACAGACTATTTCTATATTTAAGTTTGAACCTATAAAATTAGCTAAGATAAAAGGTATTACAGAAGAAAAAAGCTCTTCAAATGGCGGAAGATTTTAACGAAAATTGGGAATTATGGCAAATTGTTGGCTTTTTAGAAAAATTTGGAATAGGTGTTCAGAGTGCAAAAAATGTGTATAAAACTTTAGGAATAAATGCAGTAGAAGAAATACAGGCAAATCCATATATATTAATAGATGTTGCAAATCATGTAGATTTTAAGCAAATAGATAAAATAGCAATGGATTTAGGAATTGAGTATAATAGTGAGAAAAAAAGAATTAAAAGTGGAATAAAATATGCTTTATTAAGAGCGACATCTAATGGTCATTGTAGAATATTAGAAAATAATTTGTATAATTTCGTTACAAAATTTATTAGGAGTTAGTAAAGAAGAAATAGAGAATGCACTAATAGAACTTAAGGTAAGAAAAGAAATTGTAATAGAAAAAGAAGAAGAAGAAAACTTAGTATATTTAGACTATTATTATCAAGCAGAAGAAAATGTAGCAAAGAGATTATTATTGTTAGATAAGGCAAGAAATATAAAAAAATTAATAATTTAAAAAAAAGAAATAAAAGAAATAGAAAAAAAACTAAAATAACTTTATCTGATAAACAAAAAAGAGGCTATTGAAGCAATAAATGAGAATAATGTGTGTGTAATAACAGGAGGACCAGGAACTGGAAAAACAACAATTATAAAAGCGATTATTGAATTATACGATAAATATGGAAAAAAGACTGTTTTATGTGCACCAACAGGAAGAGCGGCTAAAAGAATGACACAAACAACTGATAGAGAAGCAATGACATTACATAGATTATTGGAAATAGGAAAAATAGAAGAAGAAGGCAAAATAAGCAATATAGATTATGAAGTGGCACCAATTGATGCAGATGTAATTGTAATAGATGAAATGTCAATGGTAGATATATTTTTTAATGAACTATGTAGTTAAAGCTATTTATCAGGGAACTAAACTTGTACTAGTAGGAGACGTGGATCAATTACCATCCGTTGGACCAGGAAGTGTACTTTCTGATATTATTAATTCTGGTAGGATAACAACAATAACATTAGATAAAATTTTTAGACAAGCTGCAGAAAGCAAAATAATAATAAATAGCCATAGAGTAAATAGAGGAGAAATATTTATAAAAAAAAGATGAAGCAGTAGAAAATAATTTAAAAGAAGATTTCTTCTATATACCAGAAATAGACCAAAATAAAATTTTAGAGCAAGTTGTGTCATTATGTAATGGTAGATTAAAAAATTATGGGAATTTTGATTTCTTTAAAAATATACAAGTTATTACTCCAACCAAGAAAGGAATTTTAGGTACTAAAGAACTAAATAAGATATTGCAAGAAAAGTTAAATCAAAAGGTTGAAGGAGATATAGAAAAACAGAGCATGGGAGCAACTTTTAGAGTAGGAGACCGTGTTATGCAAATAAAAAATAATTATGATATCTTCTGGGAAAAAAAGAGGAAATACTTATGAAACTGGTACAGGAGTATTTAATGGAGAACTTGGAACAATAAAAATTATTGATGATATAGAAAAAAGAATAAAAATTTTATTTGATGACGAAAAAATAGCATGGTATTCATATCAAGACTTGGAGCAAATAGAGCATGCATATGCAATTACAGTACATAAAGCCCAACGGAAGCGAATTTGATGTTGTTATTATGCCAATTGCTCAAGCATCACCAATACTTCTTACTAGAAATTTATTATATACAGGTATGACAAGAGCAAAGAAAATGTTAATTATTGTAGGAAATAGTAGTGTTGTGAATTATATGATTCAAAATATAGATACTAAAAAAAGAAATACAGGATTAATGCAAAAATTAATAAATGAATAAAAATAAAATGGGGGCACGAAAAGAAAGAAGGTATAATGAACTTTTTTGATTGTGTCCTTGATTTTTTATTCCCTCCTGTTTGTGGAATATGTTTAAAAAGAAATGGAAAAAGTATTTGTGATGAATGTAGAAAAATAATCAATTATAAATCAATTAATAAAATTGAAAAATATAAGAAAAAATATTTTTATAAACATTTATATATTTTTAAATATGAAGGGATAATTAGACAAAGATTATTAGAATATAAGTTTAAAGAAAAAGCATATTTATATAAAACTTTTGCTGAAACTATAATACATGATAAAGATAATATAGAATATATAAAAAAATATGATATATTAATTCCTGTGCCTATTCATAAAAAAAAAAAAAAGATAGAGGATATAATCAAAGTGAGTTAATTGCGAAAGAAATTGCAAAATTTTGCAAAGATATTAAATTAGAATTAAATATATTATATAAAAAAGAAAATATTGTAGCACAAAGTACATTAGATAAAAAAGAAAGAATGAAAAATATAAAAAATGTTTTTGAAATAAGAAATGAATGTAAAATAAAAAATAAAAAAATATTATTGTTAGACGATATATATACAACTGGAAGTACTGTAAATGAATGTTCGAGAATTTTAAAAAATGCAGGATGTAAAGAAATTGGAATTATAACAATTGCAAAAGATTAAAGAATTTTTAAATTATAAATAGTATATAAATTTTAATAAAATTAAAAAATTGACGACAAAATAAATATAGTTATGATAAAACAAATAAAGTAATGTATTGCCAATTTTAAAATTAAAAAATTGCATAATTTTTTCCTAATTTGTAATAATAAAATTATAAAACAAAATACAAGGAGGGAAAAAATGAAAGCAACAGGAGTAGTTAGAAGAATAGACGATTTAGGAAGAGTTGTTATTCCAAAAGAAATAAGAAAAACATTAAGAATTAAAGAAGGTGATCCACTAGAAATATTTACAGATAAAGAAGGAGAGGTTATATTAAAAAAAAATATTCTCCAATTGGAGAACTTTCTGAATTTGCAACAGAATATGCTGAAACTTTAGCAAAAACTACAGGTCATATCGCATGTATTACAGATAAAGATACAGTTATAGCTGTTTCAGGAGGTTCTAAAAAAAGAATTTTTAGAACAAGGAATAAGTGAAGAATTAGAAAAGATAATGGATGATAAAGAAAATTATAATAGTAAAGAAAATAATGATACATCTATTCCTATAACAAAAAAATGATAATAAAGAAAGAAAAAAATAATGCACAAGTTGTGTATCCAATAATTGCAGATGGAGATGTAATAGGAACAGTAATTCTTTTATCAAAAGATGCAAATACAAAAATGTCAGAAGTTGAACAAAAAGTAGTTCAATCAGCAGCTAGTTTTTTAGAACTCAAATGGAAATATAGCTAAAATTTAATAGATTGATAGTTTAAAATTTATAAAGATGATAAATTTTATAAAAATGCATAAAAACGCGGAAATTATTAGTAAAAATGCCATTAAAAATTCAAAGAATACTTGAAAAGTATTCTTTTTTGATATACAATAACAGTGATTATTTATAATCATTAAAGGATGCTTTTTTGCATCGGAAATGGAGGAATTTTTTTATGTCAGTTAAAGTAGCTATTAATGGATTTGGACGTATAGGACGTCTAGCGTTTAGACAAATGTTTGGAGCAGAAGGGTATGAAATCGTCGCAATAAACGATTTAACAAGTCCTAAAATGTTAGCTCATTTATTAAAATACGATTCAGCACAAGGAAGATATGAAAAAGCTGATACAGTAGTGGCAGGAGATGAATCTATAACAGTAGATGGAAAAGAAATTAAAATATATGCTATAAAAGATGCAAATGAATTACCATGGGGAGAAATTGGTGTTGACGTAGTATTAGAATGTACTGGATTCTACGTATCAAAAGCTAAATCTCAAGCTCACATTGATGCAGGTGCTAAAAAGTTGTTATATCAGCACCAGCTGGTAATGATTTACCAACAATAGTTTTTGGTGTAAATGAAAAGTATTAACAAAAGAAGATAAAATTATATCTGCAGCATCATGTACAACAAACTGTTTAGCACCAATGGCAAATACTTTAAATAAATATGCACCTATTCAATCAGGAATAATGTCAACAATACATGCATACACAGGAGATCAAATGCTTTTAGATGGTCCACATAGAAAAGGAGATTTAAGAAGAGCAAGAGCTGCAGCAATTAATATAGTACCAAATTCAACAGGTGCAGCAAAAAGCAATTGGTTTAGTTATACCAGAATTAAATGGAAAATTAATAGGATCAGCTCAAAGAGTTCCGGTTCCAACAGGATCAACAACAATATTAACAGCTGTTGTTAAAGGTAGTGATGTAACAGTAGAAGGAATAAATGCGGCAATGAAAGCTGCATCAAATGATTCTTTTGGTTATACAGATGAATTATTAGTTTCATCTGATATAATAGGAATTAGATATGGTTCATTATTTGATAGTACACAAACAATGGTTACAAAAATTTCAGATGATTTATATCAAGTTCAAGTTGTTTCTTGGTATGATAATGAAAATTCATATACAAGTCAAATGGTAAGAACAATTAAGTATTTTGCAGAATTAGGAGAATAATTATATAGACTTTTAAGAGGGCAGGCAAAATAAAATAGTCTGCCCTATAAATCTTAAGCAAAAAAAAATTAATTAATAAGTGTTATTAAATAGTTATTAGTTAATAATAGGAGGAGAATCAATTTATGAATAAAAAAACAATTAAAGATATAGACTTAAAAGGAAAGAAAGTATTTGTAAGATGTGACTTTAATGTACCATTAGATGAAAATGGAAATATAACAGATAATAGAAGAATTGTAGGAGCATTAGATACAATTAAGTATTTACTTGATCAAAATTGCAAAATAATTCTTTTGCTCTCATTTAGGAAGACCAAAAGGAGAGGTTAAACCAGAATTTTCTTTAGCACCGGTTGCAAAGGAATTATCAAAACTATTAGGTAAAGAAGTTAAACTTGCAAAAGATGTTATAGGTGAAAATGCAAAAGAATTAACTTCTAACATGAAAAATGGAGATATCGTAGTGTTAGAAAATGTTAGATTTGATCCAAGAGAAGAAAAAAAAATGATCCAGAGTTTTCAAAAGAGTTAGCTTCTATGGCAGAAGTATTTGTAAATGATGCATTTGGAACAGCACATAGAGCACATAGCTCAACTGCAGGGATTGCAGAATATTTACCAGCTGTATCAGGATTCTTAATTGAAAAAGAACTTAAATTTTTAGGATCTGCACTAGAAAATCCAGAAAGACCATTTGTTGCAATTTTAGGAGGAAAAAAAGTTTCTGATAAAATTGGTGTTATAAATAGTTTATTAGAAAAAAGTAGATACACTTATGATCGGCGGAGCTATGGCATATACTTTCTTTAAAGCACAAGGGTATAATGTAGGAAATTCTATTTGTGAATTAGATAAATTAGATTTAGCAAAAGAATTAATGGAAAAAAGCAGAAAAAAAGGTGTTAAATTAATGCTTCCTATAGATACAAAACTAGGAAAAGAATTTGATCCAAATACAGAAACAAAAACAGTATCATGGACAGAAATTCCAGATGGATGGGAAGGTTTTGATATTGGAGAAAAGACAATTGAATTGTATAAAAATGAGTTAAAAAATGCAAAAACAGTTATATGGAATGGTCCAGTAGGATTATTTGAATTTGATACATTTGCAATAGGTAAAATGAAATTGCAAAAACATTATCAGAAATGACTGATTGTACTACTATTATTGGTGGAGGAGATTCAGCAGCAGCAGTAGAAAAAGCAGGTCTTGCAGAAAAGTTTACTCATATATCAACAGGTGGTGGAGCATCACTTGAATTCTTAGAAGGAAAGAAATTACCAGGAATTGAATGTTTAATGAATAAATAAAAAGTGGGAGGTAATTAAAACATGAGAAGAAAAAAAGTAATTGCAGGAAATTGGAAGATGAATATGCTTCCAGATGAAACTATAAAATTTATAGATGAAATAGCACCACTTGTAAAAGATACAGAAAATGAAGTAATCCTTTGTGTTCCTTATACAGATTTGTTTTATAGTTTGCTTACAGCACAAAACACTAATATAAAAATAGGAGCACAAAATATGCATTGGGAAGAAAAAAGGTGCTTTTACAGGAGAGGTTTCTGGAAAAATGTTAAAAGCAATAGGTGTAAAATATGTAATTATTGGTCATTCGGAAAGAAGACAATATTTTGCAGAAACAGATGAATCTGTAAATAAAAAAAATAAAAGCGGCTTTCGAAAATAATTTAAAACCAATTGTATGTGTAGGTGAGACTTTAGAACAAAGAGAAGCTGGAAAAACAGAAGAAATAATTACAAATCAAACTCGTTTAGCTTTAGAAGGTTTAACAAATGAACAAGTAAAAAAATACAATAATTGCATATGAACCAATATGGGCTATAGGTACAGGTAAAACTGCTACATCAGAAGATGCAAATAATAGTATAAAAGCAATAAGAAAAGAAATAGAAAAAAATTATGGAAAAGAAGTTGCAGAAGAAGTAATAATCCAATATGGAGGAAGTGTTAAATCACAAAATGCCAAAGAATTATTTACTACATCAGATATTGATGGTGGCTTAGTAGGTGGAGCAAGTCTAAAAGTAGAAGAATTTTCAAAAATAGTTAATTATAATAAAATTTAATATAAACAAAAAATACTAAAGAAGCGGAATATAAATTATAGAAGGAAAAGGATGGTAAAAAATAATATGGATAAAAAACTTACAATGCTAATGATATTAGATGGGTTTGGAGAAAATAAGAATGAAAAAGGTAATGCAGTAAAGCTTGCTAAAACTCCAAACATTGATAAACTAATGAAAACATGTCCAACAACAGATATTTATACAAGTGGGTTAAGCGTAGGACTTCCAGAAGGACAAATGGGAAATTCAGAGGTTGGTCACACAAATATTGGAGCAGGAAGAATTGTATACCAAGAATTAACAAGAATAACAAAATCAATAGAAGATGGAGATTTCTTTAGTATACCAGAATTTGTAAAAAGCAATAGAAAATTGTAAAAAGAATAATTCAAAGCTTCATGTTATGGGACTTTTATCTGATGGAGGAGTGCATAGCCATATACGCCACTTATTTGCAATTCTTGAACTTGCAAAAAAGAAAAGATTTTGAAGATGTATATGTTCACTGCTTCTTAGATGGTAGAGATACACCACCAGCATCAGCAGAAAATTATATAATGCAATTAGAAGAAAAAATGAAAGAAAAAAAAGGAATTGGAAAAATTGCTAGTATATCTGGAAGATTTTACAGTATGGATAGAGATAAAAGATGGCAAAGAATTCAAAAAAGTTATGATGCAATGGTAAATGGAGTTGGAGAAAAAGCTCAATCTGCAATTTCAGCAATAGAAAGCTCATATCAAAAAAGAAGTTTTTGATGAATTTGTAGAACCAACAGTAATTTGTAATGGTGAAAATCCTGTTGCTACTATCGGTAAAGATGATTCTGTCATTTTCTTTAATTTCAGACCTGACAGGGCAAGAGAAATGACAAGAACATTAGTAGATAAAGATTTTAACGAATTTGAAACTAAAGATTTAAATTTATATTTTGTATGTATGACACCATATGATGAAACAATGCCTAATGTTCAAGTAGCATTTAAAAAAGAGCCTTTATTAAATACTTTTGGAGAATATATTAGCAAACATAACATGACACAACTAAGAATCGCAGAAACAGAGAAATATGCCCATGTAACATTTTTTCTTTAATGGTGGAGAAGAAAAAAAAACAATATAAAGGTGAAGATAGAATATTAGTTTCATCACCAAAAGTTGAAACTTATGATATGCAACCAGAAATGAGTGCTCCAGAAGTTACAAAAAAAGTTGTAGAAGCAATTAATTCTAAAAAATATAATGTTATTATATTGAATTATGCAAATCCAGATATGGTAGGGCATACAGGAAATTTAGATGCAGCAATCAAGGCAATTGAAGAAATAGATAAAGATGTAGGTGAAGTTGTAGAAGCAATTAAAGCAAATGAAGGTGTTCTACTAATAACTGCAGATCATGGTAATTCAGAACAAATGATAGATTATAAAACAGGTGAACCTCATACAGCACATACAACAAACCCAGTTCCATTAATTTTATATGGAATGGAAAATGTACAATTAAAACAAGGTAAACTTGCAGATTTAGCACCTACTATGTTAGATATAATGGGGCTAGAAAAACCAGAAGAAATGACTGGAGAGAGTATAATAATAAAAAAAAAAAAATCAAATAAAAATAAATGGAGGTATAAAAATGAAAGATTATTTAGAAATTGAAAGTGTAAAAGGATTGGAAGTATTAGATTCAAGAGGAAATCCAACTGTACAAGTTGAAGTAGTTACAATAGACGGATCAGTTGGTGTTGCAATGGTTCCATCTGGAGCATCAACAGGTGCTTTTGAAGCTGTTGAATTAAGAGATGGAGATAAATCAAGATATATGGGTAAAGGAGTTTTAAAAGCTGTTGAAAATGTAAATAAAATAATTGCACCTGAAATAGAAGGTATGAATGTATATAATCAAGCTGAAATTGATAAAAAATTAATTGAAATTGATGGAACAGAAAATAAAGGAAAATTAGGAGCAAATGCTACACTTGGTGTATCACTTGCAGTTGCAAAAGCAGCAGCACAATCTTTAGGTATGTCTTTATATAATTATATAGGTGGTCCAAATGCAAAACAATTACCAGTTCCAATGATGAACATAATGAATGGTGGAAAACATGCTGATAGTAGTTTGAGTATACAAGAATTTATGATTATGCCAGTTGGAGCAAAGACATTTACAGAATGTTTACGTATGTGTGCAGAAATATATCATACATTAAAGAAAGTTTTAAAAGAAAAAAGGATTAGCTTCTGGTGTTGGTGATGAAGGTGGATTTGCACCAAATTTATCAAGCGACGAAGAAGCATTAAAATTAATAGTTGAAGCTATTGAAAAAGCTGGATACAAACCAGGAGAAGAAGTTTGCTTAGCATTAGATGTTGCATCAACAGAAATGTATGACGAAGCTAAAAAAATTGGAAAAGAAGGAAATTATTATTTCTGGAAAACTAATGAATTAAAAACTCCAGATGAAATGATAGCTTTCTTAGAAGAATTAGTTAATAAATACCCAATAGTTTCAATAGAAGATGGCCTAGCAGAAGAAGATTGGGAAAAATTGGTCAAAATTAACTGCAAAATTAGGAAACAAAATACAATTAGTTGGAGATGATTTATTTGTAACAAACATAAAAAGACTAAAAAAAGGAACTGATAATAAAATAGCAAATAGTATATTAATTAAATTAAATCAAATAGGAACATTAACAGAAACATTAGATGCAATAGAACTTGCAAAGAAAAACGGATATACAGCAGTTGTATCACATAGATCAGGTGAAACAGAAGATACAACATTAGCAGATGTTGCTGTTGCAACAAATGCAGGACAAATAAAAACAGGTGCTCCTTTGTAGAACAGATAGAGTTGCAAAATACAACAGATTATTGAATATAGAAAATGAATTAGGAGAAATAGCAATTTATCCAGGAAAAAAAAGCTATTGTAAAATAATATAAAGCATAAATAAAAAATAAGTGTAGACACTAAAATGTGTTTACATTTATTTTTTTATATTTATAATAATAACTATTAATAAATATAAAATAATTATTAATAGTTAAAAATGTGTATACAGATTAAATAAAATTGAAAAATTGCAGATTTTAGTAAAATATAACTTGTGGTGACTTTATTTTTGCATGTAAAAAGGAGAAGATAAAAATTATATAAAGGAAAATAAAAAAAATTTTAAAAGGTATTGACTTAGAGCTAGCTATAAGTGTTACTATCTATAAAGTAAGGAGGTATATTAAATGACAATTGCAGAAGTAAGTAAAAAATACGACTTAACAGCAGATACATTGAGATATTATGAAAGAATAGGTCTTATTACTGGTGTACCTAGAAACAAGAATGGAATAAGAAATTATGATGAAAGATCTTGTAAAAGAATTGAGTTTATAAAATGTATGAGAAATGCTGGTGTTGAAATTGAAATTTTAATAGAATACATGACTTTACTTGATAAAGGTAAAACAACAGTAGAAGCTAGGAAAAAATTGTTAGAAGAGCAAAGAGAGAAATTATTAGAAAAACAAAAAATATTAATGAAACAATAGACAGATTAAATTATAAAATTGAAATTTATGAAGATATATCTTCAGGAAAAAAGAAAAGATTTTACAGAAATATAAAGTTTTTAGAGGGCAGAAATATGAATAATAGTAAAAAAATAGTTGTATATTTTTCATATACAGGACATACAAAGATGATAGCAGAAAAAATATCAAAGGAATTAAATTGTGATATTTTAGAATTAAAGCCAATAGTTCCTTATTCTGATAATTATCAAGAAGTTGTAGATGATGAACAAAATAGTGAAGTAAGTAACCATATTCCAGAAATAGAAAAAAGTAAATATAGATTTAAATAAATATGATGAGATTATATTGGGATTTCCTACATGGTGGTATAGACCAGCACCTGTAGTAAGAGCTTTTTTTGAAAAATAATGATTTGACAGGAAAAAATATTGTTCCATTTGCTACAAATGCTGGATGGCTTGGTAGAAGTTTTACAGAAGTGAAAAAATTGTGTCCAAAGTCAATCGTAAAAATGAAATGAATATAGTATTTGAAAGTTATAGTGATAATCTACAAACAGAAATGTCAGAAGTAGAAAATTGGATAAAATCATTATAAAAAATAAGGAGGTTTTGAAATGTATTTAGAAAAAATTAATAGTCCAAAAGATATTAAAAATATGAAAATTGAAGAATTAGAAATATTAGCAACAGAGATGAGAAAAGCTTTATTAGAGAAACTTAGTAAGAAAGGGGGACATTTTTTGGTCCGAACTTTGGTATGGTAGAAGCAATCATTGCTCTTCATTATGTTTTTAATTCACCAGTAGATAAATTAGTTTTTGATGTATCACATCAGAGTTATTGCCATAAAATGCTTACAGGAAGAAAAGATGCTTTTTTTATATGAGGAACATTATAAGGATGTTTCAGGATATACAAATCCAGATGAAAGTAAGCATGACTTATTTAATATAGGGCATACTTCAACTTCTATAAGCTTAGCATCAGGTTTAGTAAAGGCAAGAGATTTAAAAATGATAAAGAAAATGTAATAGCTGTTATTGGTGATGGTTCTTTAAGTGGAGGAGAAGCTTTAGAAGGATTAGATTTTGCAGGAGAACAAAAAAGTAATTTTATAATCGTTGTAAATGATAATGATATGTCAATTGCAGAAAATCATGGGGGATTATACAAAAATTTAAAAGCTTTAAGAGATAGTAATGGAAGTTGTGAATGTAATTTATTTAAAGCTATGGGATTAGACTATATTTATCAAAATGAAGGAAATAATATTGAAGAATTAATAAAAACTTTTTCTAAAGTAAAAGATATAAATCATCCTATAGTTGTTCATATAAATACTACAAAAGGAAAAGGATATAAGTTTGCAGAAGAGAATAAAGAAAATTGGCATTGGTGTATGCCTTTTGACATAGATACAGGAAAAACAGTAGTAAGTTTCAGTGGTGAAGATTATGGAGCACTTACTTGTGATTATTTATTAGAAAAAATGAAAAAGGATAAAAAAGTAGTTGCAGTTGTAGCAGGGGTTCCAACAAATATAGGATTTACAAAAGAAAAAAAGGGAGGAAGCAAAAAGATCAATTTGTAGATGTGGGAATTGCAGAAGAACATGCTGTTGCATTTGTGTCTGGAATTGCTAAAAATGGAGGCAAACCAATCTTCGCAACACATGCAAGCTTTATTCAAAGAACTTATGATCAAATATCACAAGATTTATGTATAAATAAAAATCCAGCAACTATTTTAGTAAATACTGCATCTGTATATGGAATGAATGATGTAACACATTTGGGGTTATATGATATTCCTATGATGAGTAATATTCCAAATTTAGTTTATCTAGCTCCAACATCAAAGAAAGAATACTTTGCTATGTTAGACTGGAGTATTGAACAAAATGAGTTCCCAGTAGCAATACGTGTGCCATGCAATGGAGTTATATCTTCAGAAAAAGAAGTTGAGAGAGATTATAGTAATCTTAATAAATTTAAAGTTGAGGAAAAAGGAAATAAAGTAGCAATAATAGCTTTAGGAGATTTTTTTGAAATTGGAAGAAGTGTATTAAAAGGATTAAAAGAAAGAACTTGGTATAAGTGCAACATTAATAAATCCAAGATATATTACTGGATTAGATGAAGAGTGTTTAGAAGATTTAAAACAAGATCATGATATAGTAATAACATTAGAAGATGGAATGCTAGAAGGAGGATTTGGAGAAAAAATTGCAAGTTTTTATGGAACAAGTGATATGAAAGTAAAAAATTATGGAATCAAAAAAAGTTTTCCTGATAGATACAATGTAGAAGATTTATTAAGAGAAAATAGAATTACTAAAGAGCAAATTATAGAAGATATAAAAAATATTATGAAATAAATATAAGGAAAATAGGAAGCAGAAATTTATAATATATTTTTAATGAAACAAATATAATACAAAACTATTTAACTTAATGTAAAAAAAGCAATATTAATATTAAAAATATTGCTTTTTTTATATTCCAACAATTATAAAGTATATGCTTAACAAGTAAAGATAAAAATGTAAAATGAAATATAAAAAATTTTAAAATACTTGTAAACTAGAATAAATTAATATATAATCAAAAAGTATGTTTTATATGAAAAATACTAGTGATATACTATTATGTTAAAACTATAATGAGACTTATTTGCAAAAAAGCAAAATCGGCAGATAGTGTCTCTTTTTTATATATATAAATATTGCTAATTTATTTTATCTGTAATTGGAACAAAAATAGGAAATAGATTTGGAAACAAGTTTGAAAAAATTGCGGAAGTAATAGGTGGAATTATTTTAATTTTATTAGAATAAAAATTTTATTAGAACATCTAAATATTTTTTAAGAAAAAATAAATTATAAAAAAGAGGATAAAAAGGAGTATATGACTAATAAAATAGTCATAAAGAATTAATATGATAAAAAAGAATAATATTTGATTTAGATAATACTTTAATTGATTGGGAAGATAATTATTGGGAAGATGGAATTAAATTTGCATGTAAAAAACTAAATATAAATTATAATGATAAGTTAAAAATGATATAATAAATGTAATTGACAATTATGAAAAAAACACAAGAATATTTTAAAATAGATATTATGCAGGATTTGATAAATAAAAAATTAAATAGTAATTATGATACCCAATTTATAAAATTAATATTAAATTATTTTGAAAAATGTGTTCCAAATAAAATAGATAGCAAAATCATAGAAACATTAAAGTATTTACAAAGTAAATATGAATTAGTAGTTTTAACAAATTGGTTTGAATATCAACAAAAACAGAGGTTGAAAAATGCAAATTTATATAAGTATTTTAAAAAGGTGTATGGTACTGAAACAGTGAAAATAAAACCAAATAAAGAAGCTTTTGAGCTAGCAAGAGGCAATGTATTACCAAATGAATGTGTAATGATCGGAGATAATTTCGAAATAGATATAAAAGGAGCAATAAATGCAGGACTTGAAGCAATTTTTTATAACAGAAAAAATATTGATGTTAGTAAAAAATATAAAAGTATTTATAAATTTGAAGAACTAAAAGAAATTTTGTAAAATTAGTAACAATTAATTTTAATATTCATATTATAAAAATAATAAAATAGGAGGTAATTATAATATGGATGGATTATACGAAGCTATTGTAAAGACACCAATAGGAGAAATAAAAGGAAACTTAAAATTGGAATGTAATGGAACTAATCTGAGTGGATATGTTGAAGCTATGGGGAAAAAAGAAGTAATTTTTCTGGTGGAAAAGTTGTAGGAAATAAATTTTTAATTTCTGGAACAATGAGTGTAGCGATTACTAAAATACAATATGATATTCAAGGTGAAGTTATAGGAAATGTACTAAACATAAGTGCTAAAACTAATATGGGAATTTTTAAAATACAAGGAAGAAAAATTAAATAAATAAAAAAAGCTATTAATTTATGAACTTGATAAGGGTTCATAAATTAATAGCTTTTATTTTTTACTTAATTAAAGTTGTTTAAAGTTAATCTCTTTATACTTCTATTATTAATTTTCCACTTTCAAACTTAGTAGATTTTTGTATCATAATGTTTTAAATCTTCAGGAAGATTTTCAGATGAGTCATCAAAAATAGTTTCATTATTTTTTAATAACTTTCAAATTATATAATCTTATATCTCCTAATTTCATTAAATCATCTCCAATAAAATTTTGGCTGGGGTACTGTGATTCGAACACAGGAATGTCGGAGTCAGAGTCCGATGCCTTACCGCTTGGCGATACCCCAATATAAATAATAAAATACTTAATAATAATATCACAATTAATTAAAAAATTCTATAGTTGTGAATAAATAATTTATAATTTTTATAAAAATATTAACCAATTATCCATACTTAGTTGATTTATTATGTAAAATACTATATAATATAGAGTAGATGCCGAAAGGTATTATAACAAAAAATGGGCTATTTATAGTCAAGTCCTACATGGGCGGAAAGGTTTTTTATGAAAATTAATGACAACTCGGAACGCTACAACAACTGTGTCTTCTTGGGAGGCACCTGCGCAGACTCCACTTGGAGAACGGATCTCATCCGGATGTTCAAGGAATCTGTGCCGTACTTCGATCCGCAGGTTCCGGACTGGACGCCGGAGGATGCTGAGCGCGAAGATGCGTGCAAGCCGGTCGCGGGGATCAATGTATTCGTAATCACTGGTGAAGCTCTCGGAACCTACTCGGGATTCGAGATTTGCGAAGAAGCTCACCGTGCACCCGAAAAGTTGGTGTTTGCAACCGTTGGCGAGCTTCCGGCAAACCAGGAAAAGGGAATTGCAAAGATCAAGAAGGCCCTGAGCGCGATGGGATGTCGCGTGTGCGAAACTCTCGAAGAAATCGCTGAGATCGTAAACCAGGCATACTAATCTCAAAAAAACAAGGTACCGGATAGTCTAATTTTACAATTTGGCACCTCCACCGAGCACTCGTGTTCGGTGGTTTCTTTTATTTTAATAAATCTTTATCATAGTTCCTTTTACCAACTCTTTATATGCATTCCAAACATAATCTGGAATGTCTACTTTTTCTTGTAAACCTCTTTCAGCATATATTTTTTTAACCTTTGAATATCTCCTACTAAAACATGAATCCAGGAATCTTTTGAAACTCCGTTGATATTGTAGTTTTCAATATAATCACTACAAGAAATATTTTCAGACGTTATAAATCCTGTATATTCTGGCATATATTTTTTCATACAAGCCCAGGTTCTTCTTTCGACATAAGGGCGACATACAAAAAATAGCTGAATTTATATTTAATCTTTTTGTTTCAATTAAATTTTTTAGTGAATTTAAAATTCTCTATCGTATTTGTAGATTGATTTTCAATATATATTTTTTCTTTTGGTACTCCTCTTTTTTCGGCAAGAGCTGCAAATTTATTGGCTTCAGGAATTTTCCAAATGTTTTTGGTGATTTTTCCAAGTCCACCTGAAAATATAATTTTATCAGATAATCCTTGATTATATACATCTATAGCAACATCTGCTACTTTAATATCTGCACAGCCTAATACGATTATGAAATCTGATTTCTTTAGGGGGCTGATTTAATTTCATAAAATCCCAAAGAATTTGTATATATTTTAAATCATCTTGATTTACCATAATTATTTTATCTCCTTTTCAAATAATATATAATATGAATCTTTTTTATTAATGACTTTGGTAAGCGCATCATATCTTTGATTATTATATTATAAAAATTGTTTAAAATACAATAATGTTTTTTAGTAATTTTAAATTTGAACTTTTGTTAGAAATTCTATTAAATTGTATTTTGGGGTATATAAATTAAAATAAAAAAGTAAATTGACAAATGCAATCTGTATGAAATTATACATAATAATAAAATAAGAAAAAAGCCAAGGTATTTATATTGATGTGACTACTATTTAAGGTTTACTTACAAGGAGAAATCTACATATAATATTTAGGCTTTTTTAGTAATATTATTAAAGTTGGTAAAGAACATTTTTGTATAATAATTTAAGATATAATATAATAGACAAAACTTAGATAGTGTGCTATTATTAAGCAATTAACAGTAAAAAAAGGCGGAAGATATTATGGGCAATGTGCTAGAAAAAAAAGTAAATATGCCAGAAGATTTAAAAAGTCTTAATTTAAAAGAAAAAAAGAAGAATTGGCTACAGAAATAAGAAGATTTATAATAGAAAATGTTTCGAAAACAGGAGGTCATTTAGCATCTAATCTAGGTGTAGTAGAGCTTACAATAGCTATACATAGTGTGTTTGATATGCCAGATGATAAAATAATTTGGGATGTTGGACATCAAACATATGTACATAAAATTTTAACAGGTAGAAAAGATAAATTTAATACATTAAGGAAATTGAATGGACTAGCTGGTTTTCCAAAAACATCAGAATCAAAATATGACTCGTTTAATACAGGACATAGTAGTACATCAATTTCTGTTGCACTTGGAATGGCAAGGGCAAGAGATTTAAAAAAAAAAAAAATAATGTTGTTGCAGTAATTGGCGATGGAGCATTAACTGGAGGAATGGCATTAGAAGCTTTAAATGATGCCGGGTGTAGTAATACAAATTTTATAGTTATATTAAATGATAATGAAATGAGTATATCAAAAAATGTTGGTGGAATTTCCATGGCTTTAGGGAAAATAAGAACAAGAAAAGCTTATACAAAATCAAACCAATATTTAAAGAAAAGCTTAAAAAAGTTCCACATATAGGAAAAATTATTATAAAAGCAGCAAGAAAAAATAAAATATGGATTAAAAGCAATTATTTATACCTAATATGTTTTTTTTTGAAGATTTAGGTTTTAGATATTTAGGACCAATAGATGGAAATGATATAGAAAAAGTACAAGATTTATTGGAAATGGCAAAAAAAGATTAAAAGGTCCTGTATTAGTACATGTTGTAACTAAAAAAGGAAAAGGATATAAACCAGCAGAAGAAAATCCAGATAAATTTCATAGTACATCTAGTTTTGATATAGAAACAGGTAAAAATAAAAAAAGAGAAGAAAAAAAGATTATTCTAAAGTATTTGGAGAAAAGTTAGAATGTTTAGCAAAAGAAAATAAAAATATAGTAGCAATAACAGCAGCAATGTGTGACGGAACTGGGCTTTCAAACTTTAAAAAACAATTTCAGATAGGTTTTTTTGATGTTGGAATTGCAGAACAACATGCACTGGGAATGGCCGCAGGAATGGCAAAAGATGGTTTGATACCAGTGGTTCCGATATATTCATCATTTTATCAAAGAGGGTATGACCAAGTTATACATGATATATGTCTTCAAAAAACTACCAGTAATAATGTGTGTAGATAGAGCAGGAATTGTAGGAAATGATGGAGAAACACATCAAGGGATTTTAGATTTAGCATTTTTTTTTTTTAGTTCCGAATTTAACTATATTAGCACCAAAAGACTTTAAAGAATTAGAACAGATGCTAGAATTTGCAGTTGAGCTAAAAGCTCCTGTTGTTATTAGATATCCAAGAGGAGGAGAAGAAAAAAAAGCGTTTGCAAGTCATAAAGAGATAAGTTTAGGTGAGTCAGAGCTATTAAAAGATGGGAATGATTTAACGATTATTGGAATAGGAAAAACAACTAAAAAGGGCATTAGATGTTTCAGACATTCTAGAAAAAAAAAGGGATTTCTTGCGAAGTGATAAATGCAAGATTCTTAAAACCGTTTGATAATAAAAATATATTAAAATCTATACTAAATACTAATAAAGTAATAACTATAGAAGATGGAATTTTAAGAGGAGGACTTGCTACATCAGTACAAGAATTAATTATTGAAAATGATATAAAAAACGTATTAATAGAATCTTATGCTTATAGAGATACTTTTGTAAAACAAGGAACAATAGAAGAAATAGAAAATATTTTTGCCTAGATGCAGAGTCGATAGCAAAAGATATAAGTAAAAAAAATATGTATACAGGAAAAAAAAAAATATAAGGAAATATATAATATGCAAAAAAGAGAAATATTAGAAAAATATAAAAAAAGAAGAAGAAAGAATTTTAGTAGCAAAGTTATTAGATAAAATAGAACTTTGTGAAAAAAATAAAATGGAATATACAGACTTTTTAGATGAGTATAAAGAAAGTATGTTAAAAAAAAGTGCTTAATTTGGTAAAAACAGATTATATTTGTTTTGGGGGGATATGAAGAAGCGGAACGTAAATTATTAATAGTATATCCAGAAAAGCTAAATCAAGTATTTGAGGAAAACAAATTTAATTTTAATACAATAATCAGTGTGATTAGAATAAATCCTTTAAAAGAAGAAATAAAAAATTTAAATCATAGAGCTTATTTAGGGAGGATTAATAAAACTTGGAATTAATAGAGAAAAAAATAGGTGATATAATAGTACATGAAAATGGTGCAGATATAATAATTTTAAAAAGAAATTGAAAAATTTTTATATACTAATTTATGTACTTTAAAGAGATTTAAAAATAGCAAAATAGAAGTTGTTAAACTAGAAAACATTATTAATAAAAAAACAAGAAATGCAAGAATGTAAAATTATAGTATCATCATTAAGAGTAGACAATGTAATATCAGAGATATGTAAAACTTCAAGAAATAAAGCAAGTGAAAATCTTTTATCAGAAAGAGTATTTATAAATGGAGAATGTATAAAAAAGAATACTAAACTAATAAAAGAAAATGACAAAATAACAATAAGAGGAAAAGGCAGATTTATTATAAAGCAAATACTTGAAGAAAATAAAAAGGGAAAAAAATCCCTGTAATAATAAATTTTTTATAAGTAAAACATTGACAAAAAAAGAACAAACGTTCTATAATAGCGAAGGTGATATATTTTGGAAAGAAAAATCTTACATGTCGATGTAAATAATGCCTTTTTATCATGGACAGCAGTAGAAATGCTAAAAAATGGAAACAATGTAGATATAAGATCAATTCCGGCAATAATAGGAGGAGATGAAGCTAAAAGAAAAGGTGTTGTTCTTGCAAAAAGTAATATTGCAAAACAATTTGGAATAAAAACAGGTGAACCAATATATTTTGCAAGAAAAAAATGTCCTCGGAATACAAATATTCGAAAAGCAATTATAATATATATATAAAATATTCTAATCAATTATTTAATTTATTACTAGAATATACAGATGTAATAGAAAGGTTTTCTATAGATGAATGCTTTCTAGATTTAACTAATTTTCTTAGTAATAATGATATATTAGAAAATAAAGCTATAGAGATAAAAGAAAAGAGTAAAAAAGAATTAGGTTTTACAGTAAATGTTGGCGTAAGTACTAATAAACTTTTGGCAAAAAATGGCATCAGATTTTCAAAAACCAGATAGAGTACATACTTTATTCGAAAATGAAATTAAAGAAAATGGTTGGAGATGATAAAGCATCACAAATATATGTAAAAAAAAAAAAAGGCATGTCAAGAAATTGGAATAAAATTTGAAGAATATTTTTTTATAAAAAATGAAATGATATATAAAACAAGAAGAATTAATTGAATTGATTCAAAAACTAAATTTAGATAAATCAATTAATGGAATATTATTGCAAAGTCCTATTCCAAAATCTAGATATAAATGAAGCATTTAGAACTATATTGCCAGAAAAAAGATGTTGATGGATTTAATCCTATAAATGTCGGAAAATTGTGTTTGAACCAAGAAAACATTTGTATATCATGTACACCATATGGAATTATGAAAATGTTTGAAGAATATGATATTGATTTAACAGGAAAAGAAAAACAATTTTAGGAAGAAGTAATATTGTTGGAAAACCATTAATGCAATGTGTTTAAAAAAAAAATGCTACAGTAACAATATGTCATTCTAAAACAAAAAATATTTAAAAATAACATAAAAAAAAAGCTGATATATTAATTTCAGGCAGTTGAAAAAAACAAAAATTTGTTAAAGATGGAGCAGATATGGTAAAAGATGGAGCAGTGCATCATTTATAACTCCTGTTCCAGGAGGAGTAGGACCAATGACTATAGCAATGCTAATGAGTAATGTAGTAAAAGCTTGTAAAGAACAAAATTAATTATTAAAAAGGGGGCAAATAAAAAATATTATGCGCTCTTTTTATATATTATAAAATAAATTTATAGTAAAATAATGTGATAAAAGCATAAAGGAGTTTTATGCAAAAAAAAAAGAAAAAATATTGGGTATGGTTATCAAATTTAAAATTAAAAAAAGATTACATATATTAAGTTATTAGAAAAATATAAAGATCAAGAAAAAATATATAATTTAGAAAAACTAGAATTACATAATAATGATTTTTTTTGCAAAATGAAGAAATAGAAAAAATAGTTTCTTTAAAAAATATGAAGAAAATAGAATATTTTATAGAATATATGAAAAATAAAAATATAAAAATAATTACAATAAATGATGAAGAATATCCGCAAAAATTAAAAAACATATATGATTATCCAATTTTATTATATTATAAAGGAAATATAGAAATATTAAAAAGAAAAAAGTATTGCAATTATAGGAAGCAGAGATTGTACACAATATGGAATAAATATGGCAAAAAAAATAGCAAATGAATTATCAAACAGAAATATATATATTGTTAGTGGTCTTGCTAGGGGAATAGATACATGTGCACATATAGGAGCTATAAAGGAAAAAAGCAAAAACAATTGCAGTATTAGGAAACGGTTTGGATAGTATATACCCAAGTGAAAATAAAAAATTATCAGAGATTATAATAGATAAAGGTGGACTTATTTTGTCTGAATATATAATAGGAACAAAACCAGAAAAGAAAAATTTTCCTGCAAGAAATAGGATAATAAGTGGTATTGCAAATGGAGTAGTAGTTGTAGAAGCTAAAGAAAAAAAAGCGGATCTTTAATAACTGTAGATTTTGCTTTAGAACAAGGGAGAGATGTATATGCTGTACCACGGAAATATTACAAGTAAAAATTCTAGAGGAACTAATCAAATTATAAAAGAGGGAGCAAAACCAGTTACTAATATAAATGATATATTAATAGACTTATAATTATATAATAATCAATATATACAAAACTTTAGTAAAAAAGTGAAATTATTATATTTAAATTTTATAAAATGCTTTTACTTTTTATAAAATTGTAATATAATAAAATAGCAATTTATATAAATAAAAAATAATGTGTATTTTAGCTAGAAAGGAAAGGTTTTTTTTATGGGAAAAAAATACTAAAAATACAAACAAATATAAAACTGCAAATGGAAAGAAGAATAGTAAGGCTAAAGTAGTAAAAAAATATGTTTAATATTAATTTTAATATTTGTACTACTAATATTAATTGCAGCTGGTATTTTTATGGGAATATTCTTTAGTGACAAATTTGCAATGTCTAAGGAAGATTTATTAATCGACAATTCAAATACATTTATATATGATAGTGAAGGAAATTTAATAAAGGAATTACAAGGAGATGAGAATAGAAAAATAGTATCACTTGATGATATGCCATCTTATTTACCAAATGCTTTTATTGCGATTGAAGATGAAAGGTTTTATGATCATCATGGTGTTGATATAAAAAGATCAGCAGCAGCAACAGTTACATATGTATTTAATAGAGGAAAATCATCTTTTGGTGGAAGTACTATAACTCAGCAGTTAATAAAAAATATAACTAATGAAAAAAGAAGATGAAGGAAAAGCCGGAATACAAAGAAAAAATAAGAGAAATGTCAAGAGCATATCAAATAGAAAAAACTAATAACTAAAAAGCAAATTCTTGAATTATATTTAAATATAATTTATCTTGGAGGTTATGGAAAAAATATATGTGGTGTAGAAGTTGCATCAGAATATTATTTTGATAAATCAGCAAGTGATTTATCCCTTGCCGAGAGTGCATTTTTAGCAGGAATAAATCATTCTCCTAATAATTATAATCCATTTATAGAAACAGATAATACAGAAAAAATTAAAAAAAAGAACAAAAACTGTTTTAGAAAAAATGAAAGAATTAGGAATGATAAGCAGTGAGGATTATGATAAGGCAATAAGTGAAGTAGATGCAGGACTTCCTTTTAAACAAGGAAATTTGTCAAGTAAAACAGACATGTCTTACCATGTAGCAGCAGCGATAGAACAAGTAGCAAATCAAATGGTAGATGAAAAAGGAATGTCATACGATTACGCTAAAAAGCCGTTTATACGGTGGAGGATATAAACTTTATACAACACAGGTGTCTTCCATACAAAGCAGAATGCAAGAAGAATATGTAAAAGATAAATATATAGTAAAATCAAAAAAAATGATGGAGAACATAGTCAGTCTGCAATGGTAATTATAGATTATAAAACAGGACAGGTAGTTGGTTGCATGGAAGGGCTTGGAACAGATGTTAATGCTCTAGGATTGAACAGAATAAATAGTGCAAGACAACCAGGTTCATCTATTAAACCATTAGCGTCTATTGCTCCATCAATAGAAAAAAAAATAATAACAGCAGGAACTGTTTATGATGATTCACCAACTAGTTTTGATAATGGAAAATATAGTCCAAAAACTCATCAGGATATAAAGGATTAATAACTGTAAGAAAAGCAATAGAATTTTCTTCAAATGTTGTAGAAGTAAAAATAATGTCAGAATTAGGGCCAGAAAATTCTATTAAATTTTTAAAACAATTAGGATTGGATCATTTAGATGAAAAAAGTGATAGTGGGTTAGCTTTAGTATTAGGAGGTCTTACTAATGGTGCAACACCATTAGAAATGGCTGGAGCATATGCAACAATTGCAAATGGCGGAGAATATATAACACCTACATTTTATACTAAATTAGTAGATTCACAAGGAAAAACAGTTTTACAACCAAAACAAGAAAAAAAAGAAGAGTAATGTCAGAAGGAACAGCATATATAACTAAAAGTATATTAAAAGCACCAGTTACTGGGTCAGAAGGAACAGCAACAAACTGTAAAATTTCTGGAATGGATGTTGGTGCAAAAACTGGAACAACAGATGATAATTATGATAGATGGCTTTGTGGAATAACACCATACTATGCAGCAGCAACATGGTTTGGATTTGATAAATCTGAATACATAAGTTATAGTGGAAATCCTTCAGCCAAAATTTGGGCAGCTATAATGCAAGATATTCATAAAAATCTACCAAGTAAAACTTTTGATAAACCAAGTAATATTGTAACAGCAAAAATATGCAAAGATTCAGGAAAATCAGCAACAAGTTCATGTTCTAATACATATACAGAAGAATTTGTATCAGGAACTGTTCCATCAGCATGTGATGGACATGCAAAATTAAAAATATGTAAAGAATCAGGAAAACTTGCTAATGAATATTGTACAAATGTAGAAGAGAAAACAGTTTTACAGCAGCCAGAAAAAGAGAAAAATGGAAAATGGAAAACAAGTGCGGGAAGTAAATATAGTACAATAACAGAAGTTTGTGATATTCATAAAGAACCTGAGAATAATAACATAACAAATGAAATTGATACTCGGATGTAGACGATCAATTAGATATAAAAAAAGTTAAAGTACCAAATGTTGTGGGAAAAACAGAAAGTGAAGCAAAGTCAATATTGTTAGCAGCAAAATTAAGATGTAAAATAGCAACAGGAAAGGATAAAACAAAAGAAGCGGGAATTGTATTAAAACAAAGTAGAAAAACTGGGGAAGAAGTAAAAGAAGATACAATTATAACAATTACAATAAATGAAAAATCTAATGATGATGATAATAATAACAATAACAATACTTTACAAAATGTAGTAAATACAGTTGAATAGTATTATTAAAAAAAACGGATATAATAAATATACATGAAGAAAAAGCTAAAAAGAAGGTTAGAAGGGAGCCTCTAAATTATGAAAGGTAATAAAAAAATAATTCGTGGTTTAAAGAATTATTTGCAAGTATAAAGGATTTTGATAAATATCAAGATTATGCTACAGAAAAAACAAGTAAGTCAATTATATACTTTCTAAAGGTAATTGCAGTTTTTACTTTAATATTAGGATATTAACTTACAAAATACATTTAGAAAAAGAAGATTTGGTTAAATATATAAATGAAAACATATCAGAAATTAAATTTGAAAACAATAATTTGGCAGTGAATGATAATAAACAATTAATATTAGAAAATAAGTTATTATCTAATTCTATGATAATAATTAATACATCAATATAGATGAAGAAAAAACTTAAGAGCTATAAAGAAAAATTAGTGACTATGATAATGGAATAATTTTATTAAAAAACAAAATAATTATAAATAGCAATATAAATGGAAAAGATGACGAATATTATTATGAAGAAATTGCTAAAAATTATAATATTACAAACTTAAATAAAGAAGAAATTTTAAAAAATTAAATGAAAATCAAATGATAATATTTTATATAATGTTCTTTATAATTTTTTATATTTGCATGTTTATAATGTATTTTATAACAAGTATGATGTATGCTATAATGTTAGCTTTATTGGGAAGAATAACATCTATTTTATTAAGAATTCCTCTAAAATATAAATCTGTATTAAATATGGCATTACATGCACTAACACTTCAACTATTTTAAGTCTTATTTATATAATAGTAAATTGGTATACAGGATTTAATATTGAGTATTTTCAAGTTATGTATAGTGCAATATCATATGTGTATATAATAACAGGGATTTTGATGATAAAAGCAGACTTTATAAAAAAGCAGCTTGAGTTAAATAAAATTCTAGAAGAACAACAAAAAATAAGAGAAGAATATAAGGCAAATGGTGAAAATACTGAAAGTAAAGAAAATGATGGCAAAGACAGCAATAATAATGGACATAAAGATAATAATGATGAAGAAAAAAGAAAAGCAAAGCCAAAAACCAGAAATAGATAATGACTAAACTAGAAGGGAGTATTAATAGATATGAGTTCTAAAAACAAAGAAGAAAACAATAAAAAACAGAAATATTATATAATATTAGGAATTATTGTTCTATGTATATTATTGGCAATTTTTAACAGTTTTTATGGTAAATGAGAAAACAAAAGAAAAGATAATGAAATTGCGTACACAGAATTAATAAAAGAGATAAATGATGGTAATATAGAAAAAATTGAGATGACAGTTGGAAGTACAACTATAAAAGTCAAATTAAAAAGTGTTGAAGAAGAAAAAAAATCAATTGTTCCAAGCACACAACCTTTTGTGGAGTTAATACAAGACAAAGTTGAAAATGGAAATAATATAGAATTGATACAAAAACAACCAAATGCATTTATAACAATTGAAAAACATTATTTTCATTATTGCCAACAATAATGTTAGTAATATTGTTCGTACTAATTTTTAAAATGCAAGGACTTGGCGAAAAAAAGGAAAAGTATATGATGCAGACACTAAAAATACAAAAATAAAGTTTAAAGATGTTGCAGGTCTAGAAGAAGAAAAACAAGAAATGATAGAAATAGTTGACTTTTTAAAACATCCTAAGAAATTTTATGAAATGGGAGCAAAAGTTCCAAGAGGAGTATTATTATGTGGTAAACCTGGAACAGGAAAGACTTTAATTGCAAAAAGCAATTGCGGGAGAAGCAAATGTGCCATTTATATCAATGAGTGGATCAGAATTTATAGAAATGTTTGCAGGTCTTGGAGCATCAAGAGTAAGAAAACTATTTGAAAAAAGCAAAGAAGATGGCTCCTTGTATAGTATTTATAGATGAAATTGATGCAATAGGCTCAAGGAGAACTACTCAAACGGGTTCTGAAAGTGAAAATAATCAAACATTAAATCAATTATTAGTAGAAATGGATGGATTTGATACAGAAGAAACTATTATAGTTTTAGCAGCAACTAACAGACCAGAAATGCTTGATAAAGCTTTACTAAGACCGGGAAGATTTGATAGACAAATTACTATAGCTCTTCCAGATTTAAAAAAGGAAGAGAAGAAATTTTAAAAATTCATGCAAAGGAAAAGAAATTTGCTAATGATGTTAATTTAAAAAACATAGCAGAAGATACAGCAGGATTTACTGGTGCAGAACTTGCTAATATTTTAAATGAAGCAGCTATAATTGCTACTATAAGAAATAAAGAATCAATAACTAATAAGGATATAGAAGATGCAGTGAAAAAAAGTTACTGTAGGACTAGAAAAACATAGTAGAGTAATTTCAGATAAAGATAAAAAGATTAACAGCTTTCCATGAAGCAGGACATGCAATTGTTAGTAGATATTTAGAGACACAAAAAGATATAAAAAGAAGTTTCAATCATTCCAAGAGGCGTTGCAGGTGGATATACAATGTATAAAACAAATGAAGATAAATTTTATGTATCTAAAACAGAGATGGAAGAAAAATTAATTGCACTTTTTAGGTGGTCGTGCGGCAGAAAAAAATAGCATTAAATGATATATCTACAGGAGCAAGTAACGATATAGAAGTAGCTACTAAAATAGCAAAGGATATGGTAACTATTTATGGAATGAGTGATGTTATAGGACCAATATCAATAAATACAGATCAAGATCCATATGAATTACAATTACTTGGAGATAAATTTAGTGACTGTATTGGTGCAGAAATAAAAATATTAGTTGATAATGCATATATTCAAGCACAAACAATACTATCAAACCATATGGACAAACTAAATGCAGTAGCAGAAACTTTATTAGTAAAAGAGGTTATTTCAGAAAAAGAATTTGAAAGCTTTTTTGAGGATGAAAAAAATGCTTGAAAAATTTGATAAAAGGTGATAATATATAGATATTATAATTAAAAATACAATAAAAAGGACAACACAAATAAAGTAAAACTAATAGAGAACTAGATAAATTGGTGGAATTCTAGTAAGATAATAATTTATTTGTTATCACCTTTTGGTAGTTTGATTGAAAAAATAGTAAATTAAACCGTAGTCTTTGCGTTAAAAGAGTAGAGAGAAAAAAATTATTAAAATTTTTTAATATAGGTGGTACCGCGGAAAAAGAATTCGTCCTAAAGTTTTAGGATGAATTCTTATTTTTTTGAAAAAAATAAAAACAATATTTATAAAATAATAAAAAGGAGAGATTAGTATGTGTGAAAATTGGAACCTAAAAAAGATTATGGCAAAACTTTAAATTTGCCAAAAACAGATTTCCCAATGAGAGGAAATTTACCAGAAAATGAACCAAAAATATTTGAAGAGATATTTGAAAAAGGTTTATACGAAAAAATGTTAAAGAAAAATGAAGGAAAAGAGTCATTTGTATTACATGACGGACCTCCATATGCAAATGGAGAAATTCATACAGGACATGCACTAAATAAAGTTCTAAAAGATACTATAGTAAGATATAAAAATTTAAAAGGATATTATACTCCTTTTGTACCAGGTTTTGATACACATGGTATGCCAACAGAAAAAAAGAAGCAATAGAAAAGTTAGGATTAAATAGAGATGAAATACCTGTTGTAAAATTTAGAGATACATGCAAAGAATTTAATAAAGAATACATAAAAAAACAAACAGAAGGATTTAAAAAGGTTAGGAGCAATAGGAGATTGGGAAAATCCATATATAACATATCAACCACAAATGGAAGCAAAACAAATAGGTGTATTTGGAAACATGTACAAAAAGGATATATATATAAAGGATTAAAACCAGTTTATTGGTGTACTGATTGTGAAACAGCTTTAGCAGAAGCTGAAATAGAATATAAAGATATAAAATCTAATACAGCTTATGTGAAATTTCCAGTAATAGAAGGAAAAGGTTTGTTTGATGAAAGAGATACATATGTTGTAATATGGACAACAACTCCATGGACTCTTCCAGGCAATACAGGAATAACAATAAGCCCAGAATTTAAATATAGTTTAGTTGATGTACAAGGCGAAAAAACTAATAATGGCATCTGAACTTGTAGATAAAGTAATGGAAGTTGCAAAAATAGATGATTATTCTGTAATAAAAGAGTATGGAAGGAAATGAATTAGAAGGTGTAATATGTAAACATCCTTTTATAGAAAGAGAATCTAGAGTAGTTCTTGGTAGTGATGATACAATTTTAGTAGAATTAGATACTGGTACTGGTGCAGTACATACAGCTCCAGGATATGGTAAAAAGATTACCTTTGTGGATTAAAAAATAAATTAGATATGGTTGTAACAGTAGATAGTAAAGGGCATCAAACAGAAGAAGCTGGACCTTTTGCAGGAATGTATTATGCAAAATCTGATAAAGAAATAATAAAATGGTTAGATGAGCATAATTTCTTACTTGCAAAACAAGAAATAACTCACTCATATCCACATTGTTGGAGATGTAAACATCCAGTTATATATAGAGCAACTAGCCAATGGTTTGCATCTATAGATGGATTTAGAAAGGAAGCTTTAGAAGCAATAAAAGATGTAAAATGGTATCCTACATGGGGAGAAGAACGTATTACAAAAATGATTGAAGATAGAAATGATTGGTGTATTTCACGTCAAAGAACATGGGGCGTTCCACTTCCAATATTCTATTGCAAAGATTGTGAAAAAAATATGTAACATCTGAAAGTTTAGATAAAGTTCAAAAAATAGTAGAAAAAAAATGGAAGCAATGCTTGGTTTGAGTTAACAGAAAAAGAACTTATGCCAGAAGGTGCAAAGTGTACAGAATGTGGATGTACAGAGTTTGTAAAAGAAACAGATATTATGGATGTATGGTTTGATTCAGGATCAACACATGAATCTGTACTAGCTGAAAGAGGATTACCAGAAGCAAACCTATATTTTTAGAGGGAAGTGACCAATATAGAGGTTGGTTTCAATCTTCATTATTAACATCAGTAGCAACAAAAGGAAAAGCACCATATAAAGAAGTTGTAACACATGGATATGTTGTTGATGAAAAAGGTAGAAAAATGTCTAAGAGTTTAGGAAATGGTATTGACCCTATGGAATTAATAAATGAATTTGGTGCAGATATATTAAGACTATGGGCTTTATCATCAGATTATACATCAGATGTTAGTATATCAAAAGGTATAATAAAACAAGTAGCAGAAGTTTATAGAAAAATACGTAATACAGCAAGATTTATATTAGGAAATATAAGTGATTTTGATGTTAATAATCCTGTAAGTTATGAAGAACTACAAGAAATAGATAAATGGGCTTTAACAAAACTAAATAAACTAATAGAAGATTGTAGTAATGCATATGATGGATATGACTTTAAAAAAGCATACCAAGCAATAAATCAATTCTGTGTTGTAGATATGAGTAATTTCTATTTAGATATAATAAAAAGACAGATTATATACAGAAAAACTAAATTCTATAGAAAGAAGAGCAGCTCAAACTACAATGTATGAAATACTACAAGCATTAGTAAGAATATTAGCACCAATGACATGTTTTACAGCAGAAGAAATATGGAAATTTATGCCACATAAAGATAATGAAAAATTAGATAGTGTAATGCTTTCATATTATCCAGAAATAAATGAAAAATATAACAATAAAGAATTAGAAGAAAAGTGGAATAAAATAATAAAAATAAAAGAACTTGTTAGTAAAAAAGTTAGAAGAAGCTAGAAGTGAAAAAAAGTAATAGGACATTCATTAAATGCAAAAAGTAACTTTATATGCAGAAAAAGATGAATATGAATTTTTATTAGAAAATAAAGAGTTGTTAATGACTGTATTTATAGTATCTGGTTTAGAAATAGAAAAAAATGAAAGAAAAAAATGAAGAAAAAAAAATTGGAGTAAAAGTAGAAGTAGCAGATGGTAAAAAATGTGAAAGATGTTGGATGTATAGTACAACAGTAGGGGAAGATAAGGAAAATCCTAATATATGTCATAGATGTAGTGAAGCTTTAAAATAAATTATTTGGCGTAAATACTAAAAATAGTATTTACGCCTTGAAATTTTTAGCTACATTATGTTGCCAGAATACAAAAAAATCTTGTATAATACTAAAGAAACTTATAAGATATTGTGAAAGAGGGAAAAAATAAAAAATGAAAGTTACAGATTTTAATTATAATTTACCAGAAGAACTAATAGCACAAGTTCCCATAAAAAATAGAGATGAATCAAGGTTAATGGTTTTAGATAGAAAAAGTAAAACAATAGATCATAAAATATTTAAAGATATATTAGACTATCTAAAACCAGGAGATTGTTTGGTAAGAAATAATACAAAAGTAATACCTGCTAGACTTTATGGAATAAAAGAAGAAACAGGAATAAATGTAGAATTTTTACTTTTGCATAGAGTAGAAGGAGACATTTGGGAAGTTATGGTAAGACCAGGGAAAAAAATTAATGCCTGGAGCAAAAAGTATCTTTTGGAGATGGAATATTAAAAGCAGAAATATTAGAAAAAAATGGATGATGGAAATAGAAAAGTAAAATTTGAATATAATGGAATATTTAATGAAATATTAGATAAATTAGGAACTATGCCATTACCACCATATATAAAGGAGAGATTAAAAGAGAAAGATAGATATCAAACTGTGTATGCAAAATATGAAGGTTCTGCAGCTGCACCTACAGCAGGATTGCACTTTTACAGATGAACTATTAGAAAAAATAAAAAGAAAAAAGGTGTCGAAATAGCAAATGTAACATTACATGTAGGAATAGGTACATTTAGACCAGTGAAAGTAGAAAATGTTGAAGAACACGACATGCACTCAGAGCATTTTTATATAAAAACAGAAGACGCAGAAAAAATAAATAATGCAAGAAAAAATGGCGGAAGAATTATAGCTGTTGGAACCACTTCTTGTAGAGTTTTAGAGTCTATTTCAGATGAAAATGGTATTGTACATGAAACAGAAGGAGATACTAGTATATTTATATATCCAGGATATAAATTTAAATGTATAGATTGTTTAATTACTAATTTTCATTTACCAGAATCTACATTAATTATGCTTGTATCAGCACTTGCCGGAAAAGATTATATAATGAAAGCATATGAAGAAGCAGTAAAAGAAAAATATAAATTTTTAGTTTTGGTGATGCAATGTTTATTAAATAAAATGGTTATTTAAATTTGAATTTGTAAAAATATTTTAAGCAATATAAAAATAAGTAAGGAGGAAAAAAATGAAACACGCAGTTACATATGAATTATTACATGAATGTAAACAAACAGGCGCAAGGAGAGGTGTGATTCATACACCTCATGGGGATATTGATACTCCATGTTTTATGCCTGTAGGAACACAAGCTACTGTTAAATCAATGACACCAGAAGAACTAAAAGAAATAGTAGAAGCACAAATTATATTATCAAATACATATCATTTATACTTAAGACCAGGGCATGAGCTTGTTAAAGAAGCAGGACGGTCTTCATAAATTTATGAATTGGGATAGACCAATATTAACAGATAGTGGAGGATTTCAGGTTTTTAGTTTAGGAGATTTAAGAACTATTTGCAGAAGATGGTGTAGAATTTAAATCACATTTAGATGGTAAAAACATTTCTTTTCACCAGAAAAAAGTAATGGAAGATGAATGTTGTCCATATCCATCAACATATGAATATACTAAAACAATCAATGGAAAGAACAACAAGATGGGCTAAAAGATGTAAAAAAGCACATAAAAAAGAAACATGAACAATCTTTTTTGGAATTATACAAGGAGGATTTTATAAAGATTTAAGAAAAAAATCAGCAGAAGACTTAATAAAATTAGATTTACCAGGGATATGCAATAGGAGGAATAAGTGTAGGAGAACCAAAAAATGAATTTTTAGATATTTTAAATTACACAACACCGTTAATGCCTGAAAATAAACCAAGATATCTAATGGGAGTAGGAACACCAGATTATTTAATTGAAGCAGCTTTAGCAGGGAATTGACATGTGCGATTGTGTACTTCCAACAAGACTTGCAAGACATGGTACTGCACTTACATCAAAAGGAAAAGTTGTGATAAGAAATGCAACATATGAAAGAGATTGGGGAAAGCTAGATGAAGAATGTGATTGTTATACTTGTAGAAATTATTCAAGAGCATATATAAGGCATTTGGTAAAAACAAATGAAATATTGGGAATTAGATTACTATCATTACATAATTTATACTTCTTGACTAATTTAATGGAAAGAGTTAGAATAGAAATAGAAAATGATAATTTATTAAATTTTAAAAATGAATTTTATCAAAAATATGGATATACAAAGTAAATAGAGGTGATGTTATGCAATGGTATGATGAAGAAAAAAAATAAACAAAAAGATAAAAAAATAAATAAAATGTTAACAGCATCTATTTCAGTAACCTTTATTATAATAATAGTTTTAATTTTTTTAATTATATTGCTAAAAAAAGAAGATGGAAAAAAATTGAAAGTATACATAGATGGAGCGCAAAATAAAGAAATATTATCAATGTTGGATTTTGAACAAGATGCTAATGGAAATGTCAATATATTACTTCCAATTAAAGATATATCTCAATATTTAGGATATAAAGCATATAATGGAGAATATATATATCCTCAATATGATTCAATAGGAATAGATACAACAAACTTTGAAAATGATGAAATATCAAATCAATATATTTTATTTGATAATTGTATACCTGTAAAACAAATAACAGATACTAAGGTAGATAAATGGACTATTTATGACAAAGATGGTAAAAAATATTACAAATACAACATATGATGGTCTTCGGATATGTGGAAGGAACATCAAAACTAGCAAAAGGAAATAATCTTTTTAGTAATTCCAGATAGAGAAGGTATTATAGTTTATAAAGATGGATTATATGGAGTTATAAGTTCATCAGGAAGAACTTTATTACCAATTCAACTAAAAAAGGTTTATAGAGAACTTGTTAATGGAAAGAGCACATACTATATGGTATATGGTGATGATAATAAAACAGAAAACATATTAGAATTTTGGAATAAAACAATAGGAACAGTTTCAAATAAAGATAATACAACAGTAACAAATACAGTAACAAACAATGTAGTAACAAATACAACAAATACAAGTAATAATACAGCAAGTGAAAATGTTGCAGATAAAAATGCGGTAAATACAACAAGTAGTAATTAATTTTAAATATAATAATTATAAAAATAAAGAGTAATTAGTTTTAATTATTCTTTATTTTTTACAAAAAATATATTTACAAAAAATTTTATATAAACTAGTTTTTTTTCATTATAAAGATATAGAAAATATGATAGTTCTAAAATATAAAAATAATTAATATAAATGTAATAGTTAATATAAAAAAAGGGAGAGATAAATTATGGAAAAAAATGTTAGTATCAATAAAATAAATTTAAATAATAATATAGTAAAAGGTTATAAAAAGGAAGTATAATAGCATTTTTAATTTCCATTATGCTACTATTTATTTTTTGCAAGCTTATTGGTATATACAAATATACAAGAAAATACAATAAAACCAGTGGTAATAATAATTAGTATAATTAGTATTTTAGTAGGAAGTTCATTAAGTTCTATA